>Ga0315274_10009554_pt1 | contig 14002 bp, 9 predicted proteins | sample YL17G02_20_MG_FD_203700 | JGI IMG/M metagenome (GOLD analysis project Ga0315274, IMG submission 203700) | Sediment microbial communities from Yellowstone Lake, YNP, Wyoming, USA - YL17G02_20 | ecosystem: Environmental > Aquatic > Freshwater > Lake > Sediment | place: USA: Wyoming | collected...
GGTTTTGCCGCCCACTGTTTAGCTGCCGGCAGGACTACCATTGATCTGACCCAGAAAACAGCTCTCGCCGATGAGAAAAAGACTGAAAAATTTTCCCCTGTCACCCAACTGCGGAACTTGGGCTAACTCCTTGTCGCCTTCACGAGCCGCGACCCGGAGAGGTGTTTCATGAAAGTGGTCTACTGCGTTGACTTCTGCCCCCCTGGCAAGGAGCAGGGCTGCCGTCTGTATATGCCCCCCAAGGGCTGCCTTGTGGAGTGGTGTGCTGCCATGGTCATCGCGGAGGTTGACATCGGCGCCTCTCTCCAGGAGCAAGGCTACCACTTCATCGTGCCCTCCAAAAGCCGCCTCATGAATGAGACGACTGCCCATACTGCAGCGCGCGTTGACATCCGCGCCGTGATTCACAAACCGCTGGACTCTGCCCACATCCCCTACGGATGCGGCTTGGTATAGGGTAACTTCCGCCCCCTTGGCCAGGAGGAGCTTTTCTATTTCCTTGTGACCTTTCTTCACGGCCGCCAGCAAAGGTGTATCGCCAAAATTGTCCGTTGCATTGACATCGGCGCCATGGTCCAAAAGAAAGGCCACAATATCCTTGTTCCCATGCCAGGCAGCCTTTAACAGAGGGGCCTCCCCATAGATGGTTCTCGCATTGACGTTTGCACCTCGGGCGACAAGGAACTCCGCCACTTCGGTGCTGCCGGCCCCAGCGGCCATGTGAAGGGGTGTACGGTTACCATCTTCATATAGTGTGTCGACTTCAACACCGCTTTCGACCAGAGCCTTGACTCGCTTTACGTCACCAATGTACGCAGCCGTATGAATTGACGTCTCGGCACCTGCTGCAGCGAGGAACCTGGCGAACTTTCGGTCGTCTAATGCCATGGTGACATCTTCCAGAAGCGTGTCACCTGCGTGATCTCTCTGGTATAAGGTAACTTCGGCTCCCTTGGCGAGCAGGAGCTTTTGTACATCCTTGTGACGGTTTTTCACGGCCGCGAGCAAAGGTGTGACGCCAAAATTGTCCGTTGCATTGACATCGGCACCATGAGCCAGAAGAAACGCCACAATATCGTTGTTGCCATGCCAGGCAGCCTTTAACAGAGGGGTCGCCCCATGCTGGTCTCTCCAATTGACGTTTGCACCTTGGGCTACAAGCAACTCCACTACCTCGCCCTTACCTGCCCCAGCAGCGAGGTGAAGGGCTGTCCGGACACCTTCATACAGTGAGTCTACTTTAACACCGCTGTCGACCAAAGCCTTGACTCGGTTTGCGTCACCAGTGTACGCCGCCTTATGAATCGACGCTTCGGCACCTGCTGCAGTGAGGGTGTGCGCCAACTGTCGGTCGTCTATTGCCATGGTATACATGGCCCAGTCTGCTAGCATCTTATCGTCGTCATCCGCATAATTAACTTTGGCACCGCTCTGGATCAGAAGTGAACGCATCTCGCCCTCATCCTCATCCACATAATTAATTCGAGCACCGCTCTGGATGAGAAGTGAGACCGCAGGCCTGAACCTGTTTCCAACGGCACAGCCCAAGGGCGTTCCGAGTTCACTCTCTGCGTTTACATCGGCCCCGTTCTGGAGCAGTAGCTCAACCACCTCCAGATACCCATTTCGGATCGCGTACTGCAGTGGCGTGTCTCCGCCACTCTCTCTGGAATTGACATCAGCACCCTTGGCCACGAGCAGCTTCACCAGTTCGATATGTCCCCACCATATGGCTTCATGCAACAGGGTATGCTCACGAAAGCCGCACTTGGCATTTACATCTGCACCCCTATCGATCCAATGAGCGACTTGCTTCACATCGCCTTGCTGGACAGCACGAAACAGGTCGGTAGAAGTGGCTTCTGCTTCGTTTGGAGGCGTTATTGTCTCTATCGTTCTGCCTCCGGAGCAGCCGGCCAACAGGCTGACAATTACGACGTAGAAACGGCATACATATAGGCGCATATACTGTTTCCTCCTGCAAACTCGGCCCAACTTCTCAGTGAAACCCCAAGAATCCTATATCTCGTAGGATGGGTAGGTTCCTGCCTGTGCAGGTCAAGTTCAGCATGGGCAACAGGCACTTGCCGATCCTACAGTTTATTATCCCTGTTCTCTTTACTCTCTGCGTGCTCTGCGGTTAATCGAAAATTACTCGATGCTCAGAACCACAATTGATTTGGCCGGCAGCGTCGCCACGAAACCTTTCTCTGTCAGGCGGACATCCTTGAACGTGTCCGGCGCAACTACATCGGGCTTGTCAAAAGTATTGTGCGAATTTATATTCTCGGCTGTTAGCACGCTGCCGCTGATACTTTTAGCCTGCGCCGCCTGTAAAAGTCCTTCCACTTCCACCGCCTCTGCCGGATTTATATTACAGAGCGAAACATGGATTACGCCCGACTTATCTTTCGAGGCAGAGACGTTTACGCTCGCAAGTGCGTCCCCTTCAAATTCATAACTTCCGCCGGACAGCTCCGTCGGCAGTAAAGTGGCGTCATGGTGGACCTTGTAGAGCCAGAATACATAATATGTCGGCGTCAGCAGCATCTTCTCCTCTTGCGTTAAGATCATCGCCTGCAGGACATTGACCGTCTGGGCGATATTTGCCATCTTGACCCGATCACAATGATTGTTAAAGATGTTCAGAGTTAGACCGGCTACCATTGCGTCGCGCAGAGAGTTTTGCTGGTACAAGAATCTGGGGTTCGTGCCGGGCTCAACGTTGTGCCACGCCCCCCATTCATCAAAGATTATCGCTACACGCTTTTGGGGGTCGTATTTATCCATCATCTCTTTGTTTTTGACCAGAATCTCTTCGATGCGTAGCGCGCTCTTGAGCTGCCAGAACCAATCTATCTCAGCAAATTCCGTTGTGGAACGGCTTTTCCTGCCGGAACCGCAGTAATAATGGGGCGACAGGCCTGCCATTTGTCCTGCTGCTTCACGCATAAGAACCTCAGTCCAGTTGTAGTTTGCCCCGGAAGGGCCGCAGGCAATTTTGAAGATCCTGTTGCCGCCGAAGTTTCTGACGTAAGTGGCAAATCGTTTGTACAGGTCGGCGTAATACTCAGGCCGCATGTTTCCGCCGCAGCCCCAGTTTTCATTGCCGATGCCGAAGTACTTTAATTTCCACGGCTCCTGGCGTCCGTTTTGTCGGCGTAGGTCGGCCATCGGACTAACTCCGTCAAAGGTGATATACTCCACCCAGTCCTGCATTTCCTTTACGGTGCCGCTGCCGACGTTGCCGCAGATATAAGGCTCACAGCCTAATTGCTCGCACAGGTCGAGAAACTCATGTGTGCCGAAATGGTTATTTTCGGTTACGCCGCCCCAGTGCGTGTTAATCATAGTGGGACGCTTCTCACGGGGGCCGATGCCGTCCTTCCAATGATACTCATCGGCAAAGCATCCGCCGGGCCATCGCAGGACGGGAATCTGGATCGCCCGCAGAGCTTCAACTACGTCGTTACGAATTCCTCGCGTGTTGGGTATCGGGCTATCCTGCCCAACCCAAATGCCACCGTAGATGCACCTGCCCAGATGCTCGGCAAAATGCCCGTAGATATTTCGGCTGATAATCTCTTTGCCCTGGTCGGCGTGGATAATCAGCCGCACCTGCTGCGTCTGCGTTTGCGTGTCTGCCCCCTGCTTTCGCAGGGGCAAGCTTGTCCCCGCGAACGCGGGGAGTGCAGGTTCGCAAAAGCAAATGGTCGCAACCAGCACCGCAGCTACATTGAGTGATATTCTCATAAGCATCTCCTTTTTCAGTCGTCAGTTTCCTCGCGTTTTTCTACTGAATTCCAATCCGGCGGTTCTCAACCGGAGGACGGAGGACGGAGGACGGTTTTCTGTCATCTGTCTTGTGTCTTCTGTCTTCTGGTTTGGTCATGTCGAAGTCTTTGTCAGCCTTGATCAGGGCATCCATTCTCCGTAGCAGAGCTACTGCGAAGGATGAATCGGCGAAGCTCATGGTTGAGCCCCGACTTGTCGGGGGTCCATATCCCCGTGCAGCAGTCCCGGCGCGCCGGGATAATTTGTGTGCCAGCGTGATGCCTGCCCCGAGCCCGGTCGAGGGGTCTGCCGATATGGGAGAAGCCGCCCGGGACGAGGCAGATTCCTCGACTCCGCTCGGAACAAGTTTTTTCCGCCAGCTGCCGCCCGATGGGTCGGGGTGGTCCGGCAGGCCGCTCCCCGCGTTCGCGGGGACAAGCTTGCCCCTGCGGAAGCAGGGGCCGAGGTTTTTGTATGAGTAATCGTGATCCCGACTGGATCGGGACCGCCCATGCCCAAGCCATCCACCATTATTACCAAAAAGCCCAATTCAGCTACTGATTGCGCGTTGTAATAAGCTCTGAACGCCTTGGGCGTGCTGAAACTCTGCGAGCCGCGTGTGCCTTTTTCTGCGTCTACGAGTATGAATTCCTTGCCCTGGCGGGTTTCGTTGCGATACCAGAACCGAGGCGAGTCCGCCATCCAGTGCGGCTCCACTCTGGTTTTGAAAGCGAGCTTGTTGAATGTCGAGCGAATTTTCGCCGCCCGCTGATAATCCTGCAATGTTCCCCCTCGACCCTTCGCCACTGCCCTCAGGGCGGTGCTTGGCTCGGGGCAGGCCTGTGATCGGGCAACACTCGATATGAACAATAAAAACGCAAGCCCGGAAAAAAATTTGTAAAGAGAATCTCTCATCCAGAGTTCCTTTCACGACGATGCTTGTTCCACTTCTTCGATGGTCTTGGGTATTTTCTTGCCCAGAATCCTACGACCATCGCTGGTGACCAGGACATCATCCTCCAGACGAATGCCGCCGAAGTCCCTGTATCTTTCCACCTTATCGTAGTTGATAAAGTCGGCGCACTTATTCTGGGCTTTCCATCGGTCGATTAGTTCCGGTATGAAATATACGCCCGGCTCTACCGTTATTACGAAACCTGGCTCAAGTGCTCTGGCAAGCCTGAGTGACTTCCATCCAAATTCGGGACTGCGCTTGATAGTATCAGTGTAGCCCACGTAGTCTTCGCCCAGAGCTTCCATATCGTGAACATCCAGCCCCAACATGTGGCCGAGTCCGCACTGAAAGAACAACGTGTGCGCCCCTGCATCAACAGCTTCCTGGATGTTGCCTTTTAATAGGCCCAAATCCGCAAGGCCCGATGCCAGGATGGTGCAGGCCAGGCGATGGATTTCTCTAAATTCGACGCCCGGGGCAACCGCCTCAATCGCTTTCTGCTGTGCGGCAAGGACTATGTTATAGATGTCTCTTTGCCGTGGTGAGAATTTGCCGCCGACAGGAATCGTCCTTGTGACGTCGCCGGCATAATGCAGAGGCGATTCGGCGCCGCAGTCGTTTACCACAATGTCACCGGCTTTCATTATGTTACCGTAATAATGGTTGTGGAGCGTTTCTCCGTGAATGGAGAAAATCGTAGGAAAAGCCAGGCGTCCGCCCCGAGATAAAGCAATCCCTTCCATCGCTCCGGCGACTTCTCGTTCAAAGACTCCGGGCTTTGACATTTTCATTGCCGTTGTGTGCATTTCATAAGAAATGTCGAGGGCCGCCTCAATTTGCTCGATTTCTTCTGCGGTTTTTGTTGACCTCTGGGCGACAACAGCCCTTATCAATGCTTCAGAAGGTTCTATCGGCAACAACTGTTTGATCAACAATATGATATCTACTCGGTATTGGGGAAGAAAATGAATACTTCGACTCTGTTTCACAGCTTTTTTCAATAGCGTCTGCAGCTGATCCATCGGGGCAGTATTGGAAATGCCGACGCTATCGCATCTGTCCTTCAACGATTGTTGCGGTCCCATCCAGATTATCTGGTCCATCGTCGGGTCGTCGCCGAAGACACAATCAGTGGCCTGGTCAATGTCTATGACCGCTGCCAGGCTGGGAAAATCAAGCCCGAAGAAGTAAAGAAAGGAACTATCCTGTCGAAACGGATACGTATTGTCGGGATAATTCATCGGGCTTTCCTGGTTGCCCAGGAACAGGATCAGCCCCGAAGAGACTTGTTGCCTTAGGCGTTGTCTTCTCTGCAAATATGTGTCTCTTGAAAACATAAAACGGGTGGACGCTTTAAGTTTTTGGCTTTTTCGTAAGCAAACTTACCAGAATAAGAGCGGCTACAGACACGGTTATAGCCGGCAGCACCGCATCCAAACCGGAAATGTAGCCGGGCAGGGTCCCGATCCAGTCGGGATCCATTCCGTCAGGACCGGCGAGTCCACTCCTGCCGGACTTGAACAGTTCCGCCCAGGCAATCGCCGTCACCGTCCCTAAGATGATTGAGGCGATGGCCCCTGCCTTGGTGGCTCTTTTCCAGAATAGGGCCGCCACCAAACACGGAGTAATTGCAGAGCCATAAATCGTGTAGGCGTAAAGCGCTCGTTCAAAAATGGTGGTGGACTGGGCAAACGCCAGCGAGACGAGGTATGCGATTACGCCAAAGACAAGCACCAGTATCCTGCTGGCGAGGATCACCTTTTTTTCCGGCGCCTTCGGGTTGATGTAGTTCAAATAAACGTCACGAATAACACAAGTTGCCGGAACCAGCAGAAATGAATCGGCGGTCGAGATGATGATGCCCACCACCGTCACCAAGAAAACGACGCCCAACACCGCCGGCATAAAGGTCTTGGCTGCGTAGATGAGCACGTATTTGCCCTGGGCGGCGTTAGGTATCAAGCTGGCGGAAATCCAGGCCTCCAGAATGATCAGGCTTTCAATCACCGCCACGGCAGGTATCATAAACGTCACGGCACTTTTGGCGCCTTTGGCATCCTTGCTGGCAAAGAAACGCTGATACTGATTGGCGTCGCCCATAATCAGTAAGAACACCGGCAGGCAATAATTGATTATCTCCGTATTTGTGTAGACGCCCCAGAACTTCATGTGATTGGGCCTATTCCCCATCGCGGCAAATGCGGCCTCCATACCTGTCCAGCCGCCCGCTTTGAGCCAAAGAACGGGCAAGGCAGCGAACAGAGAGACGGTGATAATGATGCCGGTCACTATATCGGTGTAGGCAAGGCTAATCAGGCCGGCTGAGATGGTATAGATGACGATGAATACCGCAGCGATAATGGTGGCGGTCTTTGCAGTTAGAAGCGGATGCCCGGCTTGGTCGGTTAGTATCACTTCCAGGACTGCTCCGCCGGCGTTGAACTGGTAGCTGACAATCACCATATAGGCTATCACCAGGGCCGCCACCGCCAGCAGCCGGGCTGCCTGACCGTAGCGCAATCCGATGATTTCAGGCACCGAATAGACTTCGTAATCGCGGGCTCGGGGTGCAATTCGCGTCAGAATAATCATGCCGATAACGCTGCCTAAAGGCAGGATAAGGGCAGCCAGTCCGGTTTCGTATGTTTTGCCGGCGTTGCCCACTATCGAGCCGGTCCCGATCCAGGCAGCCAGCATTGTGCAGACCAGGATCCAGGGTGCAAGCGACCTGCCGGCTACGGAAAAATCAGCCTGCGTTTTGACCTGCCGGGACTTGTAAATCCCGATGCCGGTCAAGGCCAGCAGGTAGATCGAGATGGCAACTAAGTAAATCATTTCTCGTTCCTCGTCCTTCGTTGCTCGTCTCTCGTCGCCGTGCCGGCGACGGCTAAACTCGTCCCTCGCCAGGAGATTCTACCGCCGAGTTCGTAGAGGGCGCCGAGATTTGTAATTGCGATTTCTGCTTTGCGGACTCCGCGCTCTCTGCGGTTAATCCGGACTCGGTTCTTAGTTTATGAACTGATCGACGAAGTATCTCGGCGTCAGCGGCTCGCCGGTTGCCCGCCTTATCATTTCGTTCCAATGGTAGCAGGCGCCGGGTCCAAAAACTTTCTCGCGCAGGTATTTGCCGATCTTCTCCTGGTCGACATAGCTGACGCCCTTATCTGATTCGAGCTTCAAAACTTTGTGAACAATGTAGTGATGCAGTTGCGAGGCCAAAATCTCGCCGAGCATATAATTGTGGTAATAGCATGGGGCACTGGTAAAATGCAATTTTGACGCCCAGCCGGCATCGAACGGCTCGCCAGGCCGCTTGAGCAACTGGTATTTCTCGACTAAGTTCCACCACAACTTATTCAGGTCCTGGTCGGGATTGGCGTAAAGCTGCTTTTCGAAGTAGTACATAACCATCGCCCAGCGGGCAAAGAGTATCTGCCCAAATTGTGTATATTTCCAACTGACTTTGTCAATCTCTTTATACTCGACCCCTCGGCTGGGCTCGGGGCAGGCTTGCGACAGGCCGAGCATTTCGTGCATCCAGGCGGCGTTGCGGCTGAGCCGGCCAAACAGTACGGCGATGCCTTCTGTTGTAAAGCTGTGAGCAGGCTCCCGCAGCAGCCAAGGCTCTTTTTGGTCGTGGTATTTGCTGTAAATTGCGTGCCCCAGCTCGTGCAGGATGGTCTCCATCCAGCGCTCGGTGTTCTGCAGATTGCACAAGATTCGCACATCGCCTCGGCGGTCTATGTCGTGGCTGAAGGCGTGAGGATATTTGCCCGGGCGATCATAAAGGTCGCTTCGGGCAAGTATATCATCCACCGGCAGACCAACGCCGGCGTAAAATCTCTGCGCCAGCTTGCGGACATCCTGGCTTTGGTAATATTGGTCTAAATCCAAATCATAAACCAGCGGCGTTCTCTGAAAGAACGGATCGTGGTAATGCCACGGCATCAGGTCCGCCGGCTTGATACCGTAAGCGTCGGCTAAAACCTGGTCCAGCTCAGCCTTCAAACGGGCAAAGGGGCCGTTGGTTAGCTCGTAAAGCTGCTCAAAGATTCGATCAAGCTCCTGCGGATTCTGCTCGCTGGTGATTATCGAAAACGTGTGGTAGTTATCAAAGCCCAGCTCTCGGGCGGCCTTATTGCGGAGCCTGACCAGTTGGATAAGGTCGCCTGCAATTGCGTTTCCGACCTGCTTGCTGGCTCTCCAGGCCAATTCCCTTTTGCGGCAATCCTTTTCTGTCGTCAGAATCGTGTAGATGTCACTCATTGTCACCGCTTCGCCGTTGATAGTGCCGCGAAAGGTGCTGTACGTCTGCTGGATTTTGCCATCCAGATCAACGATCTCTTTCGACAATGTCGGCTCTATCTGGTTTTGCAGATAAGCGTAGTAAAGCCTGTCCAGTTGACGGGACAGTGGAGCCTGTTTTATCTCGCCGGATTCCCGCATCTCCTTTAACAGGGCGAATTCATCGCGATTACCATAAACCTGGTGGATGCCCAACTGTAGTCTCTTGAGTCTGTCGTAATCTTCTGCCTTGCCGGTGGTAGAGGCATCCCAGTAGGCAAGGTTGACTTGGGTCGACAAGGGTTCTACTTTTGCGACATGAGCTTCGATGAAATGCGCAAGCCCGTTCCCTCGGCCCTGCTCGGGACGGGCCTGAGCCGGGTCGAAGGATTCGGTCTCTTTCACAGATGGACCGCAGCCGGCGACCAGAAATGCCGCAAGAAACGCATTAGCAATAACTAACGTGGTCTTCACAGAAAGCCTTCATCTTTCTTTGTGCGGATTTGGAATTCTCCGCAAGCCCGTCCCCTCGGCCAGCTCGGGGCAGGCTCTGAGCCGGGTCGAAGGATCGGTCAGAATGACTGTTGCTCGGTTCGGGCGATAATTTCATTTTGCAGATCTCTGCCCACGTCGACGAAGTAATCGCTATAGCCTGCCACCCTGACGATCAGGTCACGATACTGCTGCGGCTGCTGCTGAGCTTGTCGCAATGTCTCGGCGTCAATAACGTTGAACTGTATGTGATGCCCGTCGAGCTTAAAGTAGGACCTAATCAGATGAGCGAGCTTTTCAATACCATCATCGCCTGCCAGCACCTGTGGATTGAATTTCATATTTAGCAAAGTGCCGCCGGTACGGGCGTGGTCGATCCTGGCGGCGGATTTAATCACGGCGGTAGGCCCCTTAGTGTCGCAGCCCTGGCTTGGCGAGATGCCCTCGGAGACCGGCTCGCCGGCCCTTCTGCCGTTGGGTAGTGCGCCGGTTACCGAGCCGAAGTAAACGTGCACCGTCGTGGGCAGCAGATTGACGCGATACCTGCCCCCTTTTGTGTTGGGCCGGCCATTCAATAGCTCGTAATAGGCGTCAAATACTTCTTGCACTACGGCATCAGCGTAGTCATCGTCGTTACCATACTTTGGGGAGTGCTCCCAAAGTTCATGCCGCAATTGTTCATGCCCCTGGAAGTCTGCCGCCATAGCGGTAAGAAGCTCATCCATTCCGAGGTTCTGTTTGTCGAAAACGTGGTACTTGACGGCTGCCAGCGAGTCGGTCACTGTGCCGATGCCTACGCCCTGGATATAGGTCGTATTATATCGTGCGCCGCCATTGTTGTAATCGAGACCGCGGGCTATGCAGTCGTCTATCAGCAGGGACATAAATGGAGCCGGCATGTAGCCGGCAAAAAGCCGTTCGATGATGTTGTTGCCCTTGATTTTCAGGTCAATGAAATACTTAAGCTGCTGCTTGTAGGCATCCATCAACTTTTGATATGAAGTAAACTTGCGGGTGTCGCCGGTTTGCGGGCCAAGTTGCTGGCCGGACTTCGGATCGATGCCATTGTTGCAGGCCAGCTCGAGAATCTTGGGCCAGTTCATATATCCGGTTAAGATACAGCTTTCCTTGCCGAACGCGCTTGTCTCCACGCAGCCGCTTGGCCCGCCGCCGCGGGCGTCCACGATGCACTTTCCGTCCTGAAGCATCTCTTTGATGATGACGTCGGTGTTAAATACCGAGGGCTGGCCAAAACCTGTGCGGATAACCCGGCAGGCCCGCCGCAGGAATCGGTCCGCATTTTTGTTGCTGATTTGAATGCAGGAGCTGGGCTGGGTCAGGCGCATTTCTTCTACCACATCCAAAATCAGATATGAAAGGTCGTTAACGGCATCCGAGCCGTCCGCGGGTATTAGCCCGCCCACGTTGATAAGAGCAAAGTCGGTATATGTGCCGCTTTGCTCTTCGGTTACTCCCACCTTGGGCGGCGCAGGCTGATTATTGAATTTGATCCAGAAACACTGCAAAAGTTCCTTTGCCTGCTCAATCGTCAAAGCTCCCTCTGCGAGTCCTTTGTTATAGAACCGCTGCAGGTGCTGGTCCAGGCGACCCGGATTAAAAGAGTCCCAGGTATTTAGTTCTGTGATCACGCCCAGGTGCACGAACCAATAGTACTGCAGGGCTTCCCGGAAGTCGCGCGGCGCGTTGGCCGGCACCCACGAGCAAACCTGGGCGATGCGCTGCAGCTCTTGCCGACGAACCGGATCGGTCTCATTGCTGCTCAGCTCCAGCACCTTATCCGCGTGGCGTTTGGCATAAGTGATAAGGGCGTCGGCACAGATTTCCATAGCCTGATACTGCTGGTCTTTCTCGTAGGCGTGCGGGTCGTTCAGGTAGTCAAGTTTCGCACGGTGTTCTGCGATGTCGCGCTTAAAGTCTAACATGCCTTTGCGGTAGATTTTATCGCCCAGAACTGCGTGTCCAGGAGCTCGCTGCTCCATAAACTCGGTGAACACGCCCGCCTCGAAGGCTCGATGCCACTGCTTATCCATCAGGGCAAAAATTCTCTCCCGCATCGTTTTGCCCGACCAGAAAGGAATGATTTTCTCCTGGTAAACCTTTCGCACTTCGTCGGTGACGACGAAAGAGGTTTTTTCCCGGCTGTTAATTATCCGCAGGTCTTGTAGACTGTGGCAGCACAACTCTGGATACGTCGGGGTGGCCTTCGGCGCCGGACCGCGTTCGCCTACTATAAGCTCACCATCATTGATGCATATAGTCTTTTTCTCCATTAGATGTTTGAATGCCAGTGCCCGGCAGACGACGGCAGACTCGCGCGCGGGAATGTCACTCTGATAAAATTCGGTTATCAATTCCGCGCGTTCGGTTGAAATATATGGCTTGGTTTCAACGCTCTGCTTACGAAGTTTCGCTACTCTTTCATTCATAGCGCTACCCATTCATCTTGACTTCCAGGCCGAAGCCGCGAAGAGCATTTGCAATATTGTTCATAAGCTCAGCGTCAGGAATCTCGGCTCGGATAATATCGTAGTCTGTCAGTAATCGAGCCGACTTTCCTTTGCCGCCGGGGTTGAACGGCAAAATGTCGACTCGGCGGACGCCGTGCAAAGACGCCACAAATTCGCCTGTCATTGTAATATTTGTCCGGTCGTCGTTAAATCCCGGAATGATTGGAATTCTGATTATTATTTCCTTGCCCGTGTTCGAGAGCCATTCAATGTTGCGTAGGATTAGATTATTATCCACGCCGGTAAGACGCTTGTGCGCATCTTTATCCAGGTGCTTTAGATCACAGAGAAATAAGTCCGCCTTTTCGGCGACTTTTTCGATAAGTGCCGGCTCAGCATAGCAGGTGGTATCGACGGCTGAGTGTATCTCGTCGCTCCGGCATTTTCCCAGCAGCGCCAAAAGGAAATCCACCTGCATAAGCGGCTCGCCTCCGGAGAATGTCACTCCGCCGGCGGACTGGTCATAAAAAACAATGTCTTTTTTCACTTCGCTTATGACCTGGCCGACGGTTACTTGCCGGCCTATAATCTCTCTGGCGCCTGCCACACAGGCGGCGACACATTCACCACAGAGTTTACACTTTTCTGCATCGGTAATCGGTCCGTTTTCTGTAAGCGTAATAGCCTGATTCCGGCATACCGTCACGCATTGACCGCATCTGATGCAGCGGCTCCTTCGGAAGCCAAGCTCCGGAAGCGGTTTCCAGCTTTCGGGATTATGGCACCACCTGCACCGCAATGGGCAGCCTTTGAAGAAGACGGTTGTGCGGATGCCGGGGCCATCGTGTATGGCATATTTCTGAATGTCAAAAATATGCCCGGTCAGCTCTTTCATTGACGATTGACAATTGAAAACCGAAAATCGACAATTCAAAATGCCCGTGTCATCTGCACTATTTTTCACGGCACGTCCCTTATCTACTGTTCCCACAGTCTTAGGCAAGTGTATCAAATCCGCGTACCAGCTGCAATCACCGCATCTCGGCCAAATTAACCGCAGAGAATCCCCGCGTGCGCGGATGATCCGCCACAGCCGGACCCCTGCGAAGGCGGGGGCGCCGAGAAGAATTCAGGTAACCGTTCACGGCGATAAATCGCCGTTTTTATGTCATTGCGAGGCCTTTAGGCCGAAGCAATCTTAACCTCTCGTAGTGCTGAGATTGCCGCGCTCGGCTCTGCCTCGCTCGCAATGACGAAAAATGGGCCAAATTCGACATGTTACCCTGTGAACGGTTACGAATTTAGATTGGTAAACTCATCGTGCTCCCCGAGCAGCGCCGTTAGGTGTCCCTTTCGGGAGGGGGCTGATCGCCCTGCGAGCTCGGCGGTAAGAATTAAGCAGACTGCGAGTGCGGGTGCAATTGGTGCGAGGCTAATGCAAAAAAAGACGTCGTCTATTGAAAAAAAGCCGAAAATTTTCGACCTTTTTGTTCTGTGAACAAATAGGGCTTTCATCGGGTCGTTTCGTGTTATCGGAGCTAACTGGGACAAACTGCCGAGCACGGGATGACGACCGACCGGTGCGGAAACAGAGGCTGGGGCAAGTAAATGAAGGTGAGAAGATTGCCGGCAGCGGCCGTTTTTACCTGGGCTAAACCACGCTGCCTTGCCCGCCTGCCAGGGATAAATAATCGCTCAAGAATCGCAGCGTAATATGCCGATTTGATAATAGAGTCGTCTGAGAACAAACAGTGGGGCAGAAATCACCAGTTGTGCTGCGTGAGCTTTTGAGTGTGTTGCCCCTGTGATGCACAAGGCGAGCATTCCAGACATGACTATGAGTTAGATAAAGGGATAGTCTCGCAGTTGCTGATCCAGGGGCTTTTTGTTTGGGCGATTTTCTCTCAGAAAGTGTATTAAAAGCCCGATCAACCAGGTTTGAGTCGATGGATCATCAAGTTAATCATCGCCAATTCAATCATGGCTTCACTACTGACAGGCAGCGACTCATAGTCTTTGCTCAATCGCC
>Ga0315274_10009555_pt1 | contig 14002 bp, 15 predicted proteins | sample YL17G02_20_MG_FD_203700 | JGI IMG/M metagenome (GOLD analysis project Ga0315274, IMG submission 203700) | Sediment microbial communities from Yellowstone Lake, YNP, Wyoming, USA - YL17G02_20 | ecosystem: Environmental > Aquatic > Freshwater > Lake > Sediment | place: USA: Wyoming | collected...
GGGAGGGCGGGGGAGAAAACCACTGTGGACATGTTACCAAAGGTGAAGCTGGAGCTCGTGGTGCGCGAGGCCGATACCGAAAAGGTATTGAATATTATCCTGGCCGCTGCCCGCACCGGGAACATAGGCGATGGGAAGATATTTGTTATCCCCGTCAGTGAGGTCATCCGGGTGCGTACCGGCGAGCGCGGTGAGCAAGCGATTTGACCAAAAGGAGGCATAACATGAGTGGCGAATTTATTTTTGCACTGGCGTCGTTTGGATTACTTTTCATAGATTGGGTGGCGCTTCCTATCAGAGCGCCCCGCAAATAGGCTCTGGGAAGCTGGCCAGTTAATCAAGCGCTCTAGGATAGATCTTTCTTGATGCGGTCGAACTCTTCTTTGGATATATCTCCTCTTGCGTAGCGCTCTTTGGCTATGTCCAAGGGGTCACGTCTCTCGGAAAACTCTCGGCCAGAGCCCTCGCGCCTTGTCAGTCTGCTGATTGTCCAAACCACCACTCCGATGATCAGTCCCCAGAACACCACCATCACTAAAGCGCCATACACCATCCACCAGCCTGCGCCTTCATGCGAATGCCACATAATCATCCTCCCATTATCCTAGTTATGAACAGTAGTTGTTCAGAAGCTGTAAAATTTGCTTCTACCTTCATTATATACCATATAATAACTCTAGGGGGCCGGCTTTCAAGTTAGCAACAGCCGCTGTGTTTGTGGGGCTCACTGACTTGCTTTGCCCAGATATTTCTCAGGGTCTTTATCGAAGCTTGTCTTGCAGCCGGGGGCGCAGAAGTAATAGGTCTGGCCCTTATATTCCGACTTGGCGGTGGCCGTCTTGGGGTCTACCATCATGCCACATACCGGGTCTTTAGCCGAACCACTGCTCCCCACGTGCATATGCTCTCCGCGACTCTCCTGCTTGTCCTGTTTACCTAGCAGCTTACTTAGCCAGCTCATCTAAAATCACATCCTTTCATCTCGACCTTTTTGACCCAGCCGTTTACGCACGGCTGGAATAACCAGAGGCATCAGTATTATGGTAGAGAGCAAGAAAATCCAGGCCGCTCCACCGGCTCGGGCCACCCAGGTATAGTCTCTGGCAGTGGTGACTCCCAGGAAAGTCCCAGCGGCAGCCAGAGATATGCCTACATAAATGAAAGCGCTAACCCATGCGGGCGGCAACTGTTTCATCATAATTCCTCAAGGGGCAATGCCTCTGCGGATGGGCGGAACATAGCCGCGCATCCGTAATGTATTTAGTGTTACCGATAGCGAGCTGGTAGCCATGAGCAGCGCCGCCAGCTCAGGACTCACAATCTGGGCCACAAAGGGATAGAGAACTCCTGCTGCTATAGGTATGGCCAAAGTATTATAGCCAAAGGCCCAGCCGAGATTTTGCCTGATCAAGTGCAGAGTCTGTCGGGCCACCTGGATGGCTGCTACCACATCCATCGGGTCGTCCTTGATCAGAATGACGTGGCCAGTCTCCTTGGCCACATCAGTGCCAGAGCCGATGGCGATGCCCACATCGGCCTGGGCCAGCGCCGGGGCGTCGTTGATGCCATCGCCCACCATAGCCACTCGCAGACCCTCAGCCTGGAGCTTCTTAACCTCTTTGGCTTTGTCCTCAGGCAGCACCTCCGCCAGAACCCCATCTACGTCCAGCTTGCGGGCGATGGCCTGGGCAGTGCGGTGGTTGTCACCGGTAAGAATAGTCACCTTGATGCCCATACGTTTAAGCTCGGCTATAGCCTGTGCCGAGGTCTCCTTCAGTGTGTCGGCCACAGCGATAATGCCTGCCGGACGGCCGCCCACCGCCAGGAACATCACTGTCTTGCCCTCGTTTTCAAGGCGCTCAGCTTCAGAAAGCGAAACATCTACAGGTATTTGGTGCTCAGCCATCAGCCTGCGGTTGCCCAGGAGGATGGCCCGACCAGCCACTCTGGCTTCCACCCCCTGCCCCGGGATGGCTTGAAAGCTATCAGAAGCAACCAGCTCAATGCCACGTGCCTGCGCTCCCCGCACAATGGCCTCGCCTAGGTGGTGCTCTGAGTTCTTTTCTGCCACCGCCGCCAGTCGCAATACCTCTTCCTCGGCGAAACCGTTCATCGCCACCACGTCGGTGACTGAAGGCTGACCTTTGGTCAGTGTTCCCGTCTTATCAAAGATGATGGCTTGAAGTTTGGCGGTATGCTCCATATCATCGGCGCCCTTGAACAAAATGCCGTACTCGGCCCCCTTGCCTGTCCCTGCCATGATGGCGCTGGGGGTGGCCAAACCTACAGCGCAGGGACACGAGATGATGAGCACTGTCATGGATACCAGTAGCGAAAAGCCGAAGACGCCCATGTCGGTCAGGGTATAGGGGGTGAGCACCAGGCGGCTTTCAGGGATGAACCAGGTCTGGTAGCCGAGGAAGAACCAGAAAACGAATACCGCCAGGGCCAGCGCATGTACCCCCAGGATGAAGTGCCCGGCCACCCGGTCAGCTAGCGCTTGAATAGGCGCTTTGGTGGTCTGAGCCTCTTCCACCAGCTTTATGATTTGGGCCAAAGCTGTGTCCTTGCCCACTCGTGTGGCCCGAAACTTGAAGGCCCCTGTCTTGTTGATGGTGCCGCCGATGACCTCGTCCCCAGCCTTCTTTTCCACGGGGATGCTCTCCCCGGTAATCATAGACTGGTCTACTGAGGAATAACCCTCCAGCACCGCCCCGTCCACCGGTATGCTTTCACCAGGTCGCACCGCCAAGATGTCGTCAAGCTGAACCTCCTCAGCGGCAGTTTCAACCTCTCGGCCCTCTCGCAACACCCGCGCTCGCTTGGGTTGAAGCCTCATCAAGCGTCGGATGGCTTCCGAGGTGCGGCCCCGGGTCACCGCCTCCAGATAGCGCCCCAGCACTATGAAAGCAATTAGCAGCGCAGCCGCCTCATAGAAGGTAGCCTCCCTGCCACCGAAGCCAGCATCTGGCCAGAAGGTGTTAATCACAGCGATGAGGTAGGCAGCACCGATACCTGTGGCATAGAGCAAGTTCATGTCGGTGAGGCCTCGTTTGAGGCCGCTCCAGGAATTGACGAAGAACTGCCGCCCAGGCCCCAGCACCAGAGGGGTGGTTAGGGCAAAGAGATAGACTTTGCTATTCATCCAGGAGGGGATGGCATGTGGCAGCACCCAGTAAGGCTGAAAAGTGCCCAGCATCACCAGGATGCCCACCGGCCAGGCGATAGCCATGTTGATAAGCTGCTTGCGTATCTCCCGCTGGCGAGCCTCTCTTTCCCGGTCGAGGGCAGTCGCCCCAACTAGCTCCTCTACCCCATAGCCCAGATCCCTTATAGTCCGCTTTATCTCGGCCAGTGAAGCCAGGGACGGATCATGCTCCACCCGAGCCATGCCTGTGCTTAGCTTCACCACCACCCGGGATACCCCGTCTAGTTGGCCGATGGCCTTCTCTATCTTCTCCACACAGGAGGCACAGGTCATGCCGCTCACCTGTAGCTGGGCAGTGTTCAGCACCACCTTGTAGCCGATACCTTCAATGGCCTTCTTCATATCGCCCAGGGTTGCTTGAGATGGGTCGTACTGCACAGCGGCGCTGCCAGTGGCCAGATTGACTTTTGCTGAAGCTACGCCAGCCACGTTTTTCAAAACCTGCTCAACATTGACCACACATGAGGCGCAGTTCATACCGGCCACCGGCAAAGTAGTACTACGGAGCTTTTTGGATTCCTTGGTCATACTTGAATCACCGCCTCATGGCTTTGCGCAACACTGCCATCAGCTCCTTGATGTAGGCCTCTCCCTGCTGCTGGCGGATGGCATCAGCCACACAGCCCTCGATATGGTTTTGCAGCACCATTAGGGCCACCTTGTCGGCAGCCGCAGAAAGAGCGCTGAGCTGCTGCACAATATCCACGCAATAGCGGTCATCCTGGATCATGCGCTGAATTCCCCTAGCCTGGCCTTCGATTTTTTTCATCCGAGCCAGCAGGGAATCTTTCTCTCCGGAATAAAGATACTGTTTTGTGATAGTGTTGCTACGGGCCATATAAGCCTCCTTTTAGCTATACTATATACTACCATCTAGTAACGATTTTGTCAATGCCCAAGCTGAATTTCTTGACCTTGCGCAGTTAGCGGTGTTATAATGTTGCGGTTGCTTAAGTGAGGTTTGGTATGCGACACAAAAAGTCAATCAAGGTGCTCGTAGCTAAGCCAGGGTTGGATGGTCACGACCGGGGCGCCAAGGTGCTAGTTTTGGGACTGCGGGACTACGGTTTCGAGGTTATCTATACAGGGCTGCGACAAACGCCGGAGAGAATAGTGCGAACTGCCCTTCAAGAAGATGTTGACGTCATTGGGCTGAGTTGCCTTTCAGGGGCCCACACCTATCACTTCCCTCGGGTAGCAGAGTTGCTCAAAGAACAGGGTGTGACTGATATATTGGTCATCGGTGGGGGAATTATCCCTGAAAAGGACGTTCCCGGGCTCAAAGAGAAGGGCATCGCTGGCGTATTTGGACCTGGGACACCTATACCGCAGATTGTTGACTTCATCAAGAAAAATCTCAAGAAAAACCTCGGTGCCCATGGCCGGGAGGCTTAGATGGACTTAATAGAAAAGATGCGGGCTGGGTCTCAACAAGCCCTGGCCCGGCTTATCACCTTGGTGGAACAGGAAGACCTGGAGACCCCGCAGATAATGAAGGAGATCTACCCTTATTTGGGGAAGGCTTATACTGTGGGGATTACCGGCCCTCCTGGAGCAGGCAAAAGCACCTTGACTTCCCGCCTTACCGCTGTGCTGCGAGAGAAGGGTTATTCTGTGGGCATAATTGCTGCAGACCCCACCAGTCCCTTTTCCGGAGGGGCAGTACTGGGTGACCGCATCAGGATGCAGGAGCACTTCTTGGATGAGAAGGTGTTTATCCGCAGCATGGCCACCAGAGGGAGCCACGGGGGTCTGCCCTCTACCACGCCAGGGGTGGTCAAGTTGATGGATGCCTTCGGCATGGACTACATCATTGTGGAGACTGTAGGTGTGGGACAGACTGAACTGGAGATCATGGAGACTGCAGACACCACTGTACTGGTGCTGGTGCCTGAAGCTGGCGATACTATACAGACTATGAAGGCTGGCATTTTTGAGATCGCTGACATATTTGTGGTCAACAAGGCCGATAGACCAGGCGCTGATGCAATGGTCACCGAGCTAATCGGCATGCTCCATATATCTCCCCACAAGGAGTGGTGGGATACTCCTGTGGTGGCCACCCAGGCAGTGAACAATATCGGTATTGATAAGCTCTATGAGGGCATTCAAGGACACCGTTGCGCCATCCAGGATACCAGCCGCCTTGTCAAACGGCGCAAGGAGCAGAGAAGAAAAGAATTCATCCAGACTGTGGAAGAGAGAACCAAGAGAGGTCTGTGGCAGCTCATCGAGAGCGACGAAAGGCTCACGCCCTATCTGGAGAAAGTAGAAGCCGGTGTGCTCGACCCCTATTCAGCAGCTATGGACCTGCTAAGCAACGGAGACATCCTGAAAGATTGGACGGCCAGGACTTTAATGGTCAGACGATAGACAAAGCAGGCCCTTGTAGCTGCCTTCCGCAGAGAAATCTGCCTGCCTAAAGTATGGGTAGATACCTCTTCAGTTCGTAGTCGGTGATCTGGGTGCGGTAGCGGTCCCACTCCACCTTCTTATTGGCTATGAACGAGTTGAAAACATGCTCACCCAGGGCTTTTTTCACCACCTCGCTCTTTTCAGTTAACTCTATGGCCTCAAATAGACTGCCAGGCAGAGTGCTTATCCCCCGTTGGTGTCTCTCCTCCTCAGTCATCTCAAAGACATTCTCCTCCACCGGTTCGGGTGGCTCATATTTCTTCTCGATCCCCTCCAGCCCTGCCGCCAGCATCACACTGAACGCCAGGTAAGGATTGCAGGCTGGGTCAGGAGAGCGATACTCTACGCGAGTGGCGTTCTCCCTGCCCGGTTGGTATTCCGGTATTCTGATCAGGTCGGAGCGGTTGCGGCGCGCCCAGGAGAGATAAACGGGGGCCTCATATCCTGGAACCAGCCTCTTGTAGGAGTTGACCCACTGGCTGGTAACGGCAGTTATCTCCGGGCCATGTTTGAGCAAGCCGGCTAAATAGTACTTGGCTATCTTGGAAAGGTTATACTCGCCCTTCTTATCGAAGAAAGCATTGCGCTCCCCTTTGAACAGTGACTGGTGGACATGCATGCCGCTGCCATTCACCCCGAATATAGGTTTGGGCATGAAGGTGGCATAGACACCGTGCTTCTGGGCCACCTGCTTAACCACCACACGATAAGTCATCACGTTGTCAGCCATGGTCAGAGCGTCGGTATACCTCAAGTCTATCTCGTGCTGGCTGGGAGCTACCTCGTGATGACTATATTCTACCTCTATGCCCATTTCATCCAGGATGAGCACTGTATCTCGCCTCAAATCGCTGGCTACATCCGGGGGAATCAAGTCAAAATAGCCCCCCTGATCCAGTGGCTCCGGGGACTCCGCGCTTTTGAAATAAAAAAATTCCAACTCAGGACCAACGTAGTAAGTATAGCCCATCTCGGCGGCCCGGGCCAGATTTCTCTTCAGAACAAATCTGGGGTCACCCTCAAAGGGCTCACCACCAGGCCGCAGGATATCGCAGAACATCCTGGCTACTGTTGCATGTTCCCTGGGACGCCAGGGCAATAACTGGAAGGTGCTGGGGTCAGGCATGGCCACCATATCGCTTTCGTCAATGCGCACAAACCCCTCGATAGATGAGCCGTCAAAGCCCATGCCCTGCTCTAGTGCCCTCTCCAACTCCCCCACGGTGATGGCGAAGCTCTTAAGAAAGCCCAGAATATCGGTAAACCACATGCGGATGAATTTGACGTCTTGTTCCTTGGCCTGGCTGAGGACAAATGCCTTAGCTTCTTCTTTGGATTTAACCATTTGTCTCTCCCTTCGGAGTTTTGATTTTCCGTTCAACTTTAACTGAGTTTTGTTTCCGCCAGGTTACAGCAAGATTAAGTTTGTGTTAACAGGCGAGCTAAACTGACTCCTTGAACTTGTAGCCTACACCCCTCACTGTCTCAATAAAAGAATGGCTGCCATCTTCGATCTTGTTCCTGAGCCTGGTGACGTGTACATCCACTGTCCTGGCCCCTCCAAAGTAGTCATAGCCCCAGATTTTGTTAAGCAGGGTTTCGCGGGAAAACACCCTGCCCCGGTTGCTGACCAGAAAGCAGAGTAACTCATATTCCTTCAAGGTAAGCACTATCAACCTACCCGCCAGGCGCACCTCGTATTTGGATAGGTCTATGACCAGGTCGCCACGTTTGATGAGTTCGCTCCTGGCGGTCTCATCCCTCCGCCAGCGGAGCTGCTCCAGGCGGGCGATCAGCTCAGCAACCTTATAAGGCGCAACCACAAAATCGTCCAGACCCAGCGCCAGGTCATAGTGAGCCAGCGCCTCCTCATCCACCAAGCCGAGGAACTGGGTGCGCTCTGATCGCTTGCCGGCACTGAGCAGATTGCGTAGCTCCCTAATGCTGTGCTGCTCGATATCTAGAATTATGACATCAGGGGCATCTCTTTCAATCAGGCTTAAGGCTTCGTCACCGCTATGAGCAACGTGAACTCCATAGCCTCGTTGGGACAAGGCCGAGACGAGGCTAGCTGCTTCCTCCTGGTTCTTGTTCACCACCAGAATGCGCACTATCTACGCCTCCAGGGAATTATTCACAGCCAAACAGCAAAAGAGCGATCTACCGGACAGTTAGCTCCGTAGCTCTTTCCGAAGAAGTGTTCTGGCTGTCGAGCTTCTCAAGCGGCTCCGGCGCCTGCGGCGTAAAAAAACGAACAGACCAAAGCCGAGCAGAAGCACGAAAAAGACCAGGACAGGAATAAACCATTCGTAGTGGCTCTTGAAGAAATCGTTGAATCCCTCGTAGCCCTCTTTTACTAAGAAACCCATCCAGATATAGAAAGCTATCCACAGGAAGGCAGCAATGATAGCCGATATGAAAAAAATACGCGCACGAACTCGAAACATGCCAGCTGCTACGGCTGTCTGATGGATGCGCACTCCCGGCGAGAGACGGCCCACGAAAACAGCCAGGCCACCCCAGCGTTTGAACCAGGCCTCCACCTTAGCTATGCGCTCCGGCCCTAGCTTGATATACTTGCCATATTTCAGGAGCAACCTGGGGCCACCCCACAGACAGACGGTGTAGAGCAGCATGGCCCCACACATCATCCCACATATAGAGCTGAGCATAATCAGTGGGATGCTGCCCCACCCCTGGCTGGCCAGATAGCCGCAATACATCAGCATAAGATTGGTTGGCAGAGGTATAGGCACTCCTGCTTCCGACATGAGGAAGAGGCAGAAGAGAGCCAGATACTCATATCTCAAGAGGAAATGAGTCAAGCCCCAGGGCAGCTCTAATTCCAAAGAGTTCGCCTCCTGATTCGTCCTGCTACATCAGATAGCTAAACTTAGCCATCTTAGAGTATGCTTCTGGCAAAGCGTATTGTCAAGTGGTGAGACCAGCTCAGGATGTGCTCAGTATCTCTTGTCGGTATTCCTCAAGAAGCTTAAGGTACTGAGAGTCTAGCTGTCTCATGTTTTGACGCCATTCATCTTGGAACTGGGGGTGCCTTTCTACATCCAACCTGCCCGCCCCAATTACCCCCTGTTGTTGCATGGCCTGTCTCACTCTGGCCTCAAAGTCCCGCTTAAACATCTCGTAGGCTTGTTTTCGCTGCTGCTCCCCCTGCCCCTCATAATGCTCGAAGAGGCGCCTTATCTTGGAGAAAACATTCTCCAGGCCAGCTTTGTCCTGCTTGAGCACTTTGAGGCCGGCCAAAACCATCTTGTTGCGCTTCTTGATGAAGTCACCCTTGGGCAGGTCCAGATTTCTGACCAGCACATCCTGAGCACCCGCAACCAAATACCTCCGGACGCCCTCAGGATATTTTGTCAGCTCAGCCACCAGGTTAGTCTCATTGCGCAGATAATTGTTGGCTAGTTTTTCCCCTTCGGGTATATATTTGGCCCGGTCAAGCTCCTCCTTAGTGGCCTTACCCAGCTTTTCCGCCTTCTCCAAAGCTATCTCGCGGGCGCTTCTAATTTCTCCCATGGTCATCTCCGTGGTAGTTCACTAGCTAAAGTATAACATAAAAGAGGCAAATTTCGAGCTTTCTATGGAAAATCAACCGGAGACAGCCAGCCGACAGCCAGCGGTGAAGGCGTCCTGCAGGGCAGCAAGGTGCTCTTTGATGGCCCCTTTGCTATCAATGCCTGGGAAGAGCAGCTCATCGGCATAGGCCACATCGCAGGTGGCGAAGAAAGCTCTGACCGTAGCTCTGGCCGGGTCAAAGAGGTCTGTGCGTCGCAGGCCGCCTACCGAGAGAAACAGACCGCGGCGCCGGCTGCCATCAGAGGCCAGGGTACGCCTTATATTGAGCAGATACTTCTCCGCCCACAGTGCCTGGCAGCGGTCTATGGCCAGTTTGGCCTGAGCGGTTACCGACATGAAAAATAGGGGTGAGGCCAGCACCAGACGGTCGGCAGTTCTGAGTTTGGCGTGTAGGGACTGCATGTCGTCTTTGATGACACATATCCCCGTTTCAATACAGCCATCACAATGGCGGCAGGGGTGTATCGCCAAGTCTCCCAACACGACCTTTTCAGTTCGAGCACCGAGGCTGGCAGCCCCTGCCAGGGACTGTTCCAGGAGCAGGTCAGTGTTGCCATTGCGGCGGGGACTTCCCGCCAGACCGAGCACAGTTATCATAGCTTGAACACCCTACTGCGCCCGTCGCTGCAAATAACGGTGTGCTTGCAGGGCTGCCTTAGCTCCTTCGCCGGCAGCCACTATTATTTGCTTCTCGGGGACGTTGGTGACATCGCCTGCGGCGAAAAGACCGGGCATTCCGGTCTCGCAGGCACAGTCTACTATAATCTCTTTCTGCTCATTGAGTTTGACCAGTCCCTGCACCAGCTCAGAGTTAGGCACCAGCCCGATCTCAACAAAAACGCCACCCACCTCCAGCCTTTTGGCATCACCACCGCCTCTGGGGGCTATTTTGACAGCTTCCACCAAAGCTTCACCCTCGATCTCTGCCACCTGGTGCTCGGTGAAGATAGTAATGTTGGGAGCAGCCTTGACCTTGTCAATCAATATCGGGTCGCCGGTGAGAGGGGTGATAGAGACCAGGTAGATATGCTGGGCTATTCTGATCATATCCTCGGCAGCCGTCAAAGCCGAGTTACCTCCACCGATCACGGCCACCTTTTGCCCTTGAAATACCGGGCCATCGCAAATGGCGCAGTAAGTGACCCCTCGCCCACGCAATCGCTCCTCCCCTGGCACGTTAAGACGCCGGGGCTGCTTTCCAGTGGCGATGATTACCGCCAGCCCCTGATAGTTCTGCCCGTCATCTGCAGCAACCTGAAAGCCATTCTCCAGGCGGAAGACCTTGGTCACTGATTGTCCGGTCTTTATGTCAATGGGGAACTGTTTCACCTGGTTCCAGAACTTATCCACAAGTTCCGGCCCTTCAATATACTGGTAGCCCAGGTAATTCTCAATTCCAGTCGTCCAGTTAGGCTGCCCCCCCAGGTCTTTGCCGATAAGCAGAGTTTTTAGCTTCTTGCGGGCGGCATAAACCGCCGCAGTAATGCCAGCCGGACCAGCGCCGGCAATAATAAGCTCATACATAGCCACCTCCCGATAAAGGCCAGCTAAGCCAGACCCAGCTTTTGTTTGATTTGCGGCATATTAAACCCAATGATAATCTCGCCATCAATATCAATTACAGGCACTGACATCTGCTTGGAGTGTTTTATCATCTCGTCCAGGGACTTCCGGTCTTCGGCCACATTTAACTCTTGATAGGCGACCTTGTTATCCTGGAAGAACTTCTTGGCCATCTTGCAGTAGGGACACGTGGGGGTGGTATATATTTTTACCTCAGCCATTCTTTACTCCTCTCAGGCCACCCATCCATAATTTCTGGGGGCAACGGCATAAATTGTACCTCCTAAAGGCAGCATAGCAAGTCTGCTTCGGTCTGTCAATGGCGTGCGGTTGACAGATTACACTCTGGCCTGCTAGAATCTTAAGGCATGGCCCCGTGGTGTAGTGGACTAACATGCCACCCTGTCACGGTGGAGATCGTGGGTTCGAATCCCATCGGGGTCGCCAATACCTACGAAATCGGAGCCAAACCTCCCTATCTAACTCAAGAGCATTTTGTTCAGGGAATCTCTCCCTGATGAGGCCCTGCCCAAACCCCTCCAATAGTATATAGTATATAGAGCCTAGATGTTTCCACCCAAGATCGTTTAAGTGCCTCTGTAGATACCCATAGGCTTGCCAGTGGCAACTCTTTGTAGCTCTAGGCCAGAGCATTGACAAAAGTGGTTTGATGATATAATATTTTTCGAGTTCTCTGAAGTATAGAGGGGGAGAGAGGAGTATGGTAACACATAGCTACCGTGGTAAAGAGCACGTTGCGGCGCTGATAGAGCAGATGCTTCTGAGTTTAAGGCCACGGGTTTACGAAGAATCCCGGCTAATGGAACTTACTTTGCCACAGTTTAGAACGCTGATCCTGCTCTATGTTCAGGGGCCTCTGCGTATGAGCAATATCTCCTGTCAGCTAGGCGTGGGGATGCCTGCCGTAACCAGCCTGGTGAGCAAGTTGGAGGAGAAGGGTCTGGCGTCACGAGAGCACAACACCGAAGACAGACGGGTGGTCTTCTGCTCTGCCACCCAGCAGGGCAAAGCTGAGGTCGAGCGGTTCTGGCGTGTCGGGAGGGAGCAGATAATCCGGATCATTGGCTCGCTCAGTGAAGAGGAAGGCAAACTGGTTGCTCGGGCGATGGAGCTTGTGCTTCGAGCCGTCAAAGGGGACCAAAAGGCTGAGAGAGATCAGGAGCAGGAGGTTCGTCCTGGTGGGAAATGACCAGGGTCGAAAGCTGTTCTAAAGTGTTCAGCCTGTGCTCCGCTGGTCCCCAAAATGAAGACCCGATGCCATAGAGGCGAAGCCGGCTAGAAAGAACCGCTGGATATGGAGAAACCAGACCAGATAATGCTCAATGGGGCTGGCGAGGACGCAGGTGATGCCGGAGGGTTTCGGACACTGCCGAGACGCCAGGTGGTGCTCACCATGGCCGCAGTTATGCTGGCCATGTTTCTGTCGTCCATGGACCAGACGATAGTGGGCACTGCCATGCCACGCATCATCGCCGACCTGGGTGGCTTCGCCCACTATACCTGGGTGACCACAGCTTACTTGGTGACCTCTACTGCTGCATTGCCCATCGTGGGCAAGCTGACTGACATGTACGGGAGAAGAAGGATTTATATAGGTGGCATTGTTATCTTCCTATTGGGCTCGGCGCTCTCCGGACTCAGCCAGAACATGACTCAACTCATCTTCTTCCGTGCCTTCCAGGGCATTGGCGCCGGAGTGATGATGGCCTCTGCCTTCATCGTTGTTGGAGACCTGTTCCCGCCAGCGGAGCGGGGCAAGTACATGGGGTTTATTATGTCTGTCTTTGGCCTGGCAGCAGTGATTGGGCCTATGCTCGGCGGCTTTATCACTGACCACCTTTCATGGCACTGGGTGTTTTACGTCAACATCCCGATTGGCATCCCCGCGATCGCTTTCTTTGTCTTATTCTTCCCTAAAATACGGCCAGCGGCTGTCAAGCAACAGCTTGACTACCTGGGTGTGGCTACCCTGGTGCTCGCCGTAGTCCCGCTACTGTTGGCTCTCTCCTGGGGAGGGTCTGAGTATCCGTGGGGTTCGGCGCAGGTGATTGGAACCCTGGTCTTCGCTACGGTTATGGCCGTGCTCTTCATTAGGGTGGAGTCGCGGGCTGCTGAGCCCTTTATCCCTCTAGAGCTTTTTCGGAACCGTATTGTCGCCGTCTCAACGGTTGTCCTTTTCTTCACCGGGTTCGCCATGTTCGCGGGCACAATCTTCATCCCCCTCTTTTTCCAGGGTGTGCTAGGCTCATCGGCGACCAACAGCGGCGCTTTCCTCACCCCTATGATGCTGGGAATGGTGGCAGGCAGCATCCTTTCGGGGCAGGCGCTCTCCCGCATGGGAGGTCACTACCGAATCCAGGGGCTGCTCGGGCTGGCGATTATGGCTCTTGGTGCGGCCTTGCTTTCCCGGATGAGCGTGAGCACGACTTACGGAGAGGCGGTCTTCAACATTGTATTTATGGGCTTTGGGCTAGGTATAACCATGCCCCTCTTCACCATCGCTGTTCAGAATGCGGTCCCCTACAGGGTTATGGGAGTGGCCACCTCCTCTGTCCAGTTCTTTCGTGCCATTGGCGCTACCCTGGGGCTGGCCATTCTCGGCTCCCTGATGACCAATCGTTTCGCTTCTGAGCTGACCAGCGCCATTTCCTCAGACGTAAAAGAGGCCCTAGCACCAGGGCAGCTCTCTGCGCTGGCACATAACCCGCAGGCCCTGATGAGTCCCGAGGCTCAGGCACAACTACAGGCACAGTTCAGCCAGACGGGGTCTCAGGGCAGTGGGTTGTTTGAACAACTACTGGATGCGCTGAGACACGCGCTTTCCTCCGCCCTCAGCGAGGTCTTCCTCATAACATTGGCCGTGATTGTCGTTGCATGGCTGACCGTCATTTTCCTGAAAGAGATCCCCCTCCGGGGGCGAACGGTGGCAAGTACTGAGATGACACTGGAACAAGAACAGAAAAAAAGTGCTGACAGCTAATATGCATTGCAACCCCTTGGTCAAGGGCAGGGGGCCCGCAAAATCGAAGATTTTGTGGGGTTTATTTGAGGTAACAAGAATCTACAGTCCTAATGTAAGCTCGCACAACTAACATGGACGGGAACTTCTGCAAGAGTGCATTTGCAAGAACAGGATAGCCTGTAGCTTTTCCTATATGGTGGAGATAGGGGGATTCGAACCCCCGACCTCTGCGATGC
>Ga0315274_10009558_pt1 | contig 13996 bp, 8 predicted proteins | sample YL17G02_20_MG_FD_203700 | JGI IMG/M metagenome (GOLD analysis project Ga0315274, IMG submission 203700) | Sediment microbial communities from Yellowstone Lake, YNP, Wyoming, USA - YL17G02_20 | ecosystem: Environmental > Aquatic > Freshwater > Lake > Sediment | place: USA: Wyoming | collected...
GGATCAGCCAGGAACCATGCCTCCATGCAAGCTACCATCATCTGACATCGCGCCTCGTCCGTTCCCGCCGGTTCCGACCAACCGTCACCAGGTCGCTCCGCCAGATGTTTCCACGGTGGGACAGTGATGGCAATCGGGTCTTCCGAGTCTACCAGCAGCACGTTAAAAACCTCCGGCTCCTTCTCCAGGGCGTCCACAAATGCGTCGTAGGCCTGCTTCCGCCCGCCGCACGGGATCACCTGCCACCCAATGCGACGTCGACGGACCTCGCACAACACCGATCCCAGAAACGTGCACATCCCATCGCGAAACGGCCTTCTGGTTGCACTGGTTGGCCCACCACCTTCGACGTAAACTGCAATGCGATTCACCACAGGTTGCCTCCCAACTTGCCGGACTGCCATATCTCGCCCAGGCGATACTCCCTGAGCCAGTGTTCGAGTTTGCCGGCGTCCAATCTCCGCAACGTCGTCCCCTGCTCCAGATAGTCACAAACCAGCACCGACTCAACCTGCTCCGTCAGGGCCGACACCAGGACATCCGAATGCGTCGTCACGACCAACTGAGTCTTTTCCGATGCTTCCACCAGCCTGTCCGCGAGCAGCGATATTACATCGGGATGCAGGCCGAGTTCGGGTTCTTCGATGCACAACAGGGACGCGGATGCCGCATTGAAAAGTATGGCCAGAATCGACAAGAATCGCAGGGTCCCGTCAGAAAGCCGTGAGGCTGGCACGGGCGCGCTTAGCCCGTCTTCATGCAGGAATATCTGCACTGAACCAGCCGCGATCTTAGTCGTCAACCGCTTGTATCGAGGGAGGAAACGCGTCATCAGTCTATTAAAACGGTCCCAGTCATTGCTGTGCTCCAGGTCGTTGAGCACAAGCCCCAAATTGACCAGTTGAGGCAGGAGTTCGTCGGTCGGCAGATCGCCCGACTGTGGCCGGCGAAGCGGGGCCGAACGTCCGAAACTCCACTCTCTGTACAATTGGATCGAGCCGAATCGATTCGCTGTTGCGGCAACCTCCGGATACAGGTCAGGCTCTTTCCGCTGCGAGAGAATCGACTGGGTGGGGTCGATGCTCTCCCGCTTGAGCTTCCGCTGCCTGTATCGGCGATTCGCAGTAGGGTCCGCCCCGGTCTCGCTGACATTGATGGCCGGGTGACCGTTCTGGAAACGGTAGTAGAATCGGACGTCTTTCGCCCGCGGGTCGGCCTTCACCGCCTCCTCCAACACCTCGTCAATGATTTCCAGTCGGCCGGCGCTTTCCGTGAACTCGATCCCGTAACGCAACGCCGGTATGCCGTTGAGGGGGGATAACCGGGCCTCGAGGCGGGCTGACGATCCCCCCTCGTCTCCGTGCCAGATCCAATCGCTCGGCGTCCCGCCGATTCGGATCGCGCCGCTGAAATCCGCCGGCGTTGCGTGCAGCAACTCTACGGCTTCGATGAAGTTGCTCTTACCGACGCCGTTCGGGCCGATCAGCACGTTCAGTTCGGTCAGCGCCACTGGCTCACTTCCGGGCCCGAAAGACAGAAAGCCCTTCAACTGGAGACTATTCAGGAGCTTGTTGCTCATGGCTTGCCCTTTCCTGCGTCCCGCGCCGCGTGCTTGGGCTTGTTGGTGTAGTGGCAGTCGTTCCAGCGGTTGCCGTCGAAGGTTTTGCCGCCTGCGAAGTCCACGGTTTTCTCGTCCCAGCTCCAGAACCACGGGTACTCGGCCTTGGGACGATCCGGTTCCTTACCGCGGTCCTTGGTCCACTTGATGTTGGGCTTCCAGCGCAGGACGCCCGCGCCGGTTCGGCCATTGGGCATGTCGGAAGCCAGGAACGGGCGTATGTTCACACGAACGCCGTCGTTGATGTCCGGCTCCCAGCCTATGGGTTGCTCGCGCAGCGGCTTCCAGCGGACAAAGATGTCGAATGGCGGCTCGCCCTCCAGGATTGTCACCAGCCGCTCCTGAAGTTCCACCGCCGCGGCCAGGCGGTCTTCCGCGCCGCCTTCGCCGCGCTTCACGCCGTCCTTTTGCCGGGTGATCCACTCGCCCAGGTAGGAATAGGTCAACGATTCGAGCAGCTTGCGGCCCGTAGACGCGGCATCCTGCCGCGTGTTTTGAGAAAGCGGCTGGAAGCCGCTTCCACATAGTCTGTGGTAGTTGACCAAGGCGTGAAAGCCGTCTCGCTTGCGGCCGTCCCAGATGTGCCACACGAAGGGCCGGTCGTGGAAGAGCTTGCAGTGTTCCTCGAAGAAGCCATTGCGGAGCCAGTCGTCCAGGTCAAGGTGGCTGCGGCTTCCAGCCGCAGATTGAATCAGCGGCAAGATGCCGCTGCCACATGCCTCCAGCAGCGCCTGCAGCCGCTCAGCCGCCGGTTCCTCGCCGCGCACGGACGGGATGCAGACGATCCCGTTGTCGGCGGCGAGCTTGGCCAGCTCGTCGCATCGCTTGACCAGCGCCCGCGCCCGTTTGCTGAGACGCATCTTGTCGTCGAGTTCCGCCGGCCAGCGGTAGCCCAGCAGCCGCGCCACGGCGACCTGGAGTGTGGACGCGGCATCCTGCCGCGTGTCTTGATTCAAGCGGCTGGAAGCCGCTTCCACCTTGCCCCCCGGATAGCCGTGAAAGAGCCACTGTGCTGGGTCATCGCTCTCCGGCTCGGGCAGGCCGTTGGGATATTTCTCCGCCGCGATCTTCTGCCAGTGAGCGAGGTCGAAGGGGACTTTGACGAGCGTGGCGTTTGCAACCTGTGTCTTCTGGTTGATCTTACGCACTTCGATGGAGAACTCTGGAGAAGAACAGAAGCACCACACTGCCGCCAGATGTTCTGGATTCTTCGGCACTATTGCCGCCGCACTATTGTCGTATAGAGTTCCAAGATAGAGACCTGTTGGTAATCGCCCGAGCCACGCGCACGCAATACCTTGCTTTCCCCACGCTTGTCGCCCGCGTATTGTTGCCTCAGGTAATCCAGCAAGAGTTCCCTGCCCATTCTCCCACCGAGTGACAAAGTGCAATCCTGAGAACGGTGAAATGCCGTCGGGAGAGCTCTGATGAACGACCCAATCATCTCCGCAGCGATCAATCTCCCAGAACAGATGGCGGTAGATTACAATGTCCGCCAGTCCAGAACCTTGATATGAGTCAGCGTATTCCGAGAGCAGCTCACAGTCCCGAGGCTCATCGAAAACAATCGCGATGTCTGGATTCCGAATCTGACCCGCTTGCGACACCATTGTCACCGTTTGTTTTGGTATCAGTCGCGCCTTTTCGTCAGGCGATTTTGCATGATCCAAGGCGAGAGTCGCGAATGCGCCAACTTGACTAGGTCGCTGTCGAGTTAGCGCAAGCAGGACGATGCCAAAGTCATACATCGGAGTCTGAAAGCCTTTGGGTCCGAGGCGAGCGACAACGTTCCATTGGCTGTTGACGAGAAGATGTCGGCGAAAGTCAGAATACGTTGTAAGAAAAAGAGAATTCTGCAATAACACAACTGCCGTCGTGCCACCTATGGCGCAGAAACCGAGGCAGCGTTCGGCGAAACATGTGGCGAGATCGGGTTTCGCCGCGGGGTAAGCTTGGTCGCAGTAATGCCGTAGTACATCACATTGCTTGCGACGCCCCAGATATGGCACATTCGTAATGACCAGCGTGTAGTCGTCGGCCAGGAGGTCGGCGGCCTTGACCATGCCGGCGGCGGCGATGGCTCGCTCGCGGGTTTCGTCGTCGGCCTTCTCAGCCGAGAGAACCGCCGCCAGGTACGGCTGGATCGTTTCGTACCCGGCGGCAAAGACATCACTTGGAAGCTTGGTCGGGTTAATCAGTGACCCCAATGTCGGCGCCTGCGAGAAAAGCCGGTGCAGGTTGAGCAGGCCGTTCTTGACCCGCTCTCTTTGGTCGGGCCGCGTAGGCATACCCGACTCTTCGGGAAGCTTAACCCACTGCTCCTGCGTGCTCTGCGGCCCGATGCCCGTACAGGCGATGTGCAGGTCCGGCAGCGGCCGGTAGCCGCCTGCGTCGGGGTACCTCCACGCCGCGAACGCCAGGGCGAACGCAGCAATCTGGCAGCACCGCTCGTCGATCTCCAGCCCATGGAGGTTGTCGCGCAGCACCGCATCGACGGCCTCGCGTGCCGACAAGCCTTCCTCGGCCATGCGGATCGGCACGAGGTGGTGCAGCCCCGCGACCAGGAAGTGCCCGGACCCGGTGCACGGGTCGAGCACTTTCAGTTCCGCCGCGGTCTTGGGCCAGCCGTCGAAGGTGCCCGCGGCCGGCCGACAGGTGGAAGCGGCATCCTGCCGCTTGTCTTTGTCTTCGTGTTCGCGGACGTATCCACGTATCCGCTCTAACTGGGCCGGATTGCGGACGATGTGATCAAACGACTCCTTCTGCCAAAACGCGCCCGACTGAGCAATGTGTCGATTGATCTGATTCGCGGTGAATGACTTCCATGAATGAAGGATATCGGAGAGTTCGTGCCCATGCTGCGGGGTAACCAGCGCGTGTACGTGATTAGCGGATACGACGAACTCATCAAGGTCGTATCGCTCGCCATCGAAGTGGCGAAGGGCGTCTTCCACGATCTTCCTAAGAGCTGGCGCCTTCAGGCGGCAAGCACCGTATCCCTGGTCGAGCCAGTGTTCCAGCCGTTCAGGGAATCGCTCGTAATATTCCCGCTTGGCGTCCTCATCGTGGGGCTCGGGATGTTGCACAAGCCATTGCTCTCTTTCAGATTGCCACTGCTTCAGTTTGTCTTGAGGAAGCGAGTCCACCGTGCGAAAGGTGACAAAATAAGTAACCGCGCCTTGGCGCCAGTGCGGCAGGTTGCCGGAGAGGTTCGCAATCGGCTCGTCCTTCCGATAGAAGCCGACGGTGGACGCGGCATCCTGCCGCGTGGCCCGGTTCAAGCGGCTGGAAGCCGCTTCCACCTTGATGAACCGAAGGTAATTCCACTCAAGTCCCGGCAGCGCGCACAGTCGGCGACAATCAGCTTCGCTTGTGCAGGAAGGCCAGCGGCTGGAAGCCGCTGCCACCTTGCCCGCCCACCACGCGCCCAGCGTGTTGTGGAGCAGGAACTCCACCATGTACGGCTCGGTGAAGAGCTGCGTCACAGCCGCAATCTGATCCGCGCCGATCTTGACCTCGGAGCGGTTGACCTCATCCTTCTTCTTGCTCTGCCAGAACTGGTAGACCCAGCCCAGCGCGTCGGATGCGGTGAAGACGGCCTGCGGCAACGACGCCAACAGCTTGTCGAGCTTGAGCATGTGCTCCGTGGCGAAGGACACCTGGAGCAGCGGGTCATCCGGCCGGAAGATTTGCGGCAGCATCCGCTGGGCGCAGCGGGACGCGAAGACCCACACGTCCACGCCGTCTTCCTTCGCCAGCTCCTCCGCCTCGGCCAGGCTGATGGCCATCTTCTCCTGCGGCTCGATCAAGAGGCCGTTCTCAGCCAGGAACCGGGCGAAGAGCATCCGATGCCAGTGCTCATAGGCACACTCGCCGGTCAGGTGATCGATAGCCAACCGGCCGGAGGCGATCTGCCGGTCCCCGAGTTGCCGCGCCCGTGCACGGAGATGGTTTCGCACCGCGCGCTGGGCCGGCTTCATGTGCGAGTACGGTTCGTGCTGATGGACGGCCAGGGCTTCCAGGGCGGCGCGAGCCCCGGCCTCGGCCGCGTCGCGGGCGACGACGATGGTGCGATCGAGTTGGTTACGAAGATCGGTTGGTAAAGTGCTCATCGGTGGATCACTTCCGCCTTGACGCCCCATTCAGTGGGGTGCCCTGGTTGCTCATCTCATCTCGCCATGACTCGCCACAATCTCGCCACGTTTCTCGCCATAGCTGAATCACAATCGGCTCATCGTTTCGGTCATTCGGGTCGCAATCGGGTCGTGATGCAAGTACATCGCCGTAAGAATCCATTTCCAACCATGGGTTGTGCGTCCCGCTAATCGGGTCACTCGATGGCCCGATTATGACTCGATTAGCATCCCAGTTCTTCCGTCTGATTCAGGCAATGACAATGGGGCCGTCGTTCAGCTTCTCCAGAAGTTTCCGTTCTGTCTCGGCGAGCCATTCGCTCACTTCGTTTTTTGTTCTCAACGTTCCGCTCGTCAAGCGGACGCTCTGCGTCTTCGGCTCCAGCCGTCTGGCCGCGGCCATGGCGGCGCGGGCGAACTGCTGGGGCAGCGCGTCGGTCTTGGTCTTCCACGCCGGCAAGGCGGTTTGCTCCAGCGTGCGGATCAGATCGGCCTCGGAGCCGACGGCCAGGGCAGGCAAGGTGTCGATGCCTTCGGCGGCAAGTATCTGCTTCTGCTGGTCGGCCTTGAGCTTCTTCCAATTCTCGCTGGCGGTCAACGCGGCCATGTGCTCGTGGTAGGTCCTTTCGTACTCGGCGTGGGCCGCGGTGACGGCGGCGCGAAGCGCATCGACGGCGGCCTTGCGGATGTCCGGCACGGGGTCGCTGGCGTCGAGCAGCCGGCGCTCGGACTTCACCGCGTCGGCCTGTGCGCGGAGTTCGTCGGCTCCGGGCATGGCGTCGGCGTGCTTGAGCAGCGTGCAGAGCGTTTCCCATGCCGGCTTGCGTTTGCCGGCGAGTTCAGCCAGCTTGCCCCAGTCCTTGGCCTGCTGGGCGAGCGTGTCATGCTGCTTGAGGATTTCGGCCAGTTGCTCGGCCCCGCCGAAGCCGCGGAGCGTGTCGAGGTGGGCCGTGGCCGGCCGGGCCGGCATGGGCGGCTCGCCGCCGGCGTGGTCGGCCAGTTCCGCCAGGCGGACCAGGTACGCGCCGGCCTTGGCGGTTTCCTCGTTGGGCTTGCAGTCCACGCCGGCGTCGTGGAAGAGCTTGCGGAGCTTCATCTTCTCGCGAGCGTTGAGCGTGGCCGTCTCAGTGCGGAAGTCCGTCACGGAAATCTTCGCCTGGTCAAGCTGGCCCTGCGAGGCCGTCTGTCCCTTGTACGTGGCGCGGAGGTGGCCGGTCCTATGCAGCGTGATGAGCGCGGCGTCCACGGCGTCGCGCGGCCAGCCGTAGGGGCTGGCCTCGAAGGCGTCGCGAACCTCCTTGCCGCGCTTGCCCGAGCCAATCTCGGACAGCACAGCCGCACAGACCGGGTGCTTTTCGGGCGCGTCGGTCCAGTCCACCGCAGACAGGGCTGCTTCGTCGCCGTTCTTGGCGCGGTTGATGACGCTGGCCCAGCGGTTGTCGTCGGCGTCCTTGAAATTCGGAAAGAGCCGGTCCAGAGATGCCTGCGCGGCCGCTTCGACCTTGGCCACGAGGTTCAGTTCGTACCGCTCGCCGCCGCCGCCCTGGAAAACCTTTGCGCGGTCGATCACGTCGTTGACGATCTGGTTGCGGGCGGCTTCGGCCGTGGCCATGCGCGTGGCCATGGCATCGCGGGCCTCGCGGCCTTCGGGCGTGGTGGGCGTGCCCTTGAAATTCAGCGTGGACTTGGCGGCCTCGTACTCGACGAGGGCCTTCTGGAGGTCGTCGGCGCTGGCCTTGGGGACGTAGACATAGATGATCGCGCTATCGCTGCCGGAGGCGCGGGCGTCGTTGACGACGGTGCTTTCCTTCTCGCCCCAGCCGTCGCGGACCCATACGGGGATGTCGCTGCCGCCGGCCGGCGGGGCTTCGGTGCCGAAGTGGACCAGGAGCTTCCGCGGCTCCTTGCATTTGCCCTGCGCGAGCTTGATGCCCTTGAGCGCGTCGCCACAGCCCGCGCTGATGAGCGAGCCGCGCGTGCTGGCGAGCGAGGTCAGGTCGCTGTTCAGCCGCGTCTGGCGGTTGCGGAACTCGCGGTCCCACTCGCTGCTCTCGCGGGTCTGGAGACTGTATTCGCCCTCAATCTCGATCAGCAGCGCCCCCTTGTTCTGCATTGCCTTCCTGAGCCACGAAGGCCGTTGTGATTCGGCCGGTGGGTCTGTCAGCAGTTTCAGGATGCGCGGAATGTTCTTGCGGAGTTCCGTCCCGTCGTTCGACAGGTTTGACACCATAAGGTCCGCCAACATCTCCGGCGTCGCACGAACGCCGATGTCGGCCACGGCTTCGCGCGGGAGCTTGCGGATCAGGAAAATCAGGCCGCAAAGTCGCTGGGCGAGCCGGCCGTCGTCGGTCTTGTCGTCGAGGTTGCGGATCGTCTCGTCGATCTCGCGGAGCACGATGCCCGTTTTACGCAGGTCCGGGCTAATCTGTTCATAGATGAAATCCGCCGGGACGACGGTGCCGAGCGTTGCCTCGGCCGTCTGGCGGACGGCTTCATGGACGATCTTGAGTTGCGTGCGGAGCTGGCTGGCCGTGCCGGGCACGTCTACCGCGCGAAGCACATGCTCCCAGAACCGCCGGCGGACCGGCAACAGCGGATAGTCGTCCACGATGATGTCGCGGTCTTCGGCGCAGGCGGCGATGCGCGTGCCGGCAAGCTGGCGGTCGATCTCGCCGGCGTGGGCGTTGAGGGTGTCCTCGATGGCCTGCTTCTTGTCGGCCTTCTTGGCCAGCACGACGCGGCGGGTGACCGTCTCCACGTCGGAGTCGGATAGTTCCACCGGGATAGTGAACCTGGCCATCAGTCGCTGTAGGAGCCGGTCGCCGCCGGCCAGGGCCGTCTGGCCCGCGCCGATCAGCAGCACGCGGCTGTCAAGCTGCTTGCAGAGGGCCTCGGCGACTTCCTGCACGTCGGTCGAGCGGCCCGGATCGTTCCCGATGAAAAGCTGGATTTCGTCCAGCACGATCACGGTGCAGGGGATTTGCCCATCGACCGACAGCACCTCGCGGACCAGCCGGATGAACTCATTGGTGGAGATGTCTTCGACCAAGGGGAACTGCGCCCGCAGCGCCGCGCGGGCCTGCTTTAGGTCGACGGCGAAGTCGGGGTCGGCGTCGAGGACGGCTTTGGCGAGGATTGGGCTGACGTACAGGTCGTGGAGTTCGCCGAAGAACTCCTTGCCGGCTGCTTCGACCGCGGCCTTCACCCGCTCGAAGATGCCGTTCTTCTTAAGCCACATGCAGAATTGCGCCTGCGGCAGCGCCTCGGGCAGGCCCTTGGAGGCAAGGACGATGCTCAGCACGGCCAGGCGGACGCTCTCGCCGCCGCCCGAAGGCAACGTCCCCGAGGCGGCGTGCAGGCCGCCGCTGCGCTTGCCCAGCGTGTCGAGTTCGCGCAGAGGGTCTTGCACCTCCTGCGGAAGGCGGGCCAGGCCGCGGGCGGTCGCGCCGTCAGTGAAGTGCGTATCCACCCAAAGATGGCGGAACATCTTCAACAGGTGCGACTTGCCGCTCCCGTAGAAGCCGCTCACCCACGCCGCCGGCTGCGTCGTCGAGCTGACGTTGCCGAGGTAGGACTCCAGAATGCGGATCAAGCCGTCCTCGTACTGGCCCTCGCAGACAAAGTGCTCAAGCTCGTACCGGAGCGTCTCGATTTCCTTAGCGCTTGCGGCCTCGCGCACGGCGGCAACGCCGTCGTTCAGCAGCTTCGATACAGCGGGATCACGTTGGAAGAGTTGTCGGTTTTTCATTGGTCGCTTACCCCGTTATGGAGACTGATCGGCACCGCCAGGTAGTTCCAGCCGTCCCTTGCATCCAGGAGTCGGTAGTTGTTGTCCTCGTACTCGCCGGGGAAGAAGACTACCAGCCGGCCCCGGATGTCCGTGACCACTTCCTTGAGCACCAGCGATACACGGGTGAAGCCGAACAGGCACGCGACGCCCTGGACGGCGACCACGGTATCTTCATCCACGCCTTCGGCCGTCAGCGCCGCGCGGAGCCGGCCGGCCGTGTACTGCACGAAGTCGCTCCGCAGCTTCATCGCCAGCGTTTCCGGCTCCTCGAAGTAGACATCGCGGTAGTCGGTATCCGCCATCCACCGCGCGAAGGTGTCGGTCAGGTCCAGTGGCCGCCAGCGGTGCCCGGTCGAGGTCGTGGCCATCTCAAAGAGTTCCAGCCGCGCCCGCAGCTTCCGCTCGTCGGTCTTCGGGTAGACCACGAAGATGGCCTTCTGGTCGCCGGCGAGGTTGCGCGGCCACGGCGCGCCGATGTGGCCGCGGTATCGAGTCGCGAGTTCTTCAATTCTTCCCATGCGCCTACCGCCTTTCGCCTGGTGCCAGAAGCCGCGAGAAAGCCACGTCGATCACGCCGCCCGCCTGGCTCATGTTTAGGAAGCCCAGCCGCCGGGCGTCCATGGCAAGGTGCATCAGTTCGCCGGCCGGCGCGTCGAGCACCTGTGCGCAAAGAGTCTCGAAAAGCGCCGCCCCGCGAGCGCCGGCGAGATAGCCGAGCAGGAGGGCGAAGGCCGTGGTCGCCGCTGTCGGCGTGACGCTCTGGCGAACCTTGCGGCCACGCCCTTTGAGGTGCCCCGATTGGGTCCAAGAAGAAGCTGCATTCCGCACGACCTTATCGAGCGTGCTCTCGTTCAGGCGGCTGCCGACCGCCCGGCTGAGCGCGTCGGTCAGAGCCTGTCGTCCAAGCTCTTCCCCAGGCCGTAGGCGAATGATGGGCGGCGCCGTAAGCCTTAGCAGGGGATCCCGGGCCATCGCCAGCAGGAGCGCCAGTAGCGGGCGACCGCGCTCGTCGGCCTGCCAGAGCTGTCGCATTACCCGAAACAGCAGGACGCCGACGTCGAGGGCATATAATTCGGACAGGCGTTGGTCGGAGAGCCTGCGAGTGGCGACGGTCCGCTTGCCGAGGCAGTTGTCCTCAACAATCAGCGCGCGGTACTCCGCCCGTTTCGCCTCAGGGCTAGTCACGCGGAGGAGCACCGACAACTCATCGAGCATGATTGTGCGGCTGGTGTGCGTGCCCTTGTCGCCAAGACGAAAGCCGACTCTTTCGTCAGAAGCAATGGCCTGTTGTTCAGCAGTCAACTCGAAACCAGAATGGATTGGATCTTCGTTCATTCTTAACCTCATATTATCGCCGGCCTGTTTGCCGGCGAGAATATCAGGTATTCATCAGATTTGTCAAGTGGATTAGCATAGATATAACTAATTGTTTTTATTGAATCTATTTAACTAGAGTGGATTCGAAGAGTGGGGATGCGGCAATCGAGAGAATTGCTGAGACTTGAATGCATGGGCCACCATTCGTAGGGCTCCTGGCTACACCAAACGAGCACGGCCATTCTAATGGGGCGAGCGGATTAGAACAGGGGCTGTGCAGTGCTTCCGGTTTCATGGAAAGGGAATAACGAGAATCGCACCACTCCCCCCATTGCATGGCGGCGGGCCCGCTCCTCTTCGGACAAGAGATGCTCGTGGGTGTCAACCAGGGCGATGGCATTGACCGCTTCGGCGATGCGAGCAGCGAGTTCCGACACGATTCACCTCCTGGTGGGGCTCCAGTAAGGGTTCTTTACCACTCCTCTCATCGGGGCGACGACGAGGACGATCTTGGCCGGTAACGCTTGGGCTCGCGGCGGACCGGACATGATCGCCAAGTCCCCGGCCTACCGCAGGGGGATCCCCGCCTCGCGGAGGCGCCGTTGCAGGGTCGAGATGTCGAGCCCGCGGACGGGCGTCCCGGTCTTGGCCGACAGGGCGGCGGCCGTCCCGGCTGCCTGTCCGGTCAGCGCACACGCAGGCGTGTTGCGCGTGGAGCCGTGTGCCACGTGATCCACCGAGATGCACCGACCGGCCACGAGGATCTGGTCGAGGCCTCGGGGTAGGAGGCATCGGAATGGGATGTCGTAGCCTGCGCCGACGCTCTCCATGAGCCCCCGTTCGCCGCCGGGTTCGTGGATATCGATGGCACACTTGGACACGCCGATGGAATCCGGAAAACGTGCCTCGGACCGCACATCGGCCTCGGTCAGAGTGTAGTCGCCGACGATCCGCCGGGTTTCCCGGACCCCGATCTTCGAGCCGACGTCAAGGAAGAGGGCCTTCTCGAAGCCCGGGACATACTGCCGGAGGAAGTCATACACGCAGTAGGCCTGCTTCCGGATGGCGATCTCCGCCTCGCTCAGGACCCGCTCGTCCAGGGCGTTGCCGTGGAACCGGGTCGCGTTGATGTTGATCTCGCCGGGGAGGAGGCCGGTCTTGACGGTGATGTGGTTCTTGGGAATGACCCAGGGGAAGCCCTCTTTCCGGGCGCGCTCGATGACCTTGGTGAATCCCGTTGCAAACAGGGTAAAGGCATACTCCTCCGGGGCGGCGGTTGTCTCGGGGAGGAAGAGGTCGGTGAAGTCCTCCCGATGGTCACGCATGTACTGGGCAAGGCGCACGACGTCCACATTGATGACCCGGACGTAGGACGTGATCGGCTGCGTCAATCCGTCGCTGGCGCGACCGAGGGCAAACTCGGCGCCTGCCAGGGCCGCCACGTCCCCATCGCCGCTGGCGTCCACGATCGCTTTGGCCAGGACGAGCTTGTGCCCCGACTTCACGTGGACACCGACTCCCCGGACGATGCGCCCCTCCACGATCGCATCGTCAATTCGTGCGTGGAGGAGCACCTCGACCCTGCTTTCCTCGAGCAGCTCGAGGATCACCCGTTGCATGACCTCGGGGTCGAAGATGCTGGTGTAGGGACCCCAGAAAGAGACTCGGGTGGATGAATCGGCGCCGCCCTTTGCTTCCGTCCGGTCTATCATCTCCCGGAAGATTCCGCCCTCCACCGGGCCGGTCGGCTTGGACATCCGTCCTCCGGTGATGAGCCCACCGATTACGCCGCTCCCCTCCACCAGGAGGGTCTTGGCACCCTCCCGCGCGGCGGCTATGGACGCCACGACACCCGTCACCCCCGCTCCCGCCACCACGACGTCATACGAGCCCAACAATCCCAGCATGGATCCCCTCCTTCCGGCGTAAAACCAAGTTCAGACGCCCCCGAGGCGAGACGCTGCCAGGGGCGGCCGGTGCTCCTATCCCTTGATGGCTCCCGAGGTCAGTCCCTGGATGAAGCGGCGTTGCAGAATGATGAACAGCACGACGATGGGAAGAATGGCCACGGTGACCGCCGCCATCAGCTTGCCCCACTCGACCCCGAATTGGCTGATGTAGAAGTACAGTCCGACGGGAATCATCCGCATGTTGTCGTTCGTGCTCATCGTCAGGGCGATGATGAACTCGTTCCAGACGTACACGAAAACCAGGATGGCAGCCGCCGCCAGGCCGGGCTGGGTGAGGGGCAGGATCACGCGGTACATGGCCTGAAGGGCGGAGCAGCCATCCACCTGGGCTGCCTCCTCCAGTTCCGGCGAGATGGCGTCGAAGAACCCCTGCATGAACCACAGGACGGTCGGCACCTGCCAGGCGGTGTAGATCAAGACCAGGACCAGGTAGGTGTCCAGCAGGTTCAGGCGGGACGCCAGCATATACAGGGGCACCAGGACCGAGATGCCGGGGATCATGATGGTGGCCAGGATGACGAAGAGCAGGGCGTTCTTCCCCCGGAACCGACCCCGGGACGCGGCGTAGCCGCCGTGGCTCCCGATGAGCAGCGTGAGGAAGATCGTCAATGCGCTCACCAGCGTGCTGTTGGCGAAGTAGCGCCCCATGTTGGAATCCAGGAAGACGTCGGCGTAGTGGACGAACGTCGCAGACCTGGGGATCCAGCGAGGGGGATAGGTGACCAGATCCCCAGGGAGCTTGATGGAGGTCAGCACGCCCCAGAGGATGGGGAACAACGACACCCCCGCCACCAGGCTCAACACCCCATAGGTCATCACCTGGTCGGCCAGTCGGGAGAAACGGTGTCTTGACATCGTCGTCACCAGTGCTCCGGCATGGTCAGTATAGAGGCTCCGCGCGCAGGATCTTCACGTACACGAGGCTGAACACGATGTTCAGGGCGAAGACCACCATGGCCACTGCGCTGGCAATGTCCAGCCGGTAGAACGAGAATCCCTCCCGGAAGATCCGGAGGGTCATGACGTCTGTCGCTCCCACGGGTCCACCGCCAGTGAGGACCAGGGGCAGCGTGACCATGTTGAAGTAGTGCAGCGTCAGCAGGATGAAGGCGATGAGGGCCGTGTTTCGGATGACGGGGAAGATCACGTACCAGAAGCGGCGCAGGCC
>Ga0315274_10009561_pt1 | contig 13992 bp, 10 predicted proteins | sample YL17G02_20_MG_FD_203700 | JGI IMG/M metagenome (GOLD analysis project Ga0315274, IMG submission 203700) | Sediment microbial communities from Yellowstone Lake, YNP, Wyoming, USA - YL17G02_20 | ecosystem: Environmental > Aquatic > Freshwater > Lake > Sediment | place: USA: Wyoming | collected...
ATCACGCTCGGCGATCGCAGCGGGATGGGCGACACGCGCGCCGTGATGCAGGCCAGGGGCGTCTTCGACCTGGCCTCGGAACTGGGCTTCGAGACGATCGTCTTCGATGAGCTGTCGGCCGAGGGCTGGATTCCGGCCGATGTGCCCGGGAGTCATTGGCGCCGCGGGTTCTCGCTGGCGCGCCCGGCCGTGGAAGCCCAGGCTATCGTGCAGACTTGCAACCTGAAGACGCACCGCTACGGCGGCCACTTCACGCTGTCGCTCAAGAACTCGGTCGGGCTGGCGGCGAAGTCCGTCCCGGGGGTGGCCTACAACTACATGACCGAGCTTCACAACTCGGCCGACCAGCGCCGCATGATCGCCGAGATCAACGCCGCCTATTCGCCGGCGCTGGTCGTGCTCGACGGCGTCGAGGCCTTCACCTCCGGCGGGCCAGATGCAGGCAACAAGGTGGAAGCCGGCGTCGTCCTGGCCGGCGTCGATCGCATTGCCGTCGACGCCGTCGGGGTCGCCATCCTGCGCCAGCTGGGGACGACGGCCGAGGTCGAGCGCGGGCGGGTCTTCGAGCAGGAGCAGATCGCCCGGGCGGTCGAGCTCGGGCTGGGCGTGGCGCAGCCCGAGGCGATCACCCTCCTGGCCGCCGATGCCGACGGCCGGACGTACGCCGACCAGCTTCGAATGATCCTGGAGGCTGACGGAAGCTAGCCAGCTTCCTGTACACTCCCTGACCGATGCCGCCTTTGCACCCGCTCCTGCGCCGCGTTTTGGACGTCGATCGACCGCATCCCACCTTCGAGGCTGAGGCGCTCGAGCGCGAGGTTCGCCGCAACTACCGCTGGAACCTGGCGGTCAGTGTGGGCGAGGTGGGCCTGTTCTTCTTCGGCATGTCGTTCATCGCCTCGACCACCATCCTGCCGCTGTTCATCTCCAAGCTGACCTCGAGCACGCTGGCCGTCGGGCTGGTGGCGCTGCTGGCGCAGGGTGGCTGGTCCCTCCCGCAGCTCTTCACCGCTCATGCCACCGAGCGCGTGCCGCGCATGCTGCCGATCATAGTCAACGTGGGCTTCTTCGCCGAGCGCCTGCCGCTGTGGGCGCTCGTGGTCGCGGCCTCGCTGGCCGTGCGCGCGCCGGCTGTGGCGCTGATCCTCACCGTGGCGGGCTTTGCCTGGTTCTCGCTGGGCGGCGGGGCGGTTGCTCCGGCCTGGCAGCAGCTCGTGGCGCGCTGCTTCCCGGTCGACCGGCGCGGCTTCTTCATGGGCTTTGGTTCCTCGATCGGGAGCGGTTTCGGGGTCCTGGGCGCTGCGGCCAGCGTGGCCCTTCTGGCAGCACTGCCCTACCCGGCAAGCTTCGTGGCCATCTTCGCCATCGGCGCTCTCAGCGTCCTGCTCAGTTTGGCCTTCATGACCCAGATGCGCGAGCCGGTCCCGGCGCAACTGCCGCCGCAGCAGACGTCGCGTGAGTACTGGTCCGGGATCGCCGGCATCCTGCGGCAAGGTGGGAACTTCGGCTGGCACCTGGCGGGTCGCGTGACGCTGGGCTTCGGCGCCCTGGGGGCCGGCTTCGTCACGTTGAGCGCCCTCCGCACCTGGGCCGTCAGTGATGCGACGGTCGGAGGCTACACCGGTGCGATGCTGGTGGGTGAGGCGGCCGGGATGCTGATCCTCGGCGCGCTGGCCGACCGGCGCGGGCATAAGCTGTCGCTTGAGATCGCCGCGCTGTGCTATGCCGCGGCCTTTGCACTCACGGCCTGGTCACCGGCCCCCGGCGTCTACCTGCCGGTTTTCGTGCTGATCGGGCTGGGATTGGGAGGCCAGATCACCTCGGGCATCATGCTGACGCTCGAGTTCGCCCCGCCGGGCAGGCAGCCCACCTATGCCGGGTTGGTCAACACGACCCTCGGGATCGTCGGCGTGATCGCGCCGCTCATTGGCGCCTGGCTGGCCGAGCGCAACTTCAGCCTGCTGTTCCTGGTGGGGGCCGGCCTGAACCTGGCGGCCTTCGTGGTGTTCCTCTTGCGCGTGCGCGACCCGCGTCACCTGGCCGCCACAGCCCCGGAGCGTCCTCCGCTCTAGACGCGCAACCACATCGCCCGGTCGGCGCTCCGCCCTTCGCCGTGCCCTGGCGCTTGCGGTGAACACAGTGAGCGGGCCCTCAGGGCCCGCCCATTGCACGTTGTGGCCAATTGTTCGCCGGAGTTCGGGTGTGCACCTCACCGGCGCGGGAGACTCTCGCAAACGCTAGCGCTTCGAGGCTCTGGCCCTGCCTGCACCGCGGGCTGGCTTGACGGGCGTTGGCTCAGGAGCTGGGGGCACAGGGACGGCCTGAACCTCCGCCGGGCGCTTGCGGGTCAGAGCGTTGACCGCCGCCACCACGAGGGCGACAACGCCCACGAGCACCAGCAGGCAGACGAACCAGCCGCCAAAGGCGAACATACCGAACGGCCGATGACCGCCGTAGAACATGCCGCCGCCATGACGCCACACCTGCGGGCAGCCGCCGCCAAACCCCGGCATGCCATATCCGTAGGGGTGCATGAATGGTTCGGTGGCCAGAGGCGCGCCGGCCGCGGCCAAGCCGCGGGCGTACCCCATGCGATACAGCATCACACCGGCCGTGACCAGTATGGCGATCACCAGCAGGGTGATCAAGACCGTGATGAAGGCTTTCCGTCCTGACATAGGCTTCCGTATCAACCTTTCTGATCGATCGAGATGCTTGAGATTGGACGCGGGAACTGGATCGCAGGGGACCGCTCGTGAGTGCCCGACGCCCATCGGCTACGATGAACGATATCAGGTTTGCATTAGGAACGGATGATGGAATTGTGAAGAGTCTTCCCGGGCAGGCCGTCGGCCAGCCCATCTTGGCCTTCCTTAGGCTGTGCGCGCCGCCGGCGCAGGCAGACGCAATCATGGCTGGAGATTGACCGTGGTGTTCGAGAACACGGCTCTGATCGCCGGACCCAGGGACGCAAGGTTGACGGCCACGACCACGGCCACGAGGACCAGAATCAACGCGTACTTCACCATGCCGTGAAGCGGCGTGGTCTTCCGTATGTGCGTCGCTGCCCCGCCTGCCGGTGCCGGTCCCGATCACCCGCCGGGCCAGGCGCGGGATTGTCTCATGCCGCCGTGAGCGCGTCGCCAGCCCATGCATCCCGCACGTGCCGACCAGCGCCGCGGCGCTGTGCACGCGCAGGCTATCGATCCTGCTCACGGGTGAGGCGATTGGCGGGCGCTAGGCGATGCGCCAGGCGGCCAGGATTGCAGCCCGGGTCGAGGAGGGCGTCGAATGGATCGACTCGGAAGGCGCCCAGGTTGGTGGGGGGTTTGCACCCCACCGTCGAGATCCTGCGGCAAGGACCAGCCGGCGCGGGCCCGCTCCTCCCGTTTGGCTCACGCTCGGACGAGGTCGGCGAGTGGGATAGCGCCATCGGCCAGCATGCTGAGTGTCATCGACCCCGGAGGCGTTGCGGCACTCGTCCCGGATCAGGCTCGCCATGTTGCGCCCAACCTGCCGAGCGATCTCCGCCTGAGGTGCGCCCGTCCTTGCACGACCACCCATGGTATACTTCCCTATTCGGGTCGCCTTGACCATATATCCTTGGGCAGGATCTCCGCCTTAACCCCCTCTCCAGATTAGGGACAACCGATGTTCAAGGAATCTCCTTCTACGCGCCCTGCCATCTTCAAACGCACCGGGCTGGTCAGTCTGCTCTGTTCCCTGGCCTTGATGGCCACAGCCTGCGGAGGGACGGTCTCCAGCTCGACCGTCACGCCGACCACCATCATGGGCTTCGTGGCCGAGCAAGGTACCCCGCCCACAGGGCAACCTTCCGAAGTGTCCACACCAAACGGAGAGCCGGGACAGACTGCGACGCCCGACACTCTGCTCATCCTTGGAGCAGTGCAGTACAACAAGGTGGACGTCTGTGCCCTGGCCACCGAGGCTCAGGTAGAAGTGGTGCTCGGCCAACCGATAACCGAAAAGACCCCTGGGGAGGACGCCGACAGCGTTTCCGGGGGGACCCTGTATTCCTGTTCTTACGTGGGGAACGGTCTCGCCGTCGTCATCTCCTGGGTGGATACCAATTCACCTGTGGCGGCCGAGCAGGCGCTGAAAGACGAACTTGCCCAAATGCAAGCGGATGACTCGAGCGCAACCGTCACCTCGCAGTCCGGGATCGGCGATCAAGCCTTTTGGACCGTTACACCGCATGCCGCCGGCTACATCGTTGCCAAAGGCGGGCGTGTGCTGGGTGTCGCCCTTGGCGGCAACATCGGGGATCCAGCGGCCCACAAGGCTGCTCTCAAGACTCTGACCGAATCGATCGCCGCCGGGATGTAGTCCTGTGTCGGGGTCGAATCCATCGATGCCGTCCTTCGGAGTTGAAGTGTTCTCGGGCCGTGGCCAGTGTTCGAGCGGTAGGGTGACGGAGCAGGGATGAGGATCGGGTCGGCAATCACCTATTGCCTCGCCGGCCGTGTGCGATCCCTTCCCGGTCAGATGGGCTGCGCGGTGACGGCCGAAGGTCCAGTGTCGCTTTCTGCCTGGCCGCGGCCGTAATCCTGATCGGCGCGACGGGCTGCGCCGTTCCGAGGACAACTCCGCCGATCATCGCCTCGCCTTCGGCGGCGGGCCCGACCGCAAGTTCCATGCAGCTTGCGATCCCTTCCACGGCCCAGGCACCAACGTCTGTACCAACACCGGACCTCAGCCCTCGGCCTCTCGTCTGGTTTGCTCCTCGTCCTCGACGGCGTCGAGGCCTTCACCAGCGGCGGGCCAGATGTGGGCAACAAGGTCGAGGCCGGCGTCGTCCTGGCCGGCGTGGACCGAATTGCCGTTGACGCCGTCGGGGTTGCCATCCTGCGCCAGCTGGGGACGACGCCCGCGGTCGAGCGCGGGCGGGTATTCGAGCTCGAGCAGATCGCCCGTGCGGATGAGCTCGGGCTGCGCCACGCCCAGCCCGAGGCGATCACCCTCCTGGCGGATGATGCCGACGGCCGGGCGTACGCCGACGGATTGCGGCTCATCCTCGAAGGCGGTGGCGAGTAGGCTTCCCCGGGACTGAAATCGCCCACTGCGCCTGCCGCGGACCGCGGCGTTCCCCAATTCAGATCGATTGCCCGGCGGCTGGGGAAGGCAGCGTTGGCGCCGCTCGGCGCCTCACCCGCCCGCAGCGGCGCCGGGCTGCTCGGCGCGCTCGAACTGACTATTGTACAGCTCGGCATAGAATCCGCCGCTCGCCAGGAGCTCGGCGTGCTTGCCCTGCTCGACGATGCCGCCGTCGCGCATCACCAGGATCAGGTCGGCGTCGCGGATGGTCGACAGGCGGTGGGCGATGACGAAGCTCGTCCGCCCCTGCATCAGGTGGTCCATCGCTTTCTGGATCAGGACCTCGGTGTGCGTGTCGACCGAGCTGGTGGCCTCGTCCAGGATCAGCATGCGCGGGTCGGCCAGGATGGCCCGGGCGATGGTCAGGAGCTGCATCTGGCCCTGGGAGATGTTGGTCACCTCTTCGTTGAGGACCGTGGCATAGCCTGCCGGCAGGGTGCGGATGAAGTGATCGACGTGCGCCGCCCGGGCGGCGTCGATGACCTCGGCGTCGGTCGCCTCGGGCCGCCCGTAGCGGATATTCTCCAGCATCGTGCCGTTGAACAGCCAGGTGTCCTGCAGCACCATGCCGAACAGGTGGCGCAGGTCCTGGCGGGTGAAGTCCCGCAGGTCGTGGCCGTCGACCCGGATGGCGCCGCGTGAGACGTCGTAGAAGCGCATCAGCAGCTTGACCATCGTCGTCTTGCCGGCCCCGGTCGGGCCAACGATGGCCACCTTCTTGCCGGGCGCCAACGCCGCCGAGAAGTCGTGGATCACCAGGCGCTCGGGGTTGTAGCCGAAGTGCACGCCGTCGAACTCGACCCGGCCGTCGACCTGCTCCAGGCGGATGGGCTGCGCCGTCTCGGCGATCTCCTCCTCCTGGCCCAGGAACTCGAACACACGTTCAGCCGCGGCCGCCGTCTGCTGCAGGATGTTGGAGATGTTGGCCAGTTGGGTCAGCGGCTGGGTGAACGAGCGCACGTACTGGATGAAGGCCTGGATGTCTCCCAGTGTGATGGTCTTCTGGATCACGAGCCAGCCGCCGAGGATACACACGGCGACGTAGCCCAAGTTGCCGATGAACGTCATGACCGGCATCATCATGCCGGACAGAAACTGCGACTTCCAGGCGACGTCGTACAGCGTGCCGTTGAAGACGTCGAACTGCGCCACGCTGCGGGCCTCGCCGTTGAAGGCCTTCATGACGATGTGCCCGCCGTACATCTCCTCGACGTGCCCGTTGACGTGCCCCAGGTACTCCTGCTGTTGCTTGAAGTACTTCTGCGAGCGGCGGATTACCAGGGCGACGATCACCAGCGATAGCGGTACGATCAGCAGCGCCACCAGCGTCATCAGCCAGCTGATGGTCAGCATCATGATCAGCACGCCCACGACCGTGGTGACCGAGGTGATGATCTGGGTCAGGCTCTGGTTGAGCGTCTGGTTGACGGTGTCGACGTCGTTGGTGATGCGCGACAGCACCTCGCCGTGGCTGGTGCCGTCGAAGTAGCGGAGCGGCATGCGGTTGATCTTCTCGGCGATGTCGCGCCGGAAGCGGTAGGTGACCTTCATGGCCACGTCGGTCATGATCCAGCCCTGGACGTAGCTGAAGGCGGCCGAGAGCAGGTACAGCCCCAGCACGGTCAGGATGATGCGGCCGATGGCCGTAAAGTCGATCGACCCCGTGCCGGCGATCTGGGCCATCACGCCCTCGAACAGCTTGGTGGTAGCCCGGCCCAGGATCTTGGGGCCGACGATGGAGAAGACGGTCGAGCCGGCGGCGAAGAGCAGGACGACAACGATGGCGGTCTTGTAGGCGCCCAGGTACTGCACCAGCTTGGCCATCGTGCCCCGAAAATCACGGGGCTTCTCGGCCGGACCGCCCATGGCGGCGCCCATCGGGCCGTGGCCGCCGAACGGGCCGCGGCCGCGCATGGGACCCTGGCCCAAGGGCGGCATGCGATCGGAGGTGCTGCGTGGCGGCTGGTTCATCGCAGCTCCTCCTCGCTCAGCTGGGACTGGGCGATCACGCGGTAGGGTTCGCACGCCTGCATCAGCTCCGCGTGCGCGCCCAGGCCGACGATCCGGCCCTCGTCCAGGACGATGATCTGCTCGGCGTTCTTGATGGTCGAGATGCGCTGGGTGACGATCAGGACCGTGCTCGCGGCCGTCCCGGCCTTGAGCGCCCGGCGCAGGGCGGCGTCGGTCCTGAAGTCCAGCGACGAGAAGCTGTCGTCGAAGATGTAGATCGGGGGCCGTTTGACCAGGGCCCGGGCGATGGCCAGGCGCTGCTTCTGCCCGCCCGAGACGTTGGCCCCGCCCTGGGCGATCTCGGCCGCCATGCCTTCGGGCGAGGCGCTGATGAACTCGGTGGCCTGGGCGATGTCGGCCGAGGTCGTCAGCCTGTCGTCGCTGGCGTCCGCGTCGGCGTAGCGCAGGTTGCTCTCGATCGTCCCGGAGAACAGCACGCTGCGCTGCGGGATGTAGCCGATCTTGTCGCGCAGGTCGTGCTGGGTCACGCTGCGGATGTCGACCCCGTCCAGGCGGATCGCCCCGGCGCTGATCTCGTAGAAGCGCGGGATCAGGCTGACGATCGTCGACTTGCCCGATCCGGTGGTGCCGATGATGGCCGTCGTCTGGCCCGGGCGGGCGGTGAAGCTGATGTCGTGCAGCACGTCCTCCTCCGCCCCGGGATAGCGGAAGGATACGTTGCGGAACTCGACCGCACCGTGGAAGGGCTCGGGGAAGGGCTGGGGGCTTTCAGGGTCGCGGATCGAGATCTCGGCCTCGAGCACGTCGGCCACACGGCTAGCGGCCACATCGGCCCGCGGCAGGATGATGAACATCATCGACAGCATCAGGAAGGCGAAGACGATCTGCATGGCGTACTGCATGAAGGCCATCATGTCGCCAACCTGCATGCTGGACTGCGCCACCTGGTGCGCCCCGACCCAGATGATCAGCATCGCCAGCCCGTTCATGATCAGCATCATCAGCGGCATCAGGATGACCATGACCCGGTTGACGAAAAGGCTGGTGCGCGTTAGGTCGAGGTTGGCCTGGTCGAAGCGCTGCTCCTCGTAGGGCTGCCGGTTGAAGGCCCGGATGACCATCATCCCCGACAGGCTCTCGCGCGTCACGAGGTTGAGCCGGTCGATCAGGCTCTGCATGATGCGGAACTTGGGCACGGCGATCTGGTAGACGACGACGATCAGGCCCACCAGGATGCCGACGGCCATGGCGATGATCCACCACATCGAGACGTCTTTGCTCATGGCGCGGATCACACCGCCGACGCCGATGATCGGGGCGTAGAAGACCATGCGCACCAGCATGATGACGACCATCTGGATCTGGGTGATGTCGTTGGTCGAGCGGGTGATGAGCGAGGCGGTCGAGAAACGGTCGAACTCGGTGCTGGAGAAGCTCTCCACCTTGCGGAACACCAGCCGGCGCAGGTCGCGCGCCAGGCCGGCGGCGGTGCGGGCGGCCAGGTAGCCCACCAGCACGCTGCAGGCGACGGACAGCAGGGAGATCAGCAGCATGAGCAGGCCGGTGCGCAGAATGTAGGCGGTCTGCAGCCCGCCGGTGTCCCTGCCCAGGGCGGCGTACTCGGCCTTGACCGGGGCCACCGCCGCCTGGACGATCATGCTCGGGCCCAGGGTGGCGAAGCGTTCGTCCACCATGGACGTCAGCTGGGAGCGCTGCGCGGCGGGCATCTTGCCGAGCAGGGCGAAGACGTCCATCCCGGCCGGGACCTTCGACAGGTCGAAGCCGAGCTGCGGCGCCATGGCGGCCGCCTGGCTGGGGTCGGCCAGCAGCTTCTCGATGCCGGACACGGTTAGGAGCGCCTTGCCCATCACCGGGTTGAGCCGGTCGATGACCGCCTTGTCCACGCCGGGCGACAGGACGTAGACCGGCTCCTCCGCCAGCACGGGGTAGTCGGCCAAGTAGGTGGCGTAGTCCGGCGAGCTCGAGTCGACCAGGCTGTACTGGGCCAGCACGTCCGCCTTGTCGGCGTCGATCATGAACAGGATCAGCCGGTTCATCTCGCCCTGGCGGATGGCCAGTGGCACGGCGCTTTCCACGCCGCCTTGCTGGATGCCGACGTTGACGATCCGGGACAGGTAGTCCGGAAGCGCCAGGTCGGCGTTGGCCTGGATGAACAGCAGGGCAATCGCCAGCAGGATGAGTGGGAAGAACGGCCGCAGGTGCTTGATCAGTCGCAACATAGGGGTGTCGGTTCCTTATCCTCGGTTGACCGCCCAACCTCTGGACGGTCGGTATCGATGGGCGCCCGTTGAGCGCGCCCGGGAGCATAGACCTCGCGCCTCCGGTCGGCACAGGTCAGCCCGCCCAACCGGCGGGTGGAAGGGGAGCGCATTGGACGGACCTATCCGTCGCGGCCCGGGAAGGGCCCGGCCTCGAGCTGGTTGGCTCGCTCGATCAGGATCTGCAGCGCGGCTGTGACCTGGCCCCGTTCCATCGGGGACAGACGATCGGCCAGGTTGTCCAGCCACCCCTGACGAACCCGCAAGCTCTCCTGGAATCGGCGCTGGCCTTCCGGGGTCAGGACAATCTGCTTCGCGCGCCGGTCGCGAGGATCCTCGGAGCGTGCCACCAGGCCCTGCACGACCAGACGCTCGAGCATCTGGCTGGCTGCGGCAGGGGTGACCCCCAGGTCATCGCCGATCTCGGACACCGCCGTCACGCCCTTGCGCTGGATGTGCAGCAGAGCAACGAGCTGGGCCATCGACAGCCCACTGTCCTTGGAGTACGCCAGCAGGCGGCGCATCGAGCCACGCATGAACACGGCTCCCCACTGCTGGAGAGCAGCCTTGAGGGTTGGGGTTGGATCCATGCCTGGCTTCTCCGATTCGTTAAGCGGGCTAATATATAAAGCCAGATTAGGTATTGGTCAAGGGTTCCAGCGACGCTGGGTTCTGCAGCCCGGAGCCTGGGAGCGGCTCGCGATCTCGCTTCCATCCATCGGCGGCGGAGGCTGACACACTGATGCGCGTCAGGCTAGGCCGGGTGATTTCAAGCCCCACCGCGCTCGCCAGGCTTGAAGACCGGGACCCATCTCAGGCGGCGCCAATAGGGGAACAATGGTATGATTAGTCTACTATTCGTACAGGGTTCAGCATAACTCTCGCCTGACCTCGCGCTTTTCCCCATTTCACAAAAGACAGCGAGCCAAGCGACGTTCCGGGTTGTCAACCTGCGGGGTGTCACTTCCTGGTGACAACTGCCGATCGGCCATCTGGGCCCTCAGACATTGCGGATGAGGTTCTTTGGCGGGCAGCTACGAGGACGATCTCTCGGTCTTCCGCGGATTGGCCGAGGTCGATTCCCCGGACGCGGCGATCCGGGTTGACTGTGTGTATCCGACAGAAGGCGTCTTGTGCGTGCGATGGGCGAAACGGAAACCTCGCTGCTCACACAGGCATCACGCCACCCGAAGTTGACCCAAGGAGGGTTTCATGTTCAAGCGGATCTCGAACGCAGCGAAGTCCAACGGTGCGCCGGTGCGCGCATTCCTGCTCCTGGGAGCCTTGGCGCTGGGCGTTGCGGCCTGCAGTCCGGCGAGCAGCACGGACACAACCTCCTCGGCCGATGCACCGGTCGCCGACCAATCCACGACGGCGCCCCAGGCTGAAGCTCCAGCCGCTCCGGCCGCGGGTCTCGATGTCCTGTCGATGAACGCCTGCGCGATGTTCCCGGGCGAGGAGGTGGCGACTGCACTCAACGCCACGCTTTCCGACCCAAACAACACGGGCACGGGCAGCGGTGGCCCGGACTGCACCTACGGCCTGGTGCCGGACGGAGCTGGCGGCACGCAGCTGTACTTCATCAACCTGGTCGATCCCGAGCTTTTCGATCTTAGTCTGGGCGCGCTGGTCGATGCCAAGCCTATCGCAGGCCTGGGTGACGAGGCCTTCAGCGGCACCCGCGTCGGAACGTCGACCTTCGAGATCATGATCCGGAATGCCGGCGGCGTCTCGATCGACGTTCTGGGTGACGATGCCGGCCTGGTGCGCAAGCTGGCCGAGTACGTCCTCGCTCAACTGTGAGCCTGGCCACCCTCGGTAGCGGAAGAGGACCGTTGTCTTCGGCGGCAGCCGGGGCGGGCCGGTGCACGCCAGTGATTGTGTAAAGCCCGGAAGCGCCCAGGCGTCTTGTGTAAACCCATCCGGAGGATAACTTTACACAAAACTAGTTTGCGTCTAGAATCCTTTCCACAAGGAGCGGACGCATGGAACCGGCTGTGCCCAAGAAACTGCCGCTGTCGGGACTTGACTGGGAAAGCCTGATCCCGGCGATTGGCGCTGCCAACCGCGCCCTGGCTCACTACGACGGGGTGCTGCGCGCCATCCCCAATCCCGAGGTTCTCCTTTCGCCTCTGACAACGCAGGAGGCGGTGCTCTCCTCGCGCATCGAAGGCACGCGGGCAACGTTCGGCCAGGTGCTGAAGTTCGAGGCCGGCGAGGACGTGCCTGAAGACCAGACGCGACTAGACATCGAGGAGATCGTCAACTACCGTCGCGCGTTGCGCGCCGCGGAAGCAGCTCTCAAACGCCGCCCCTTCAATCTGAACCTCCTTCGGGAGCTGCACGGCATCTTGCTTGAGGGGGTGAGCGGGCGAGACAAGGGTCGCGGACGCTTCCGCACCGTCCAGAACTTTATCGCTCCGCCGGGGGCCGGGATCGACCAGGCGCTATTCATCCCGCCCGCATCGGACCGAGTGATGGAGTACATGGACAATTGGGAGAAGTACTACCATGCCAGCGAGCGGGACGCGCTGGTTCAGTTGGCCATCGTACATGCCCAATTCGAGGTGATCCACCCCTTCGTCGATGGGAATGGCCGGCTGGGACGCATGCTCGTGCCGATGTTCCTGTCCGAGAAAGGTATCCTCTCCCGGCCAATCTTTTACCTTTCGGCCTATCTGGAGGCCCATCGCGACGCGTACTACGCTCGCTTGCGCGGGTTGGACGGGCCGGAGAGCTGGAATGCTTGGGTTGCGTTCTTCCTACAGGCGCTCAGCGCGCAAGCTCAGGCGAACATCGACAAGGCACGCGGAATCCTTGAGCTGTACGAGCGGCTGAAGCGGGAAACACAGTCGCTGACCCGGTCTCGGTACGCCGTGCCCCTGCTGGACCACCTCTTCCGCCAACCGATCTTCGCGCCCAGTAGCCTGCTCGACCGGGAGGACATGCCCAGCAAGCCCATGGTCATGCAGCTGCTTGCGAAACTGCGCGCCGTTGGCATGCTAACCATACTGCGTCCGGCCAAGGGCGCGCGAGGCCAAATCCTTGCGCTCGGGGAATTGGTCAACCTGAGCGAGGGAAAGAAAGTGATCTAGGCGGCGGGATCCCGGTAAGGAAATCCGGGACGAATCCCGCCAACTGCGTGGGATTCCGGTAAGGACATCCGGGACGAATCCCGCCAACTGCGCGGGACCTTCGGCGGCCTACGGCGGCCTTCGGCGCGATCCCGGTAACTGCATCCGGGACGTCCGACATCTGCTTCACGACGGAGGGGCTCATGTTGCTGCTCAATCCCAAACACCACGACCGCTTCTACCCGGATGATCGCTCGCGCCAGATCATGCGCAAGACCATCGCCTGGTTCGAGGACCGCGGGCTGAAGAAGATCAAGCAGGACGACTTCGACCGGACCTGGTATGCGGAGTTCCTCGAGTTCGTGAAGCGCGAGAGGCTTTTCGCCACGCTGCTGACGCCCTCAGCCTACGGCGCCGCCGACTGCCGCTGGGACACGTGGCGCAACTGCGAGTTCAACGAGATCCTGGCCTTCTACGGCCTGTCGTACTGGTACACCTGGCAGGTGTCGATCCTCGGCCTGGGGCCGATCTGGCAGAGCCCGAACGAGGACCTCAAGCGCAGGGCCGCCCGGCTGCTCGAGGAGGGCAACGTCTTTGCCTTCGGCCTTTCCGAACGGGCGCACGGGGCCGACATCTACTCGACGGAGATGCGCCTGACGCCGCAGTTGGACGGCACCTACCGGGCAAACGGCGAGAAGTACTACATCGGCAACGCCAACCTGGCGCCGATGGTCTCGACCTTCGGCAAGCTCTCTGACAGCGGCGAGTACGTCTTCTTCGTAGCCGACTACCGCCACGAGAACTACGAGCTGATCCGCAACGTCACCGCCAGCCAAAACTACGTCGCCCAGTACGCGCTGCATGACTACCCCGTCACGGAGGCCGAGATCCTCTCGCGCGGCCAGCCGGCCTGGGACGCCTGCCTGAACACGGTCAACATCGGCAAGTACAACCTCGGCTGGGCCTCGATCGGCATCTGCACCCATGCCCTGTACGAGGCCGTCCGGCACGCCGCCAACCGCCGTCTGTACAACATGGCCGTGACCGACTTCCCCCACGTGCAGCAGATGTTCACCGACGCCTACGCCCGCCTGGTGGCGATGAAGCTCTTTGCACTGCGTGCGGCGGACTACCTTCGGCGCGCATCGGTGGATGACCGGCGCTACCTGCTCTACAACCCGATCGTTAAGATGAAGGTCACCACGCAGGGCGAAGAGGTGATCAACCTGCTGTGGGACGTGATCGCCGCCAAGGGCTTCGAGCGCGACACCTACTTCGAGATGGCGGCGCGTGACATCCGCGCCCTGCCCAAGCTCGAGGGGACGGTGCACGTCAACATCGCCCTGATCGTCAAGTTCATGGCCAACTACTTCTTCAACCCGGCCGAGTACCCAGACGTCCCGCGGCAGGACCAGGCGGCCAACGACGACTTCCTCTTCCGTCAGGGGCCGGCGCGCGGGCTGGGCCAGATCCGCTTCCACGACTATGCGCCCGTCTTCGAGCGCTTCGATCTGCCCAACGTGCGCCTGTTCCAGGAGCAGATCGCCGTCTTC
>Ga0315274_10009562_pt1 | contig 13992 bp, 10 predicted proteins | sample YL17G02_20_MG_FD_203700 | JGI IMG/M metagenome (GOLD analysis project Ga0315274, IMG submission 203700) | Sediment microbial communities from Yellowstone Lake, YNP, Wyoming, USA - YL17G02_20 | ecosystem: Environmental > Aquatic > Freshwater > Lake > Sediment | place: USA: Wyoming | collected...
TGCACGCGCGTCTCACCCGCCGGTCCGCGCCCCAGGAGGACGAAGTCGTCGCTCATCGGCCGCCAGCCGCGCCGGACGAGTTCGGCGACGGCCGCGGTCTTGTTCACGCCGCCGCGGCCGGCCACGAAGAGGGCCCGCCCGTCGCGCTCGACGGCCCCCGCGTGGACCAGGTAGAGTCCCCGGGCCGCCAACTCGCACTCGAGGATCGGCCACAGGATGTAGAGGTGGAGGATCACGTCGGGGAACAGTAGCCAGGGAATCCGCCGCCGGTTCCACGGTCCGTGGGCGAAGCGGATGCGGAGCGGTTCGCCGGCGCCGCGCTCCAGGCCGTCGATCTCTGCCCGCCAGGAGAGGCCCTTGTCGCCCTCCTCGACATAGAGGTACCCCGGCCGCGCCCAGTACCGCCGGTCCAGGGCGAGGCAGCCGGCGAGGTCGGGCTCGAACGGGCCGACCGCCACCTCGAGGTCCGCCGGCCCGCCGTCTTCGGGCACCTCGAACCAGTGGAGGCGGGTGTTGATGTCGGGCACGGCGGCGTCCGTCAGGCCCGTCATCCGCAGGCGCAGGCCGTGGATGTCGCAGAGGGCGTTCATCGGTCGCCCTCCGGCCCGAGGTCGCGCTCGGCCTGCGCGCGGATCATCTCGAAGACGTCCGGCGTGTAGGCGGGCGGCACGGTCACGGTGCGTAGAACGGCGCGGGCGAAGCGCGCGGCCATCTGCCGCTCGAAATCGTGCCACAGGTCCTTCAGGGGAGAGCCCGTATTCACGTAGCAGTAGGCGAGGAGCATGGCCCGGAGTTCATCGGCCTCGAAAAGGGTGTTCACGAGGACCGACTTCGTGAAGAGATCGGGCGGCTGCGGCTCCGAGACGGCGGGGCAGGGGCCCTGGATCAGGATGTAGACCGCCCCCAGGGGGGCCCGGTCGACGATCTGCGGGCCGAAGATGTCCCAGGGGTAGATCCGCGAGAAGAGGGTGATGCGTCCGCGCGTTGCGATGCCGAGGCATTTTTTGAGGAAGATCTCGGCCCGCTTGCGGCGGCTGAACCGGATGCCCAGGAGCCGCTCGACGTCGTACGTGAACCGCAGGTTGAACGGGACGATGAACGAGGCGGCACCGTCGGGCGTGACGATGGAGGAATCGTCGCCCATGAACCCCCAGCCGCGCTGGGCGAAGTTGATCGCGGTGATGGTCTTGCCCGTTCCGCTGCGGGCCGGCAAGAGGAGCGCCCGGCCGGCGTGCGTGACGGCCGGCGCGTGGAGCAGGAGCAGGCCCTTCTCCGCCAGGCGCAGGCGCACGAGCGAGTAGATCGTCTCGCCGGGGAAGACCATGCGTCCCGGCCAGTTGGCGTGGATGCGGACGCGCAAGGGGCCGCCCTCGAGGCCCTCGATCTGGGTCCGCCACCACGCCATCTTCAGGCGCGACTCGAAGACGACGCGCCCCGGCGCGACCCACCAGCGGCCGTCGAGGCGGACCGTCCCCTCGAGGTCGGGCTCGAAGGGGCCCACGTCGACGTCGATGTCGGGCTCGCCGCGGGGCGCGCGGGCGCGGTAGTAGGCGAAGGTCGAGTCGAGGTAACCGTCGGCCCGGGTGCGCCGGTCGCGCCGGACGCGCATCGAGAGGAGGCCGTGGAAGTCGTAGTGATCGGGTGTCGGGTTCACGCGTCTTGCCATCCGCGTCGCGCGGGTCAGCGACCGCTAGCGCCCGCTCCGGCCCCGGCCGCGCGGCCGCCCGCGCCGGCGGACGCGCTCTGCGCTGCGCCGCCGGCCGGCCCGCCGGCCGCCGCCAGGCCCCGCCGCCGGAGTTCCGCGAGGACCGCGCCGTCGTTGGAGTAGTCCTTCGGCTGGACGTGGAGGAGGGCGCGCGCGAGGGGCCGATGGCTCAGGATCCGCACCAGTTGCCGCGGCCTCAGGTAGAACCGGAGGATCGCCCGCCGCTGGAACCGCTCCAGTTCCTCGGGCCCCAGCGTCGGCGTCCGCAGGACGGGGTGCTTCTGCTTGAACAGGGCCGGGTTGTTGCAGACCGCCGACGGGTCGAAGTTCGTGATCAGGCCCTCCGCGACGGCCCGCTCGAAGAGTTCCGTCTGGGGGAAGGGCGTCGTGATCGTGAAGATGGCGAAGTCGGTGTTGAGGCGGCGGGCGTAGTCGATCGTCTGCTCGATCGTCTCGGCCGTGTCGCAGTAGTTGCCGATCATGAAGAAGGCGAGGGTGCGGATGCCGGCGGCCTGGACGACGTCGAACGCGCGCCGGGCCCGCTCGAGGTCGAGGTTCTTCTTGAGGACCCGCTGGATCTCGGGGCTGCCGCTCTCGACGCCCATCCCCAGGTGCCAGCACCCCGCGTCGTGCATCGCGCGGGCCACCTCGGGGTCGATCGAGTTGACGTGCGACAGGGCCATCCACGAGAGGTCCAGGTTCTCCTTGTGCACCAGGTCGCAGAACTCGTAGACGCGCTCCTTGGAGGCGGTGAAGTTGTCCTCGCGGAAGAGGATCTCGCGGGCCCCGTAGTCGCGCATGAGGACCTTCACTTCCTCGATCATGCGGGCGGCCGAGTTGAAGCGGTAGCGGTGGCCGAAGATCTCGTGGGCGCAGAAGATGCAGCGGAACGGGCACCCGCGGCTCGTGATCATCACCTGGACGGGCCGCCGCTTGTACACGCGTCCATAGTTTCGGTAGAGCGACATCGGCAGGAGGTGCCGCGCGGGCATCGGGGCGTCGTCGAGGTTCCCGATCATCGCGCGGTCGGGGTTGTGGACCTCTTGGCCGTCGCGCTTGTAGGAGACGCCGTCGATCCGGAACGCGCGCCGCTCGCCTCCCAGGTACGCGCGGCAGAACTCGGAGAAACTGAACTCGGCCTCGCCGCGGATGACGTAATCGACGGCCGGCTGGGCGAGGACGCCCGCCGGGTCGAGCGTCGGGTGCGGCCCGCCCAGGACGATGGCGATCTCGGGCCGGGCGGCCTTGAGGACGGCCGCGAAGTCCTCCGCCGCCTGGATGTCGGGCGTCGTCGCCGACAGGCCCACGATCTGCGGGCCGATCTCGGCGATCCGCGCCAGCGACCCGTCGATCGACAGGCCCTCCATCCCGCAGTCGACCACCGCCACGCGGACGCCGTCCTTCTCGAGTTGCGCGCCCAGGAAGAGGAGGCCCAGCGGCGGGGTGTTGCTGCGGATGCCGGGCGGCACCAGGAGCAGTACGTCGGCCTGCGGCATAGGAAACGTCCCCGTCTGGGAAAACGCGCGGCCCGAATCCGAAACACTATCGCCCTCGTGCGGGGCAAAGTCAAGCGCCAACGGCAGGCGGGGGGGGCGAGGTGGTGCCGTCTCGCAGATGTAGCGCGGGGGTTCATCCCCCGCGCCGAACGCCCCAGGCATCCCGCCAGCGCGGGGGATAAACCCCCGCGCTACAACGGCTTCGCGCTCGGGGAAACTGCCGCACCCCGGCCGAGGGGCTACGGCGCGTTCCAGTCGCAGGGCCCGTCGCAGCGGCGGAGCCGGAAGATGGCCAGGCCCGCCCGCCAGTTGGCGAGGCGCCTGCCGATTCGCCGGTAGCGGGGCGTCAGGTAGATCTCGTCGGCGGCACAGAGGTTCTCGCGGCGGCAGAACTCGCGGAAGTCCTTCACGGTGCACAGGTGGACGTTCGGCGTGTTGTGCCAGTGATAGGGCAGGAGGCGGCTGCGGGGCATGCGGCCCGAGAGGAGCAGGCCCAGGCGGACGGACCAGTGGCCGAAGTTGGGGAAACTGATGACGGCCTCGCGTCCGACGCGGAGCATCTCGTGGATGACCTCGGCGGGGCGGGCGGTCTGCTGGAGCGTCTGGCTCAGGAGGACGACGTCGAACGAGCCATCGCGGTAGAAGGAGAGGCCCTCCATCATGTCGCCGTGGTAGACGGCCACGCCGCGACGGACGCACTCGAGGACGGCCCGGTCGTCGATCTCGACGCCGCGCCCCACGCAGCCCTTGTACTCGATGAGGTCGGCGAGGAGTTGCCCGTCGCCGCACCCGAGGTCCAGGACCCGGGCGCCGTCGGGGATGAGGGACTCGATGAGTTCGTAGTCGAGCCGCAACTTCGCCGGGCGCGCTTTGCCGGGGAGGATCATGGCGCCTTGCCCTCCGGCCGCGCGCGGCCCCGCTCGCGGCGCTGCACGTTCGCCAGGAACCCGGCGAGGCCCTCGGCCAGTTGGGCGCTGGGCAGGAGGAACGCGTCGTGGCCGTACGGGCTGTCGAGTTCCATGAAGGTCGTGGGCACGCCGTTGGCCTTGAGGGCCCGGACGATCTCCTTCGACTGGTAGGTGGGGAAGAGCCAGTCGCTCGCGATCGAGACGACGAGGAAGTCGGCCGAGACGTCCTGGAGCGCCTCGACCAGGGAGCCGCGCCCGGCCGCCAGGTCGAAGTAGTCCATCGCCTTGGTGATGTAGAGATACGAATTGGCGTCGAAGCGGCGGACGAAACTGTCGCCCTGGTACCGGAGGTAACTCTCGACCTCGAACTCGGTCTTGAAGTCGTAGCCGAACGCGTCGCGTTCCTGGAGGCGGCGGCCGAACTTCTCGTGCATCTCCCTGTCCGAGAGGTACGTGATGTGGCCGATCATGCGGGCGATCGCGAGGCCCGCCCGGGGGGCCTCCTGGCCGTAATAGTCGCCCCCCCGCCAGTTCGGGTCGGCCATGATGGCCTGGCGGCCGACCTCGTCGAACGCGATCCCCTGGGCGTTGAGGCGGGCGCTCGTGGCGATCGGAATGGCCGACGCCACGCACTCCGGGTACCGCACCGCCCACTCCAGGACCTGGAAGCCCCCCATGCTCCCGCCGACGATGGAGAGCAGACGCCGGATGCCCAGGTGGTCGACCAGGCGCTTCTGGGCCCGGACCATGTCGGCGATCGTCACGATCGGGAACTCCGGGCCCCAGGGGCGGCCGGTCGCGGGGTTGGTGCTCGACGGGCCCGTGCTCCCCTTGCAGCCGCCGATGATGTTCGAGCAGACGACGAAGTACCGCGTCGTGTCGAAGGGCTTGCCGGGCCCGACGGCGAGGTCCCACCAGCCGGGCTTGCGGTCGTCGGGGGCGTGGTAGCCGGCGACGTGGGCATCGCCCGACAGGGCGTGGACGACGAGGACGGCGTTGTCGCGCTCGGGGGAGAGCGTGCCGTAGGTCTCGTAGGCGAGGGTGACGGGCCCGAGGCGGCGGCCGCAGTCGAGTTCCATCGCGTCGGGCGGCTCGGCGAACGTGAAGGTCTGCGGCCGCACGAGGCCGACGCTCTGGGGGCCGCCGAAGCGGCTGGCGTCCGCGATCGGGATTTCGTCATCAATCGACACGTCTTCACCTCGTGTCGCGGACCGCCCGCGCCCGGCCGGGCCGCGCGCCCGGCCGCCCGGGCGGCCGTGGGAACGAAAAAGGCCCCTCCCGATAAGGAGAGGCCGGCGAGTGCGGCTGGCTCTCGCTTATCTCTCCCCCCGGAGGGGGCAGGAGTTAGCACCAGCGGTCGCCCAGGCGACCCGGTTGCTGTGGCTTCGTCGGGCCCTTCCCTCAGCCACTCTCGATAAGGATGCGCCTATTCGGTTGTCGGAGGGATTATACGGGCGCGGTGGGGTGCGTCAAGGCGGAAAACGGCGTCAGGTTCGCAGGCTGGGCGGCTTCGGCTTCGGTTCGACCTGGGTCCGCTCGGTCTCCTTGAGTTGGGCCCGGAGGCGCTCCATCTCCTCCTTCAGGAAGCCCATCTCCTGGGCGAGGCCCTTCTCGCGGTCCGAGATCTTCGTGATCACCGCCGAGTAGTGCAGGACGATGGCCGCCAGGAACATGAGGAAGAGGAACGTCAAGAGCACCACCGGCTCCAGGTGGAGCCACCCGGCCACGACGAACAGCGCGTCCGGGATGACCGCGAACAGGAGGACCATCACCCCCGTGCAGACCCACAGCACCGCGTACTCCTCGCGCAGGCGCCGCTTGCGGATCAGTTCGAACGTCACCAGGAGCATCACCAGGGCGATGAGGAGCAGCAAGGCCCGCTGCATCCACAGCAAGGGGCTCAGGGCGAGCATCAGACCGCCTCCTCCCGCACCCGGACGGGCGCCTTGAAGAGGTCCATGAAGACGGCCAGGAGCACCTTCGTCATGTAGTGCAGGCCGTGGAACGGCCGGATGGAGGAGGTGCCCTTGAGGCGGCGGCGCATGGCGGTCGGGACCTCGCGGACCCGCAGGCCGTTCTGATGGATGAGGACGAGCGACTCGGGCTCGGGGTAGTCCTGGGGATACTCCGAGGCGAACAGGGCGATGGCCCGTCGTCCGGCGGCCCGGAAGCCGGAGGTCGGGTCCGTGATCCGCTGGCCGACGACGCCGGAGATGGCGGCCGCGAGGATCTTGATGCCCACCCAGCGCATCCCGCTTGCCGTCAGGCCGCGCGGCCTGAGGAACCGCGAGCCGATCACGAGATCAGCCCCGCCCGCCAGGACGGGCGCCGCCAGGTCGGCCAGGCGCGCGGCCCGGTGCTGGCCGTCGCCGTCGAACTGGAAGGCCAGGTCGTAGCCGCCCCGCCAGGCGTACTGGTAGCCCGTCTGGACCGCGCCGCCGATGCCGAGGTTGACGGGCAGGGTGATGACGCGGGCGCCGGTCCCGCGCGCGACCTCGGCCGTCGCGTCGCGCGAGCCGTCGTTGACCACCAGGACGTCCGCCCAGGGAGCGTGCCGCACGAGGTCCCGCACGACGCGCTCGATCATGCCGGCCTCGTTGTAGGCCGGTACGATCACCAGCGCCCGGCGCCCGCCCAGGTCGAGCATCCGGTTCCGCCGGGCTTCCGTTGCCGCTGCTTCCACGCGCGATTGCTCCCCGTGGGGTGGTCCTCGGCAAACATCCTATCGCGGCGCGGCCGAATACTCAAGAGGTTTGCCGCGGGCCGCGCGCGAGGGCGCCCTGTCTCACGGCGTCCGCGCGCAGCGCTGGCGGACCCAGCGGACCGTCCGGGCGCCCCGCGGATGGCGCGCCAGGAACATCCCGACGTCCCACACGTAGCGCCGCCACGTCGAGAACCAGTCCTCCAGCAGGTCGAACGGCCGCTCCTCGGACCCCCACTTCGACTTGAAGCGGATGAGGCCCTCGTCGCGGGCGCTGGAACTCAGGAAGTCGAACTGGCGGCTTCCGCGCTCGAAGGCGTGGTTGATCAGGTGGTGGACCAGGAGGTCGTTGGGGGCCATGCGGAAGGCGTCGGTGTGGCTGCACGCGGCAAAGTAGTAGGTGACGGGCGGGTCGTGGATGCCGACGGTGGCGGCGACGGGCGTGCCGTCCTTGTCGGCGACGAGGAACTCGGCCGTCCCGTCGGGGACGAGTTCGTCCCAGATGGCCTCGTAGAAGGCGGGGCCGATGGCCGTCGCCGCCGCGTTCCGCGCGTGGACCTCGCCGAGCATCGCGTGGAAGTCGGCGAACTCCTCCCGCCGCATCGGCCGGATCACGAGGCCCGCCTTCTCGCCGACCCGCACGTCCCGCCGCACCCGCTGCTTGTAACTCTTCCAGAGCGTCTCGGGCGTGTGGCGCGCCAGGTCCAGCACGTGCCGCACGTGGTGCGCGCGGCGGGCCTCGGGCAGGTGGCTCACGGCGTCGCCCTCGCAGGCGATCATGCGGAGCATGTGGGCGCCGAGGCCGCGGCAGACCTGCTCGAACTCGGCGATGCGCGGCACGACGGCGCCGCCCGCGCCGACGAAGTTGCCCTTGGGGAACACGCCGTAGAGGATCCGGATCGGCCCGACCGTCACCAGGCACCCGGGCCACGCGGCGACCATGCGGCCGCCCCCGTCCACGAGGGCCGCCAGGTGGGCCGGCCCCGCCAGGCCGCGCTCCAGCACCCGGGCCCAGCGGGCCGAGTGGAAGATCGTCGCCCCCGGCAGGTCGCGGACGGCGTCCCATCGGGGGTCGGACGCCCCGAGGACCTCCCATCGGACGTCGGCCGGGAGGGCGGCCTCGCGCGGGCGGGCCGGCGCGGTCTCGGGAGCGGCCTGCGGCTCCGGCGCCTCGGGGGCCCCCGGCCGGCGCCTGATGACCCGGGCCGGCACGCCGACGGCAATGGCGTAGGGCGGCACGTCGCGCGTCACGACGGCCCCGGCACCCACGACGGCCCCGCGGCCGATCGTCACGCCCTTCAGGATGCTGACGTGGCCGCCCAGCCAGACGTCGGCCCCGATGCGGATGGGCGCGGTCTTCAGGCCCTGGACCCGCATCGGGGCCGCGGGGTTCCCCATCCGGTGGTCGGCGTCGACGATGATGGTTTGGGGTCCGATGACGGTGTCGTCGCCGATCTCGACGAGTTCCCCGGCCGTCACCATGCTCCCCTCGCCGACGTGCACGTGCCGCCCGATGCGGATGCGGCCGGCGGGCGGGAGCGTGTTGACGATGGCGAACCGGAGCAGGCGGAAGTCGGGGCCGATCTCGACCGGGGCGTTGCGGCCGGCCATGACGACGCGGGCGCCGCCGTAGATCCGCGCGCGGGCCCCCAGGCGGCCGCCCATGAGGCGCACGAGCAGGCGCCACATCGCCCCCCGCACCGCCAGGGGCATGTCCAGCAGCAGGAACCGGACCAGCCAGACCATCCGATGCTCCTTCGTGCCGCCTAGTACTGCTACGCTATCTCTAACCGCAAAGGGCGCAAAGAGCGCAAAGCAAGGCGGTTCTGGGCAACGCCAACGGCACGAGGGCCTTTGCCGGCTTCGCGCGGCACCAAGCCCCTTACCCCGGCTCGTGTGCCCAAGGCGCAAGTCCTTTTTGAACCAAGTCTTACCTTTGCGTCCTTTGCGATCTTTGCGGTTAAAGTGGTGTTGTCGTACTAGCCTGCCGGCTTCCGGGCGAACGTCGTCGGGATCGCGCTTGAGCCCAGGGCCGACTCGAGCCACACGCACGGCGCTGCCAGGAGCGTCACCAGGCCCCACGCCGCCCGCCGCGCCAGGCCGCCGGCGGCGCTGCCTTCCGCCTCGGCCATCCAGAACCGCTGCGGGTCCGTCCACGGGGCCAGGCTGATGGCGGCCGTCGGCGGATGGAGAAAACTCGTCCGATGGGCCACGCCCGCCGGCTCGAACCCCTCCTGACGCAGGAGGCGCCCGAGGATCGCGGGCGTATAGTAATACAGATCGCGCGGCACGTCCAGAGCCGCCCAGCGCCGGCCGAACGTGCGGGCCTGCAGGCTGCGGGCGTTCGGGCACTGAAGGACGAGCCAGCCGCCGGGCGCGAGGACCCGCCGCACCTCGCCGAGGACCGCCTGCGGATCGTGCACGTGCTCGATCACGTTGTAGAGCGTGACGGCGCGGAACCGGGCGTCCTCGAACCGGGCGTCCGAGAGGGTGCCGCGGCGGACGTCCAGGCCGAGGCGCTCGCGGGCATAGTCGGCCGCCGGCGTGATCTCGACGCCTGCCGGCACGAGGCCCGCCTCCTTCAGGACGAGCAGCCGGTCGCCGCTCCCGCACCCCACGTCCAGGACGGCGTCGCCGGCGGCGAGGTCCGTCCGGGCCACCAGTTGCCGCGTCTCGAAGTGCAGGAGGTGGAACCGGTACCAGCGCTCGAGCCGATGGACCGCCGACTCGGCGCCCTGGGGCTCGGGCCGCCAACTGTAGGTGTCGGGATAGTAGCGGCCGATCTCGGCGGGCGTTGGGCGCGGGCTCACCCACCCGAGGCCGCACGCGCGGCAGCGCAGGACGCGGAACCGCTCGTGGGGCGGGAACTTGTCGGGCCTCCCGAACCAGGGCTCGCCCGGCCCGGAACACAGGATGCAGGAGGCTTCTTCCACGCGCCGTCCCTGGTAATGCGTTCCCTTACCCGAGAGGGATGCCTTCGGGGCTGAAATGATCAACGAGCAATGCCAAATGCCAAACTCGTTTGACATTTATCATTTGTCATTGGTCATTGCCTTTCTGCCACGGGAGGCGACGTGTCTCAGAGCCCCTCCTGCCGGCCGAAGTCGCGGATGCCCCGGAGGATGGTGTCGAAGTCGGCGTCCGTCAGGTCGGGGTAGAGGGGCAGCGTCAGCAGGCGCCGCCAGACGCGCTCGCAGACGGGCGTCGGGCCGCCGCACTTGGCATACATGGCATAGTGATTGTTCGGGATGTAATGGACGCCCGTCGATACGCCGCGCTCGGCCAGGAAGGCGTTCAGGGCGTCGCGATGGTCGGTCTGGATGGCGTAGTTGTGCCAGGCGGGTTTCGTGTGGGGCTCGGCGACGGGCCGCCGGATCCACGCCAGGTCGGCCAGGGCCTCGTCATAGCGGCGGGCCCAGGCGGCCCGGCGCTCGTTCAGGCGGTCGAGCCGCGCCAGTTGCACCAGGCCGATGGCGGCCGGGATGTCGTTCATGTGGCACTTCAGGCCCAGTTCCTCGACGGTGTAGTACCAGGCGTACTGGGTCTTGGACTCGCGGCTCCAGGTGTCCTTGGAGATGCCGAGCCAGCGGAGTTTGCGGAAGCGGGCGGCGGCCGCATCGTCGTCGGTGACGATCATGCCGCCCTCGCCGGTGGCGAGGTTCTTGACGGCGTGGAAACTGAAGGCGGCGAAGCGGCCGAAGGTGCCGAGTTTGCGGCCGTGGTACTCGCCGCCGCACCCGTGGGCGACGTCCTCGATCAGCACCAGGTCGTGCTCGCGGGCGATGGCCACCAGGTCGTCCATTCTGCACGGCCGCCCGCCGTAGTGGACGCAGCAGAGGGCCCGCGTCTGGGGCGTTATCCGCTCGCGGACCGACGCGGGGTCGATGTTGGCAGTGGCCTCCTCGACGTCGGCGAAGACGGGCGTGCCGCCCACGTACAGGATGGCGTGGTTCGTCGACACGAAGGTCAGGGGGGTCGAGACGACCTCCTTGCCCTTGACCTCCGCGCCGATCATCGCCAGGTGCAGGGCTGCCGTGCCGCTGTTGAGGGCGATGGCGTGCTTGACGCCCAGGTAGGCCGCGAACCGCTCCTCGAACTCGGCCGTCTTCGGGCCCAGGCCGACCCAGCCCGACGCCATGACCTCGCGGACCGCCTGGAACTCCTCTTCGCCGTACGAGGGCCGGAAGACGGGAATGGTCATGCCGCTCTCTCCGTGTCACCTGCCTGCCGGCCGGCAGGCTCCGTCACTTCGTTGCTCAGTCTCTCAGGGCCACGTCTTTGGCGCCGATGCCGAAGCGGCGGAAGATCTCGCGGAACCGGGCGAACGGGATTCGGCCGCGGCGGAGGATGACGGCCCGCTTCCGCAGCATCTTCGGCAGCCCGAGGGCCGCCTCCCAGTACGCCCTGAGGAGCACCCGCGCCATGGCGACCTTGCTCTCTTGGCTCGCCATCGCGCCGGCCCGGCCGCGGCCCGCGAGCGCGCCCCACCCCTGCCAGAAGTACCGGGCCAGCGTCCAGCCCGCCCCGTACACGAGGAGCCACACGGGGAAGTTCTTCACGGCCACCCAGATGCGGTTCCGCTCGACCAGCCGCGCAAGGAACGGCGACACGCTGCCCGACGAGGCCGCATGATGATGGTACACGACCGCCCCCGGGACGTACAGGCTTTTCCATCCCTGGCGCTGGGCGCGCCAGCCCATGTCGGTCTCGTCGGCGTAGGCGAAGAAGTCCTCGTCGTAGATCTCGCCGTCCGGCAGTCGGAGGTCCTCGATCATCGCGCGGCGATAGAGGCAGAGGCAGTCGGAGGCGTAGAAGACCTCGGCCGGCTCGGCGAGGGCCTCGGGCCGCTCGGCCCGGCCGCGCCCGAGGGCGAGGCCGTCCGGGCAGACGACGATGCCCGTGGCGTCCACCAGGCCCGAGCGGGCGAGGATGATCATGGGCGTGGCGGAGCCGGCCGGCGGCTCCGCTTCGAGGGCCCCGACCAGCCGCCCCACGCAGTCGGCGGCGAGGCGCGTGTCGTTGTTACACATCAGGACGTAGGGCGTCGCGATGCGGTTCAGGCCGCTGTTGTTGCCCCCGCCGAAGCCCAGGTTCTCCGCGTTGACATGGAGGCGGACGCCGGGGAACTCGCGCCGCACCAGGTCGGCCGACCCGTCGGTGCTGGCGTTGTCGACCACCAGGATCTCGAGGGCCGGGTAGTCTTGGGCCAGGAGCGACCGGACGCAGTCGCCGACCACGGCCGCGCCGTTCCAGTTGAGGACCAGGGCCGTCACGGCCGGGGGATGGGAGGCGGCGGGCAATGCGGACATCCCCCGACCTTTCCGCCCCGGGACTCCCCCGCCCAGCGCACCGGCCGGGGCTCCGGCGCGACGCAGGATGCTAGGTGGGCCCCCGCGGGCTGTCAAGCACAAAGGCCGCGCCGCCGTACTGCTGGGGCGGCCCGTGCCGGAATGCGCGCGACGTTTTTCGTTGCATCGCCCCGCGGCCGCCTGCACGATAGGCGCCCATGAGCGACCTGGCGACGGCCCCGTCCGAGGGTCGGACCCGTTCCGGAGCGAGCGGCGGACCGCGGCGGCGCTTCTGGATCGCGGCGGCGCTCGTGGCGGCCCTCTATGCCGCGAGCCTCAACAATCAGTGGGCCATCCGGCCCGACTCGGCGACGTACCTGGCGGTCGGGCGCTCCCTGGCCGAGGGGCGCGGCCTGACGTACAACGGCGGGCCGGCGTGGGCCCTGCCGCCCCTGGTTCCCCTCCTGGCGGCCGCGTGCCGCCTCCTCGTCGGGCCCGACTACTGGCTGATCAACGCCACGATGAGGCTGTTTGCCGTGGGGGCGGCCCTGGCGAGTTACGCCCTGGCGCGACGGCTGGGCGGGGGGCTGCCCGACCGGGTCCGCGAGGACCTGGCCGTCGGGGTGCTGCTCCTCGTGGGGACCTCGGCGCGGTTCTTCGGCAACTCGATGCCCGTGCTGACGGACGTGGCGTTCACGTTCTGGTTCATGCTGGGCCTGTACGGGTTCGTCCGCGGCCGCTCGGGGCATTGGGGCTGGACGCTGGCCGGGTCGCTCGTGATGGTCGTGGCGGTGGCGACGCGGTACGTCGGGATCGTGCTCTTCGCGGGGATGGTCCTGGCGGTGCTCGCGGACTTCCGGCGGCCGGGTTACGCGAAGCGGGCCCTGGCGGCACTGGCGGGGCCGGCCGTGATGGCGGCGGGGGGCGCCCTGGTGATGTCGGCCGCCGCGCACGGCCCGAAGTCCCTGACAGACCTGGTGCCCGCCCTCCTGTGGGGACCCCGGGAACAGTGGTACGCCGTCATCACCGGGGCCAAGGCCCGGGACCTGGCCGTCGGCCTGGCCTCCCTGCCGAAGGTGGTGACCGAGACCCTCATCGACCAGGAACTCTGGTGGTTCAGCCTGGTGCCGGCGGCCCTCGTGGCTGTCGGGCTCATCGCGGCCGTGCGGCGGAGGGAGCGGCTCGTCTGGGTGCCCGCCGTTGCGTTCGTCCTGTTCCTGCTCCTCGTGGGGAGCGCGGCCGTGGCGCCGCGGTACCTGCTGCCGCTCCTGCCCCTGCTGGGATACCTGCTGCTTCGCGGCGTCTGGGCGACGGTGACGTGGGCGAAGGCCCGCGGGCGTCGCACCCCCGCGCCGGGCGGCGTCGAGGCGGCCGCGGCGGACCGCGGGGCCCGCGCGGCCCTGGTGGTGGCGGTGGCCGTCTGCATGGCGGTCAGCCTGCCGAAGATCGCCCGCGAGGTCTACTGGATGCGGCACCCGCGGTTCTACGAGGTCTACGACAAGGGCGAGTGGCGGGACTGGGTGGCCGCGTGCGCCTACCTGCGGGAGCGTGGCCGGCCGGGCGACGTCGTCGGGACGCCGGAGGTGTCGGTGGTCCATTACCTGTCGGGCCTGCGGTTCTGGGCGGAGCCGTTCCGGTTCGAGGCGGGGACGCGGCGGGAATGGCACCGCGGCTTCGCGCACCTGGAGGGGTTCCCGCCGCGCGTCTTCGCCGAGGAGGTCGCCAAGACCGGCATCCGGTTCCTCGCGATCCCGACCGACCTCCCTGTGCCGTCCGGCGAGGGGTCGTGGAGCGACCTCGCGATGGAGGCCATCGCCGAGGTTGGCGCGTTCGACTCACCGCCGCGCCGGTTCGGCAACGTGGCCGTCTATGAGCGTGCGGGCCCGCGCCCGGC
>Ga0315274_10009563_pt1 | contig 13991 bp, 11 predicted proteins | sample YL17G02_20_MG_FD_203700 | JGI IMG/M metagenome (GOLD analysis project Ga0315274, IMG submission 203700) | Sediment microbial communities from Yellowstone Lake, YNP, Wyoming, USA - YL17G02_20 | ecosystem: Environmental > Aquatic > Freshwater > Lake > Sediment | place: USA: Wyoming | collected...
GCAGTCCAGGCCGGCGTCGGTGTTCTGACCACCGGGCGCAGGGATAGTGTAGCACAAGCCCTGTCGGTGGTCAAACATCGGCGGGGCTTTTCGTTTGGGTCAAAAGAGACCAAGCGCTTTGCCCGAATTGCTCAAGAGTCAAACGCAAACGCTGGTATGTGACAAGGGTGGTACTACTACAGGTTGCGTTGAGCAACAGGCCGCCTAGCGAGCGCTTCGTAAGCGCTAGGTTGTCGGTTCAATTCCGACGGGCGGCTCTTTCCACAGTCTAGCGTAGAGCATGCACCGCACCGCGCAAGATGTAGTGGGGCGGTGCATTTGTATACCAGGGGGGCAGATGGGTCTCAGGGATAGGCCAAGTCATTGGCGGCCCGCAATCCTGACCTGCGCGGGCTGGATGTTGTGTTGCGTGCTGGTCGCTGCACTGGTCGCCTGGCCCGGGAGAGCGGAGCCGTCGGTGGCCAGAGCGCAGTCTCCGGCTGCCCGTGCAGCCGCGCGCAGCACGAACTACAGCACACGCAACGTATTTGTGATTCGCATCGACGGCCTGCGCGCCACGGAGGCTTTCGGGGCGGCCAACCCCGATCAGTATATCCCCAACATGAACCGCCTGCGGCAGTCCGGATCGCTCTACCGCAACGTCTACAACCTGGGCGCTACCTGGCCCACACCGGCCAACTACACGATTGTGGACGGCTGCTGGGAGCTGACCGCACCGAGCGAGTACTGGTACCGCCGCTTCCGCCCCACTTACCCCACCATCTTCGAGTACTACCGCTTCGCTCATCCGGAAGTCAGCATGGACAGTGTCTGGGCTGTCCCCGGCTTGAGGTTCACCGAGATGGTCACGTGCAGCAGTCACGCCCTGTTCGGTGAAGGGGCGGTTGCTCGACATCTACCACGCCCGTGGGGGAGACTTTACCCTGCTCCTAACTCAGTATGGCAACGAGCGACTGTTGTACAGGTTGAGCGTGTCGCCGTATGCGGAGCGCTTTGTTCTCAAGGGCGCGCTGCTGTTCGTCCTGTGGTCGCCGCGGCCCCACCGCGCCACGAGGGACATTGATCTCCTGGGAAGCGGCGACAACTCGTCGGCGGAGCTGATGCGCGTGTTCCAAGATGTTTGCACTGTCAAGTGCCCGGATGATGGCCTGGAATTCCACCCTGACACCGTTCAGGTATCGGCGATCGGCAGGCAGGAGGAGTACCTGGGTCAGCGCGTGCAGTTGGTCACTAGCCTTGGAAAGGCGAACATTCCCCTGCAGGTGGACGTCGGGTTCGGCGATGCGATGACGCTCGCGCCCGAACTGGTAGAGTACCCTACACTCCTGGACTTTCCCGCGCCGTGGCTCCGCGTCTATGCCCGCGAGACGGTGGTTGCGGAAAAGCTCAATGCCATGGTGACGCTGGAGTTGACGAACAGTCGCATCAAGGACTTTTACGACCTCTGGGTCATGGCAAGGTCGTTTGATTTCGACGGGCGCACCCTCTCGAGTGCCATTCGGGCCACGTTTGCGCGGCGAGGTACTCCATTCGCAGTGTCGCCGCCGGTGGCTCTCACCACCGACTATTCACGGAACCAGGACAAGGTGAACCTCTGGAAGGCCTTTGTGCGCAAGAACCAACTCGATGTGGGGCAGGTCGAGCTGGAAGGGGTAGTCGAGCGGGTGTGCAGCTTTCTCATGCCCGTCCTTTCAGCGCTGTCCGAGGGGCATGATCTATTGGCCAAGTGGACTGCAGGCGGGCCATGGGTACCCACTCGCGGTTGAAGCGTTTGGCACCCTCGCGGCCGGCGCATGGAGGTATAGAACATGGTCGAAGTCTCCGAACGCAGTCTGGAGGCAACCATTGAGGCGGCGCTGCTCGGCACCATGGTCCCAGCCAAGAAACATGCCCTGCGACCGTTGGCACGGCCAAGGGCGTGGCGCTGGTGTCGTGAGCACCAAACGCACGGGTAGGTTGGCACGAGCCGCGTTGGCAGTCTTTGGAGCGGAGAGCCGTGGGTTCGGATTCCTCTGCGCATCTGACATGAAGCGGAAGCAGCGTGATTGGCTTGCGCTTTCCTGTCCCTCGTGACCTTTGCCATTTGCTTGCCCCGCGTGGTACAATGGGCCACCATGGCTGAGCTGCGCTACCTCGAATTCAGACCGGGACGCTGGGTGAAGCTGGTGGACGGCCAGGTGGTCGGGCCGGCTACACCGGAAGAAGCCGCTGCCTGGCGGCGCGAGCTGGCCGAGCAAATCAGGATCTGGGAGGACATCGTCCAGCACGGCGCGTCTGCACAGCCGCAGCCCTCAGGCGATGCGTCAGGTCGCCCCGCGGCCGGCCCCCAAGACAGGCCACACGCGCAGGCCCCCTCGACACGCTCCGCGGTTCGCAACGGGGCGCCGTCCTCTGCGCCCGTGCAGACCTCCGAGCCGGACGAGGCCGAGATGCCGTTGTGTGTGCCGGACGGACTGTTGCTGACTATAGAAGACGTCCGAGCGGCCAGAATGGCCTCGGAACCCATTGCGCGCTCTCTGCCGCCCGCCGTGATGCGCGTCGAACCGGCCGAGAGTGCGATGGTGGCTGTCAAGCGCCCGGCGGAAGAGCCAGCCGCGGACACTGGTGTAACCCCCGAGCCCGAGGCACTTGCCCCTCCCGAAACGTCATCCGCAACGGAGGCGCTGCCAGAGCCCAGCCCGGCAGCCGCGGAGGCGCAGTGGCCGGTCGAGCCGGCGGGTGGCCCCGAGATTGAGTTCACACCGTTGGCGGCACGCGCTGCCCCACAATCCGTGCCGGAGGTGGCTGAGACCATTCAGGAGGCCGAGCTGGCGCCCGAGCCCCCCGCGAAGGAGGCGGAGGCTGAGTCTGCGCCTGCCGTAGCGCCACTGTTTCCAATCATCACTGTGGCTGAACCTGTGGCAAAGCATGTGCAGGCCACGCCAGAGCTTGCGCCGGACTTACGCGCGGCTGAGCAAGCGCCCGAGCCCGAGGAAGAGGAAGCCGAAGCCAAACCGGAACCTGGGCCTGTGGAAGAAGCGACGACCGAGCCGGATCTCGAAGAAGAGGAAACAGAAATCGAACCCGGGCTGGCCGAGGCCGCGCCTGAGGCCGTGGACGAGGAATCGCAAGCCGAGACCGAGCCGGAGCTTGAACTTGCTGAGGCAGAAGCAGAGCCAGAGTCCGCGCCGGCGGAAGAGGCGCCCGAGGATCAAGCGCTGGCCGCAGAAGTGGTCGAAGCGCCGACCGAGTGTGCGACCGCGGCCGACGAAGCCGAGGCGACGGAGAGCGAAGCACCACTGTTCATGCCGGGCCGGCGCGGGTCGCCGGCGGCACAGCGCCGCGCGTCCAAAGGCCGGCCGGCCTTCTCCCCGCCGCCGGGCCGGGCGGGCCAGCCCTACCTGTGGTTCGCGGCCCCGTCGGCGGACGAGCTGCTGGCCAGCGTGCACGCGGCCTTGTCGAAATATGAGCAGCGCTTCCACCAAGCGGCGGGAGCCGTGCTCTGCCATGCCGACGACCTGCCCGCTCTGGAAAAGGCCGGACTGCCCGTCGACGTGCGCCTGGGCAAAGGTGTGCCGGCGCGCAATTTCTGGGTGGGGCCGAAATGACACCCTCCATGGACAGCAACGCAGCACAGCCACCCAACCTGAGCGAACGCGAGCTGGAGATCCTGAAACTGGTGGCCACCGGCGCGAGCAACCAGCAGATCGCGCGTGACCTGTTCATCAGCGTGAACACGGTCAAGGTGCACCTGCGCAACATCTTTGGCAAGCTGAGCGTAGAGTCGCGCACGGAGGCCACGCTGTACGCTGTGCGCCAGGGCTGGGTGGTGCTCGAAACGCCTCCGGCTGTGGAAGAGGCACAAGCCGAGCCGCCCTTGCCGCGGGCACGCATTGCGACGTGGCAACGAGCGTTGTTCGTGTTGGCTGCGCTCTGCATCGGCGTGCTGGTCTTCTGGCCCCCCCCGCGCACGGCCTCGGTTGGCACCAGCGGCCCGTTCACGGACAGGACCAGCGCGGCCCTGAACAACCCGTCGGGCACGACCCCCTCGCGCTGGGTGGCGCGGGCGCAGATGCCCACCGCGCGCGCTCGTCTGGCCGTGGCGGCGTGCCAGGGCAAGCTCTACGCCATCGGCGGAGACACCGAGGACGGCGTGACTGGCGTGGTGGAGATGTACGACCCCGCGACGGACACCTGGGCGCGCCGCGCCAGCAAGCCGCACCCCGTGCGCAACATTGCCGCCGTGGCCCTGAACGACCGCATCTACGTGCCAGGCGGGTTCGACGCCCTGGACCAGGCCAGCGCCACGCTAGAAGTCTACGATCCGCAGGCGGATGCGTGGAGCGAAGGCGCGCCCTTGCCGACGCCCCTGTTCGCCTATGCTGTGGCGGTCGTGCAGGGCAAGCTCTACCTCTTCGGCGGGTCCGATGGCGTGCACTATGTGAACGCGGTCTGGATCTACGACCCTAGCGCCAATGCCTGGACGCCGGGCACGCCCATGAGCGAGGCGCGCGGTTTCTGCGCCGCCGCCGTCGTGGGAGACAAGGTCTACTTGGTGGGCGGATACGACGGCCAGAACGAATCGGCCCTCTGCGAGGCATATGAACCGGCCAAGGAGGGCTCCGCTGAGAGCCCCTGGTCGCGCCGGGCGTCCCTGCACATGGGGAGAGGCGGGCTGGCCGCGCTCACCGTGGAGGGCTACGTCTACGCCGTGGGCGGGGGCTGGACCCAGTACCTCTCCTTCAGCGAACGCTACGACGTGGACAACGACAAATGGATTGCCTTTGACACGCCCATGCTGGGGCAATGGCGCACGGTGGGCGCCGCGGCTGTGCCCACCGACGAAGGCCCGGTCATCTACGTCATCGGCGGCTGGAGCGACCGCTACTTGAGCACCAACTATGCCTACAAGACCTTTTTCCGCACCTACATGCCGGGGCTGTAGCGCCTGGGCCCGGCGTGCCTTGCCCAGAGTCAGCGGGCAACCTGATTCGCCGCGAGTCGATGCGCATGATGTACGTCAAAGACCTGGTGCACCAGTTAGAGTCGCGCAACAAAGAGGTGTTCTACCAGCCGCTTGCCTTGAACACCGTCGCGAGGAGCGCGCGACGCTCCTTGGCGGTCATGGGCCGCGGCTGGGCATAGTCCTCCAGCAAGTAGGTGTACAGCTGGGTGGAGATGTAGCGGCCTTCGTAGATCACGTGCCGGTCGATGAACTCCTGACGCGTAGGCATGGACCACATCTGGTCGAAGAACAGGTTCCCCAGGCCATAGTGGATAAAGCCGTCCTTGTAGAACTCGAGCGCCTGTGGCTGATGGGCCTGGCTACCGCTCACGATCCTGGCTCCCGCATCCACCAACCCCCGAAAGTCCACGCGCTGCTGCGGCGTCGGCTCGTATAGCTCAAACTCCCAGTACTGCAGAGTGGCGATGGGCACGTCCACCTGCGTCTTGAGCTGGTTGAGCTGCGCGTGCATGTAGTCATAGTTACCCGGCGCAGCCCCGGGGCCATCCGCCGTGGCCCAGGCAATGGGCGGCCCGACCGGGTTGCAGCCGATGAAGGCCAGCTTGTTGCCGTTCTTCTCCAGCAGCAGCGGCCTGCGCGCCTCTTCCAGGTCCTTGCCGCCGCCGAAGTAGGGCAAGCCCTCCTGTCGGTACATCTCGAGCGTGTCCAGCAGCGCCTGCGCGCCATAGTCGTGCACGTGGTTGCCGGTCAGCTCGATCACGTCCGCGCCGACGGCCTTCAGGACCTCCATGTAGCGCGGGCTGCTGCAAAAAGCGAGCGACTTGGTGTGGGCGTCGGGCGTGGGGCATTTCTCGGTGAACGGGATCTCGTTGCTGATGTGCGTGATGTCAGCACTCTTGAGCAGCGCGGCCACCTTCTCGGTAGGGTACAGGACACCCTTTTCTTCCATGCGCGCGGCGATGGCGCGCGCCATGGCGGTCACGCCGGTCATGATGACCACGGTCATGCGCCCGGTGTCGCGATTGGTGGCCAGCTTGCCGCCTCTGAGGAATGCGCTGGCCAGGGCCGCAGCCTCTTGCCCCTCCAGGCCAAAGTCAACGGTCAGCGGGTACTGGTCTACGTCGAGCGCCTTGTCCAGCACGCTGGCGCCGTCTACGCTCAACACATTCCAGCGCGGCTGCAGCTCGTCGAATGGCACGATGCCCCAGGCGTGTGCGCGCGACGCCCAGGCCGCGTCGACCAGCTCGGCGGAGGCCGTCACGCTGATGGGGGCCTGAGCGCTGGGCGTGCCCAGTAGCCCCTGCAGCGCCGCGCGCGTCTCGGCGGTCACGAACAGCGTGGGTGCCTGGCCATCGTTGGCAATCCCCGCTAGCACGGAGGGCTTGCCGGCCCAGAAGCTGCGCACGTCTTCCCAGCGCACGTCGTCGGCAAAGGTCGGGAAGGGAGCCACCACGGCGTACACCCAACGCCCCACCGTGGCGGGCAGGGCCGGCCCCAGGCGCAGGTCGGCCTCGGCCGCTGACAGCGCGGGCGCAGGCATTTCCCGGGCGAGCACCGTGCTGGCCAGGTCGCGCAGGGATACGGGCACGGCCGGGTCGATCCAGACCTTCAGCGGGGTGGGCGTAGGGGTCGGCGGAACGAGCGTGGGCGTGGACGTGGGTGGAATGGACGTGCGCGTCGCGGTCGGCGGGGCTGGCGTACGTGTGGCGACTGGAGTCGCGCCTGGCGTCGCGCAGCCGACGAGCAGCACGGCGATGCAGAGCAGAACGATCGTTGCTTTCTTCAACGCAGGCTCTTTCTGGGTTCTATGGTTTCTTGTGCTTCTGGATCAGCTCCACCACGTCCGGGAAGTCGACGCCCAGGCGCCGGACCGTCTCCAGAGTCGGGATGCCGTCGGGCGTCCAGCCGCGACGTTTGTACACAGCGTCCACGAGCGACTCGTAGCGCTTCTCGCGGTAGGCGCGCAGGGCGGCCATCTTGAGCGCTGTGGTCATGCCCGAGGGGTCCATGCCCACGACGTCGCGCAGTTGCCGGTCGTAGCGCTCGGCGCGCGATTCGTACTCTTCCGCGGTCACGGGCCCCATCGAGCGATAGGGAATGGCGTCGTGCTCACGTGAGCCGTAGCCCATCTTCAGGTTAAAGACGCGCTGAAAGTTGTAGACGGCTTCCGACATGCGGATCAAGTCTTCGGGCTCCTTGACGTCCTCGCGCCCGGTCACCGCCCTGAAGAGACGAATGTAGTTGCTGACGTGTTCTGGCACACGCGCCGCCGTGCGCGGCGCGTTCTTCTTCTTGTTGTCGGCTGGCTCGACGTCGTTCCAAGGCAGCTTGCACAGCCCGTTCAGGCCGAACCAGGTGCGGAACATGGGGAAGAAGTGCAGCGCCTCGGCCTTGTCCTCAAAGGTGGGGATTTGCTTGGTGACCGCATCCATGAAGATCAGCCAGGCCTCGTCGTGCTGCGGGCCCTTGTTGGCTAGGCCATAGCCACCCTGCTGGGCCACGGATTCCTTGGAGACGTACTCGGAGAACTCCAGGCCTTTGCACTCCATGCCAATGTCCTGCAGAAAGTGGGGATCGGCGCCGAACTGGGCCGCAAAGAGCTGCTTCATGCGACGTATGCCCTGGCCGACGGTCACGCCGAAGCCCTCGCCACGCGCCATCTGGTGCAAGAGCTCCAACGCGGTCTCCTCGTTGCCAAAGTGCAGGTCCAGCCCGCCGGTGCGCTGCCGGTTGAGGACGCCCGCCTCGTAACATTCCATGGCAAAGGCCGTGGCGGTGCCAAACGAGATGGTGTCGATGCTGTACATGTCGCAGTAAAAGTTGATCTCCAGCACGGCGTGGGCATCAAAGATGCCGCAGTTCGAGCCAACGCCGGCCACAGTCTCATATTCCGGGCCATCGACGTGTACCCACTGACCTTTCAATGGGCCCGTTTTCAGTTGGAGTCGCTCGACGCAGCTAGCACAGGCCAGGGTGCAGCCATACCAGCAACCATTGGGAATGCCTTCGCTAAAGTAGGGCTTGAACTCTTTCTTGTACAGGCGCTGCGCATTGGGGTGCGAGCCAAAGCGAAAGTTGTGCACGGGCAGCAGGTCAAAGTCGTTCATGATGCTGGTCAGCATGGTCGTGCCGCCGCCGCGCATGTCGTTCATGATGGGGTCCTGGTCGTGGATTTCGCGCTGCATGTGGCTGCCCACACGCGTCAGCTCGGCCCAGTCGGCCGGAGCGTTAGAGTCGCCCTTGACGCCCAGGTACTTGACCACGAGCGCCTTGACCTTCTTGTGGCGCAGGACCGTGCCGATGCCGCCGCGCCCGGCTTGTTTGAGGCGCACGAACTGGCGGCGCGGGTCGTAAAAGCTGACGTTGAGGCAGCCCATCAACACGTGCTCCGCCCCCGGTCCGGTGGAGACGGAGGTGATCCCTACCCGCTCCTCCGGCTTGTCCGCAAAGAGCTCCACGAGCTGCTGCGGCAATGCGTAGCTGTCCATTTCTTCCTGGGGGGCGGCGATGATCTGCACCAGGCCCTGGTTGCCGTCCACCAAAACGATCACTTCCTGGTCGGCCTGACCCTGCACCTCGATGGCGTCCCAGCCCGCGAACTTTAGTAGGGGCCCAAAGTAGCCGCCCACGTTGCTGTCGACCACCGAACCGGTGAGCGGCGAGAGGCTCACGACGATGGACTTGCCCGCGCCGGGGTAGGACGTGGTTCCGCCCAACGGGCCGGAGGAGAGGATGACCTCGTTTTGCGGGTCGCTCCAACGGGTGGTGCCACGCACAGCGTTCCAGAGCAGCCACAGCCCAAAGCCGCGCCCGCCTGTGAACGTGCGCTTCATCTCGTCGTTGACGGGCTTGGCGGCGATGGTATTGTCCGAGACGTTGACGTAAAGCGTCTGGCCGGCGTAGCCACGCTGCACCTTGGGCGGTGTGTAGCGGAACTCAGCCAGGACCTTGTGGGCCGCGCGCACCTTCTCGATGGGTTCCATCATGCCACCTCCTGGATGCGCTGCTCGGTAACAGTCAGCTTGGCTGCCGGCAGCTTCTGGATCTCGAGTGCGCCCGCAGGGCAGGCCTTGACGCATTTGGCGCAGGCCACGCACTTGAACGGCACCAGATTGTCCGCGTGCACGTACATGGCCGCAAGCGGGCAGAACCCCACGCAGGAAAGGCAGCCGACGCAGAGCGCCTTCTCGATGCGCACGATGCCTGACTTGTCGCGGCGCAGGGCCAGCGTGGGGCACACGTCGATGCATTCGCCGCACTGGCTGCACACGACGGCCCGGAAATGCCCGGGTTGGCCAGTCGCCTCGGAGATGCGGATGGCCGATTTCTCGGCGTTTGCTTCCTTGAACCAGGTCTGGGAGCAGGTCTCCTCACATACACGGCAGCCATCACACACTTCAGGGTTGAAGACGAGTACTTGCATAGTTCCGGGTCTCCTCCTTACATACTACGCATTCATGACAGTTGCTACGGGCAACTCGTGGCGCCATTCTACAGCAATCACGGGGTCGGCGCAAGTGCGTGTGCCTAACAGAATCTACCATTTCTTGACAAAACTCATCATCTGTGGTATCATGTCTGCTATGCCTAGCCTCGCAATGTGAGCCGGGAGTGATGTGGAATGAGAATCGTTGAGCTCTTCAATCCCCGTTGGATGACCATGAACCTGCAAGCCGCGCATAAGTGGGAGGCCATCCAGGAACTGGCCGGCGTCCTGTTCGAGGCCGGGCGGGTTTCGTCGCTGGAGGAGTACATGCTTGCCCTTTCCCGTCTGGCGCGGCCGCTGGTCCACGAGTCTCTCCGCTCTGGAAGGAGTGCAGTATGATTGCAGCAGAACGCCTACAGCGCATCAGCGAACGGTTGCGCACAGACCGTGTGGTTTCCATTGCCGACCTGGGCGCCTGGCTGGGCGTCTCTGAGATGACGGTGCGGCGTGATTTGATCCGGTTGGAGGAGTTGGGACTGTGCCGGCGCACGCATGGGGGCGCGGTGAGCGTGCACGCCCCGCTGGTGCAGGACACGCCGTACACAGAACGCGAGCTGCAACACGTGGCAGAGAAGATCGCAATCGGCCGCGCGGCGGCGGCTCTGGTCACGGAAGGCGACACGATCGCGATTGATTCGGGATCGACCACGATGCAGTTTGCGGCCGCCTTGCGAGGCAAGAAGAACGTTACGGTGGTCACCAACTCGATCCGCGTGTTGAATCAACTCTACGATGCGGCCGGGATCATCGCGATTTCGACCGGCGGGACCATCTCGACGACTCTCAATCCGGGGTTCCGCCACGACGACCCGTTTCTTGTCGGCCCCCTGGCCGAAGCGACCATGCGACGATTCCGCCCCAACAAGGCTTTCATGGGCACCGTGGGGCTCACCATCGCGGATGGCCTGTCCAACGGCATGTTGGAGCAGGCCGAACTGAAGCGTATCATGATGGAGGTCTCGGCCGAGGTGACGCTCCTGACCGACCACTCCAAATTCGGCCATGTCTCGTTTGCTGTGGCAGGACCTGTCACGATGTTGCAGCGAGTCATCACCGACACGGGTATCACGCCGTCTATGAGACGCGCGCTGGAGGAGCTGGGGATCGAGGTTATTGCGGTGGAGCCCGCCACCGACGTGTCTGTGACTGCAAGCATGCAGGCGCTCGCACCGTAAGAGCTGGTGAGGGTGCGGCTGTTGTCGATAGCGCAGGAAGCAATCTTCAATGGGAGGTCATCAGAAGTGATGGCAACAATGATGGCTGCCATGTACTACGGCAAAGGTGACATCCGCCTGGAGCAGGTGCCTCGTCCGGTTCCTGGGCCGGGCGAGGTGCTCATGCGGGTGTATGGCTGTGGCATCTGTGGCTCCGATGCGCGCACGTATCAGAAGGGCTCGCCGCCCGGTAACCTACCGGTGCCGCGCGTGCTTGGGCACGAATTTGCGGGCACGGTGGCCGAGCTGGGCTGGCCCGAACGGGGTGCGGGGGGTATGGGTTTCGCGATCGGCGAGCGCGTCACGGCTGCACCGGCCAACGAGTGCGGGCACTGCTTCTATTGCACACACGGGGTCTCGACGCTTTGCTCCAATGTGCTCGACTTTGGCACGACCCAATTTGGCGCGCAGGCCGAGTACCTGCTCATCCCGGCCCCGCTGGTGGCGCAGGGCGGCCTGATTAAGCTGCCCGATGACACGTCCTACGACAAAGCCTGCATGGCCGAGCCGCTGGGCACCTGCCTGCACGGTCTGCGCACGCGCGGTGGCCTGCAGCCGGGCGAAACGGTGGTGGTCGTGGGCGACGGCACCATCGGCCTGATTCAGGTCATGCTGGCGCGCCATCTCGGCGCTCGCGCCGTGATCTGCGCGGGCCACCACGCCGAACGGCTCGAGTTTGCCACGCGACACGGTGCGACCCTGGTGGTCAATACCAACACGCAGGACCTGGGCCGGGTCGTGCGCGAGCAGACCGGCGGCATTGGCGCCGACCTGATCATGGTCTCGGTCCCCAACCCGCAGGCGCTGCAGGATGCGCTGCCCCTAGTGCGCGGCGGCGGCCGCCTGGTGGTCTTTGGCGGCCTACCCAAGGGCAGCAAGATCGAGATCGAGCCGAACCTGATCCACTACGGAGAGGTCACGGTCACCGGGTCGTTCAACTGCACGGTGGAAGAGTTCCGCCAGGCGCTGCAGATCGCGCGCGATCTGCCCGTGGAGGAACTGATCAGCCACCGCGTGCCGCTGGCACACATCCTGGACGGCTACAAGCTCATGGCGGACAAGGCCGGCATGAAGGTGTTGGTGGTGATGTAAGGAGCCGGGGCGTTGTAGGGCGAAAACCCTTGTCGCAAGACAGGTTCTCGATAGACTATGTATCAACCTACATTGGAGGCAAGATGGACAAGTACATGGAAGAGTTCTTCGGGGAATACACCGAGCAGGACCTGCTCGAGGGCTTTCAGGCCCTGGCTGGCGGCGGAGTGGCTGCGGGCAAGCCAATCACGATCATGGAACAGCACGGCGCTGGTTTCACGGACAGCAATGGCAAAGAGTACATCGATTGCACGTCGCAGGCCTGGAGCCTGGGCGTCGGCGGCTGCCATCCCAAGGTGATCGCGACCGTCACGGAGCAGATCAAGCACCTGACGCACGTGCGCACCGGCTTTGGCACCGTGGCCAAGTTCCTGCTCACCAAGCGCCTGGCGGAGCTCGCTCCCGGCAATCTGAAGAAGGTCAGCTACTGTCTGCACGGTTCTGTGGCGAACGAGGGCGCGCTCAAGCTCGCCATCCGCAACCGGCCCGGGCGGCGCTATTTCCTGAGCCCCTGGCTGGGCTACGCGGGTCGCACCCTGGCCACGATGGCCGTCGGCTACCCCCATCCTAACAACAAGTTCCTGGGGTACATGCAGAATGTGGTGCGCTTCCCGCATGGTTACTGCTACCGCTGCTACTTTGGCCAAAAGTACCCCGGCTGCGGGCTCGAGTGCTGCAAGTTCCTGCGCGAGACGATCGAGCACTCTGTGGACGGTGAACCGCTCGGCATCTTCATGGAGCCAATCCAGGGCAGTGGCGGCATGATCAACTACCCCGTCGAGTACCTGCGCGAGATCCGCAAGATCTGCGATGACTACGACATGCTCCTGATGTGGGACGAGATCCAGACCGCCTTTGGGCGGGTTGGCGCGATGTTCGCTGCAGATCTCTACGGCGTGACGCCCGACATCATCACCTTTGGCAAGTCCATCGGCGGCGGGTTCCCATTGGCCGGCACCTTGCAGCGCAAGGATCTGGATGGCTTTGGCCCCGGCGACCACTCGTTCACCTTCAGCCACTTCCCGGTGGCCATGGCAGCCGGCGTGGCCACGTTGCAGGTGCTCAAGGAAGAGAAGTTGTGCGAGCGCGCGGCCAAGGTTGGCGCGTACATCACCCAGCGCCTGCACGAAATGCAGAACAAGTACGAGCTCATCGGCGACATCCGTGGCCCCGGCCTGATGATTGGGATCGAACTGGTGCGCAATCGCCAGACCAAGGAACCAGCGATTGAAGAGACCGATCGCTTTGTTGATGAGGGTCTCAAGCGTGGCGTGCTGTTTGGCGAATCGCGCTATATGGGCATGGGCAACGTGGTCAAGATCAAGCCGCCCCTGGTCATTACCGAGGCGCAGGTCGAGCGCGTGCTCGACGTGTTCGAAGAGATCACGGCGATGCTCTCACGCTAGGCCCTGGCGCAGAGAATGGATGTGTGAGAGGCGCTTCCGCAGGGAGACGCCTCTCGTGCCATTCGTGTGTCGCCCCGCCCCCCCTGAGGCCGGGAAACGAGCACGCAGCCGGCCGACTGGGCATGCTGGACGATCTAGGTTTCTTGAGGAGACGGTCTTGAGTAACGAGGAGCAACGCCGCATTGTGCTCTTTGACATGGACAGCACCCTGGTCAAGATCACCGCTGCGCACAACGAGGCGCTGTCGATCGCGCTGGCTCAGGTCTATGGCATTCCGTACGTGTGGGACCCTCGTCGCAACGAATTCCAGGGCGACACGCAGGCCAACATCATCCGCGGACTGTGCCGGCTGCAAGGCTTGAGCCCGGCTGTGATCGAGGCCGGCCTGGCGGAGGCCATGCGCATCAAGCAGGAGGCCACGCTAGCCAACCTGGCAGCGGATCTACGTCCTGCTGTGTTGCCGGGTGTGGCGCAGTTGGCCAGTGCACTGCAAGGACAGGGACACATGCTCGGCCTGGTTTCTGGCTCGGTGAGTGCGGTGGTGAGCGCCGTTCTGGAACGATCGGGCTTGCAGCCTTACTTCCCCGTGTATGCCTGTGGCGACGAAGGCGTGCAACGCCTGGATCTCCTTCATCTGGTCCTGGAGCGCGCCGCACGCGCATATGGCATCCAGCTGAGCGCGTATGCGCTGACCGTAGTTGGCGATTCGCCGCGTGACATCCTGACGGGGAAGGAAGTCAACGCCCGAACTGTGGCAGTCGCCACCGGCTTCCACTCTCTGGACGAGCTAGCCCGCTGCCATCCCGATGCGCTGTTTGCCAATCTTGGCGACTGGCAGGCAGCCCTGA
>Ga0315274_10009565_pt1 | contig 13989 bp, 20 predicted proteins | sample YL17G02_20_MG_FD_203700 | JGI IMG/M metagenome (GOLD analysis project Ga0315274, IMG submission 203700) | Sediment microbial communities from Yellowstone Lake, YNP, Wyoming, USA - YL17G02_20 | ecosystem: Environmental > Aquatic > Freshwater > Lake > Sediment | place: USA: Wyoming | collected...
GCGTTCGTATCATTATCACTTCTGAAAGAAAGGGATGAGATGAAAAGGGGTAGGCGAAGGAATCATATATATTCAACTCAGGGATTGGGTAAACTCGGACCTATCATTCATATAGGTGATGAGAAGAGACGAGAACGTTTACCCCACGAGACCCCGAAGACCCCCACCCATAGTAAACTAGCACCCTCCACAATCTCCAAAGAGAGCAAAGAGATGAAATTATCAGAGAACAATACCACCTTAGAGTTTGAAGGTAAGTACTTGAAAGATAGAGTTTCTGTATATGAGGGCAAGGCAGAGAGGCTGAAGTATGAAATAAATGACCTATGGCCACAATTTGAGCAAGAGATAGAAGTTGAGAATAGAAAGAGGCATGATAGTAAGTGGGCAAAATATGGAACGGCAGAGATAAAGATATGGAAACGGTTTTGCTACTCCTATACTCGGTTTTATCAAAATGTGGCAAAGGCATGTGATTACAGTGGTATCTCTCGGGGACACTACTACAGGGCTCGTAATATGTATCCTTCTCTCAACTTAATCCTTGAAATCATAGAAGATAGGTTGATTGATGAAATCGAGGAAACAACTAAGAAACATGCTCTCCTACCTAATTCAATAGTGGAAAGGATCTTTTTACTCAAAACCAGGCGTAAGGATAAATATGCTGATACTCCAACCGTTCTTGCGGCTTCTAAGATAGATATCAATTTTGAAGGAATCAACGATATGAGGGAGTCCAATGTTAAAGTCAGAGGGACCAATGTTGAAAACAGTGTCAAAGGTAACGATAAGTTACAAACCTCTTCCAACACAATCGAGGTTCCACAAGTCAAAGAGTAAGTTCCGTTGTCTCTTTGGGGGCCTGGGTAGTGGTAAGACACGTGCTGGGGCTCAAGAGTGTATCCTTATCCTTTTGGAGAATCCAGGTATTCTCTTCCTTATTGCTAGACAGACCTATCCTGAATTACGTGATACAACTATGCGCACCTTCTTCGATTGCCTTCCTCATGAACTTATCAAATCATTCTCTAAGACGGAGAATCACCTTATCCTCATCAATGGCTCTGAAGTCTTATTTCGTTCCTTAGATGACCCAATGAAACTCAAGTCTCTAGAGCTAGGTGGGTTTTGGATAGACGAGGCTTCTGAAACTAGTGAAGATATATTCCTTACTCTTCAAGGCAGGCTGCGGCAAAAGCTCCAGGGGGTCAATCATATATGTGGCTTCCTTACTACTAATCCCCCTAACACTGGCCATTGGATAGAGAAGTACTTTGTTCACCTTGGTCCTCCTATGTATGAGTTATTCAAAATGACTACCTATGAGAACAGGATCAATTTACCTGAGGGGTATATCGAAGACTTGGAGAGTAACTATCCTCCCCAGTGGATTAAGAAATACTTACTTGGTGAATTCGGTTTCACTTCTGCAGGCCTACCAGTCTTCCCAATGTTCATGGAATCTCAACATGTCAGGGACCTAACTCCCTACTGGAGAACTCTGGACTCTGCTGGCAAGTTCCCTAAACTTCATATCTTCCGGGGTTATGACTTCGGGTTCAATCATCCGGCCTTTCTATGCACTACAGTGGACAGCAAGGGAAGGTGGCTTTGGTTGAAGGAGAAGTTGGGGGTGTCCATAACGGTAAACAAGTTCGCCGAGGACAGTAAGTTCGTCTCATCTGTGGAGTTTCCCAATTCCTATTTCATGGACTTCTGTGATTGTGCAGGAGATCAGAGGAATGATAAGACTGGAGAGCAGACTAGTATAGATATTCTCAGGGCGCATAAGATCTTTCCTATTTACAGGAAGTCTAATCCGATCAAGAGGAGTGAGATCATAGCTAGACTTCTTACTAAGACAGTGGATGGTCTTCCAGCCCTTATGATAGATAGAGGATGTAAAGTTTGCATTGATGCCCTCAGCGGTGGGTATCATTTTAAGAAACCGGCTAACAATGAGAAGTTTCAACAGGATGAGATAGAGAAGGATGGATTCTATGAGCACATGATGGATGCGGCTGGTTATATTGCGGACAACTTATTCGAGGCAGCCATCAGTCAATCTAAACCCAAAGCGGGGAGAATAGGCAACTGGCGCGATTTTACCCCTGAAACTAGATACTCTATATTAGGAGTAAGAGGATGATTACTTTAGAGAATAAAGCTTGGATGGCAGGATTCTTTGATGGAGAGGGAAATGTTGGCATCACCCCCAGAAGAAAAGAAGGTGATATTTGTCGGGCTGGCTTTGGTATCAAGATTGGTTTGTCAAATACTTGGGACGAGCCCTTGTTAATCTTTGTTAAACATTTTGGGGGACACCTTTGTTATCAGGCTAGAGAGAATGAACCTTGGCACAAGCCTTATTATAAGTGGAGATGTCCATCTCATAATGCTGAAAGATTTCTAAGACTATTACTTCCTTATTTAACTGTTAAGAGAGTTAGGGCTAAATTGGCTCTTGAGTTTCTTAAAACGGGAAGGGGTAGTGGATGTAGATACTCAATCGGAGAATCCAGATTAAGAATCGATATGTTCGATAGAATGAAAGCATTGAATCTCAGAGGTAGGAAGGACTTCACTCCAGAAGCTAAGTATTCAATCATGGGAGTAAAGTAATGACACTATTCAGTGCTAATGCACCGGATCTAACAGATCCAACTTTTAAGAAGAGAGGTAAGAAATGGCAGAAGGGTATAGGGGAGTCTTCGGGCAAGACCCACTCAAAGCCGGATTGGGGACACAAGCCTTATCGGGGGCGCCTGGGCAAGAACAGCCGGTAGATCCAAATCGGGGAGTTGGTGAACAACTAGGTGGGGCTGAGTTTCAGGATACTGAGGTGGAAAACCCGGTAGATCAATATCCTAGGGCTAAGATAGTTCCTATTGACATTGATGATGAAGTTGTTCTTAAGTCTCTGAATGAATGGTATTCTCGGGATATTGATAGTACTATCAGAAAGAACTTCTTGAAGAATTGCCAGGACTGGCATCAGGCTTATTTAGGTTATATGCCCCAAACTTCATTCCCCTGGAAAGATTCTAGTAACGTAGATCTGGGGATAATTGAAATGGCCGTGGATAATATCAAGGCTCGTTTCAAGATGTCCACCATAGGTGGTAAACCAGCATTCGCTACAGTCCCTCTTAATCTGGGAGCTGAGGAGATTCAGAAAGAAGTTCAGGATATGATGTCAGCTGGATTAGATCAGCAGGTGGATATAGAGAAGGTGGCTGATCTGATAACTCAGGATACTGTAGAGTTAGGGAACTGTGTTACTAAGAGAAGGTGGGACAGGCAGCGCTCTAATGTCAGGTATTACAAGAATGACACTACCAATGTAAACTTCAGGGCGCCATTCATGAATATGTTCTCTCGTCCAGTTTCTCGTATAACTATAGATGTCCAAGAAATAGTGGATGAGAAACCTATCGTGGAGATAGTTCCTCTTAATCAAATACTAGTTCCTGATAACTCACCCGAGGATGTTCAGAAGATGCATCATATCATGCACTTGTTTGAGGTTGATGAAAACGAGCTGGATGAGTTATTCGCTAATGATGAATCTTACGATCCGGGTAAGCTTGAAGGATTAAAAGAGTTTCTTAAGAAGAGAGAAGCTCCTAAAGATGCTCCTCGTGGTGGAAGAGAGAAACAACAGGAGTCTTTGATCAAGACTCTAAAGTGTGCCGAGGTATACTGCAAATGGAAACACAATGCTACCGAATTTGCAGAAGAGGTTATATTCACCTGGGCTATAGAGGCCAAGCAGATCATACGAGCTATAAAGCTCATAGATATTTATTACGATGGTAAGAGACCGTTTAGGTGGTTCCGTTACAAATCCTCTGGGAATGTTTATGGCCGTGGGGTTGTGGAGATGCTATATCCTTATAGGACGGCGTTGAACACGATCTTTAACATGTCGGTCAATTGTATGATGCTTCAGATTCTTCCTTGGGGGTTCTATCGTTATGGAAGTTCGTTTAAGCCTGAAGATCATAAACTAGCGCCCGGGGTCTGGATACCTTTGGATGATATCAACGATGCCAAGCCTGCGCAATTCCCTCCAACCGCTAGGTTAGCTGACAGTAGTATCATGTTATTGATACAACTTGTCGAGCGCCAATCAGGGATAAGTGCCCCGCACATGGGTCAAGAGACTACCGGGCGCAAGACTGCTTTTGAGGTTAAGGCGGTCTTGAGCGAGGGTAATATCAAACATGAAGAGAGAATAGCTAACTTTCAAGATATCTTCAGTGATCTACTTCATGATATCTACAATCTGTACAAGTTCAACATTCCAGACAACGCTGTATTCAGAAAGTTATACGATCCACAGGGGATAGCTCTGAAGACTCCAGTATTCTTTACGGCACCTTCTCGTTATCTCATGGCTCAGTATGACTTTGACTTTGTAATACTGGGAACTCTAACTACCGGGAACAAGGCTATTGAAAGAGAGGATGCTGTTCAGATGGCCGATATCCTTATGAAGTTCCCGATGATTCAGGAGAATCCAGATGCACAGCATGAATTGGCCAAGGATATTATTACATCCTTTGGAAAGAGGAACATGGATAAGTACATGCTTCCCGAGCCGGTGATTCAAATGCTGAAGCAAATGAAGATACAGGAAATCATGGAGATATCTCAAGGTAAAAGGCAGTCGGGAACGCCTACCGGGAGACCTCCTTCAATGCAATAGGAGATAGCGATGAAACGAAGGGAAGAGAATGTAACAGAAAGAATCAGGGATATGGTAAACTCGTTGGGTTGGGATGATCTTGTCGAAAAGACTCAGATTATAATGGTCAATGCTCAGAATAACCTTAACAATGCTACTAAGGAGACTTTCGACAAGCACAAAGGATTCTTTGACTGTGCAAAGCTTTTTAACAGGCTCATAGTTGAAGATCCAAGAACCATAGCCGAAAAAGGTATGGTTAAAGTTAAGGGAGGTTGATATGATCATGAAGGGCGCTCCCGTTAGTATTGGTAATGCTACCGGTGCGGGAGCAGGTAGACGAAGTATGGCCAGGATAGGTCCGATCATAGGTATGGGTCGGGTCTATTGGGATGATGCTGCAGACCAGAAGGCAGCGGCAGATCAGAAGGCAATGGATGATGCAGCAGCTGCCGCAGCTGCAGGTGGTGGGGGAGTACAAGATCAAGATGTAACGATTAACGTTGGTGGTAAAGAAGTTAAGTTAAAGACTTCTGATATCCTTGATGAACGTGGAGTTCCTTATAAACAGATGTCTGGGGAACTCCAGAGAAAGCTGGATGATGCCACTGCTGCTCTTCAGCAGGTGTCCGAATCTGGTGGTAAGGAAAAGGAAGAGGATGGAGAAAAACCTGGTGAGTTCGTAGATCCGATTGATGGGACGAAATACACCGAGGAAGACCTGAATAGAATGATGATGACTGGAGAGGGAACTAAGGCTCTTCGTATAGTCATGAATCCTAAGCAGGTGAGTAGAGTAGTAGAAGGAGCTATAACGGCTAGGGAAGTTAAGGCTGAAACTAGAAGGAGATACCCAGATCTTAACAATCCTAAATCCGAGTTCTTTGTCAGGACGGCTATGTATATGCAGTCCCGGGGTTTATTTGATCACCCAGCTGGATTAGCTATGTCAGCTGCTGCAGTTGCTGAGGATATGAGGGCTGAAGGTAAGGAGTTCACTACCGGAGTCTTCGGAAGTCCCGAAGCACAGAGACGTTCACAACAGGGTGGGACAGTGGTCAGAGGAAGAGATGGTTCTGGTCTTCCAGCTGGTGGGGAATCAGAACTGGATGATTCCGGAAAAGCAATGGCTGCCAAACTCGGAGTTGATCCTAAGAAGATGGCCAAGAGATTGGAAGTCTACTTAGCTGGCAAAGCACAAAGAAGAGGGGAGGAGTGAGATGGGTAGAAAAAGTAAGTATCTAGGAGACATAGGACCAAAGAAGAAAGCCAAACCTTCCGTGGCTGATAAAAAAGAACCTGTGATCACGGGTCCAGTTAGCAAGAGGACTTATGATCTCAAGGACTATACTAAGGAAGAACTAGCCAAGATCGTGGCAGATTATACCAGGACCAATCCCTTTAAGCTAAGTGGATTTGATTCCAGGTATGAATACAGATTTATCAGTCGACGGGATGATAGATTAAATCGAAGGGTTATGATGGGTTGGGAAATCGTTACTGGTCCTGAGGCTGAGAAGATAGCTTCTGAGTCTGGGATCAAAACTAGGCAGGGTCAGATTATACTCCAAGACGGAGTACTGGCTAAGATGCCTAAGCAAATAGTAATGGCCATTCGGCAGAGATACCAAGATCTAGGTCGAAGGATGATCGGAGAATCCTCTAAGGCCCTCAGGCGTGACGTGGGGGAGCATTACTCGCGAAATGTAGAGGAGAGTCTGAAAGTCCGAGATCGTAGTATCAAGGAAGTCACTGTCATATAAATGGCTACATGGGAGGTGAGCAGTGTCAACAATCATGCAACAATCCGCTAAGCTTATATCTCCTGCGAAGATAGAGTATTATCCGGAGGCCGCGTCTCAGTCCTTTAAGAAGGGTGAGTTCGTATATTTGGTTTCAGGTAAGGTCACGGTTATTACGGCCAGCTCTCGCATTGCAGGTATGGCTTTGCAGGATGCCTCAACAACGACAGATACTGCCATTGCAGTAGCGATCGCTGAAGAGGGAGTTTTGTTCGAAGCAAATGTTACTGGGGCAGTTACTGCCATCACTAACGTTGGGGTTACTTATGGTATATCAATATCAAGCAATAAGCATTATGTAGATCTTTCAGTAACTACACTGGGATTGGCCAGACTTAAGATAAAGGCTATATCTCCTAGAGACGCTGTCGGTGATACCTACGGCAGAGTACTAGTGGAAGTATTAGGTAGTATGTGCCAGTTATCTGGCCAAACGTCTTAAGGAGGTGAGTCCAGATGGTATTGCTACGAGCTAATGCCGATGATCTTATGCACGTTGGTCTTGATGAGGTTTTGTTCCAGAAATACGCGGAACGGAAGTTCATCGTTTCAGAGATCTTCGATGTAAGAGGGTCCGGCAGGAAGTATGAGAAAGTCTCCGGGTTTTCTGGATTCGGTCTGTTAGTTAAGAAAAATGAAGGAACAGACCTTACTCCTCAAGATCCTGTTCAGGGTTATGATACAACCTTTACTCACGTTGCCTACGGCCTGTATGCTCGCGTTACGAAGGAGATGCAGGATGATGACCAGTACGATGTGATCAAGAGGTTGCCTCCAGCCCTGTCCGATTCCGTTGGTAGAACAAAAGAGTATTATGGTGCCGCAGTATTTAACGGGATGTTTGATACTGCTGGTTCATATATCTCCGGTGGTGATGGAGAGTATTTAGGCTCCACAAGCCATCCCCTTACTGGTGGGGGAACTTACCAGAACATTCTTACGACTGCTGCTGACTTAGGCCTTGGGTCATTAGAGGAAGCTCTCTATACCATGAGGTTGACAGTTGGTGATCAGTCTGAGAATTTAGAGTTAGAACCTGCAGTAATCCTGGTTCCTCCACAGTTGGAGAGGATTGCTTGGGAACTTACTCAATCGCAGGGAAGGCCAGATACCGCTAATAGGGCAGATAACTGGATGAAAACCCAGAATCTCCGTATTATCGTATGGTCGAAGCTTACGGATACCGATGCATGGTTTATCCTTACTGAGAAGAATCAGCACAATCTGGTGTTCTATAACCGGACTGAGCTGGAGACCGATTCAGATCGGGACTTCAAGAGCAAGGATTTCATGTATTCTGTATACACAAGATTCTCCATAGGTTGGACGGATTGGAGAGGTGTATTCGGAACTCCGGGAGCATAAGAAGCAAACTAGGGGGGGTCGAAAGGCCTCTCCTCTTTCTAAACTGGAGGTAAAAACATGGCAACGTTAGAGAACACTAGGGCGATAGGGGTATCTACTATCGGAGATGGAATACACCAAGCGGTGTTCCATATCAAGACTATTGGCACGCCTGACAAGCCCTCTATTCTAGCTATGGATGCTGTTGCTGATTCTAGTGGGGTTAGAACGACTTATTATCTCTGGGTAGACACTACTGGAGATTTAAGGATTCACAGTGCTATTCCCACGAATCAGGATAGTGATGGCACCGTAGTTGGAGCAATGAGCTAAGGAGAGTGAAAACATGGCAACCCTAGAGAATGTAAGATCTATCGGGGTTAGTACAATTGGTGATGGAAAGCATCAGGCGATCTTTCACATCAAGACTATCCCGGTGCCTGACAAGCCTTCTATTCTGGCTTTGGATGCAGTAGCTGATAGTACAGGAGTAAGAGAAACCTTTTATTTTTGGGTGGATTCTACTGGTGATCTTAGGACTGGTAGTGCTATTCCTACAGACCAGAATGGCAGTGGGGTGGTAGTTGGAACGCAAGAGGCATAATGGAATGTGGGAGCTCTGCTTCGGCATCTCCCCATTTTAATCAAGGGACTTTAGTTATGGAGGTGTATAATGTTCATTAGGTTAGAAGTTCTTAAAGATCTGGCTAGAAAGGCTAATCCCAATAGGCCATTTAAGATTATCATATCATGTGATAACAAATGGACGGATCAGGGCAAGGGAGTAATGTCAGGTCCTCAGACAACTTATGAGTTAGTTCAAGAGGGTTTGACTATTGGAGACAAGAAATGAAATATACTTATGGAGTTGGAATAATGACCTTTGGTGGAGCTCATAGAGTAGAAGCATTACTATCCTCTATGATCTCTGTGAATAAGGCTGCTTCTCTATCTCTCATGAAGAGAAGAATAGTAGTTGAAGACCCAACTCCACAAGAGTCTCATCACTTAGATCTAGTTCATGTAGTAAATGAATTTCCTGAATGGGAACTAATCACTTTACCAGAGTGGAGTAATGCTCAGGGAGCTGCTAGGGGAGTGTTGGAGAATCTTAATACTGATTTTGTATTTCTGATAGAGGATGATATTTTGGGATTGGGAGATCCATTCCATAATATTATTGGTTGGATTGAGAATGCTCCAGATGAGTTGATAACTAGAACTGGGGCTATACAGATGTCCCAGTTTCAGGCTGCCACTGAATTAAGAAGTAACGGGATCTTTCCTATTACAGAGTCCTTTAGGGAAGTACAGGAAGTATTCTATGATGATCCATTCGACAAGTGGTTTAGGAATCCAGAGAAGCTCCATGATCATCGAATCCCCACTCTTGGAATGAACTCTCATGGTCAGTGTAGTTGTATCAATAAGAAAGCTTATATAGAGGCTGGAGGATATGACTCAAGGTGGCACGCATTTGATCAGGTTCTTTCTTATAGGATCTGGTTGAATACCTCTTATCTTATATATACTGTTCCTACTGATCCATTCTATCACTGTGGAGGTTGTGCTCAGGCGGGAGATCATTTTGGGATTAGAGCTGTTGAACAGGGGAATAGGGAAAGATGCAGAGAGATCTTCGGTAAGTATCCAGAGGAGATAGAGAAACATCTATTAGGAGTTATAAATCCACAGACTCTTAAGTGGCATCCGATACTTGGTGAGACTTATAATAAATTGATGAGTCAAGGGATAATGGGGGATTGATATGGACTCTATCATAATGAATAAAGTACTTCTATCCAATTATGAGGGACATTTAGGAATAGTTGACTGGATGAATAAGTCAGTATTGGATATTGGAGCTGATACTGGAACTTCAGCTGAGTTCTTTCTAGAGAAGGGAGCTAAGGTTGTTGTTGCAGTTGAAGGTTATGATTCCGAATATAAACAACTAGAAAAGAACGAAAAACTATTTCCTCCAGGAAAACTGATATTAAATGAGCTTTTTCTGATAAGATGCCCTGATGATTTAACTTATCTGATTACTAAGTGGGATTGGGTTGACATCGTGAAGATAGACATAGAAGGGGCTGAGATTCATCTCGTCTATGTTCCCGATGATATATTCAGTATTCCCCGTGAGTATGTAATAGATTTTCATTCTAGGACTAATGAGAGACTGTTAAGAAATAAACTTCTTCTTAATGGTTATTCATTTTATAATGAGAATAAATGTAATGTTATCTATGCCAGGAATAACAACTCGAAAGTTATAGAGAGAATATGATGACTACTCTAAAAGAGATATCTGTTGAGATAACTAATGCTTGCAATGCAAGTTGTATAATGTGCAATCATCGTCACATGAAACGTCCAGTGGTGCACATGGACCTTGGATTACTTAACAAGATAATTGGTGAGGCTATAATCATGAATCCAGAGCCATCTGTTGTAAGTCTATGTGGAATTGGAGATCCCCTGCTTCATCCTAAATTAGAGGAAGTACTTAAAATTGCAAGTAGAGCTCCACGAGTGACTACAGGGACTAATGTCCAGGAACTTGATAAGGAAAAGAGAAAATGGTTAATGGATGCAAGATTTACTGACATAGTTTTATCAATTGATGCTACTACCTCAGAGACTCATGCTAAGATCAGAACGGGACTGGAGTTCGAGCTGGTTAAGAGGAACGCTATAGACTTTCTTGATGATTTAAGGGGACGTGAAAGGTTCTGGAGAACCATATATATTCAATTGGTAGTTACTAAGATGAATCAGTATGAGATAAAAGACTTTATTGATTTCTGGACAGAGAAGATAGCCGATCTGGATGGAGTATTAGTATTCATTAAACCATTATGTCCATGGCCGGGAATAGATGACTCAACTTATCCCGGTCCTGAAATAGTTCCCTATGAGGTATCAAAAGTATTGTGGGGTCCTTTCAAGAAACCCCTAACTTTCCGAGATAATTGCAATTTATTCAATAATATGGTTTTGATTCAATCCGATGGTTCATATCAACCATGTTGTATGGCAACAGATGATGAGTTCAAAATAGGGAATGTAAAAGATAATACAATAATGGAATTATATAACTCTCCACAGATGAATCGGTTAAGAAAACTCCAAGTGGAGAAGCGGTTTGATGAGATACCATTTTGTTCAAAATGTACTTAACCCGAGGGGGTAAGAATGGAATATAAGATTGCGGTCCCGGCAGGAATAGGAGATGTCAGTTGGATCTGGAGTAAGCTTGTGACTCTTAAGAATGATTCATTTATGATCTACACTCCAGAAACCTGGCCTATGAGGACTTATGAGTGGCTAAAGTTACTCCCAGGAGTAACTCCAATGATTGGAAAGCATGATTATAAAACTTTACTCAGAGCGGAAGCTATGAAGGGTTATCATAATTATACCCAATCCTGGGGAGAGATAAAGAGTATGTATGAAGAGGGGGAGACTATTTATCTTCAACCTAATCAACACTTTTTGCTCGGGAGATCATTAGCTGAATGGATACCCGATTTGGATATAGACTTTCATTACGAGTTGAATATTCCCGAGGTTGAGGAATCTTCGGCACTGGAACTTCTTGAATCAACTGGAGTTGTTCGCTATAGTTTAGGTATCCACATGGCTTGCTTGAAGGGAGTAAAGGCCTGGAGAGCCTGGTATCCGACTGATTGGATGAAGTTTATAAAGTTAGTAAAGAGGTCATTTCCCGAGTTAAAGATTGTTCTTATTGGTGGGTCTTGGGATCTTGATATGGGATTGGAGTTGAGAGCTTTAATGCCTAGAGAAAACTTTATTGATCTAATAGGGAGAACTACGATAGGACAGGCGATCTCTATTCTGGGAAGACTGTCTTACTATATAGGATACAGTTCAGGATTGAACGTAATGTGTAATGTTCTAAGAAAGCCTTGTACTGCCCTATGGCCTGATTGGCAATCTGCCCATATATATCCTCATGCTGATCCAAAAATGGTGGTGGATAGGACTTATATGGGATTTGTCTATGAAGACCCAGAACGAATCTTTATGAGAATCAAGGAATCTATAAAGAAGGGAATGGAGGAGAATAATGGCTGGTAGATTAGATTCCATAGAACTTAATGCCGGCAAGTATAATTGTGAGAGATGTGGATTTTCCTTCTTAGTAGCCGAATTAGTAGAGGAAGAAGATACCGGGGCAGTGGTTTGTAGAAGATGTTTGGATAAACCGAGTTTTGAAGAAGAGAAGAGAGATCAAGGTGGTGAGATGATAGAACACCACTTCACAACTTAATAGGAGGTAGAGATGTCAAATGTGGTGGATAAAGATCCAATTGTTCTGGACACGTTCAATGCTGATGTATCTGTTAAGACTACTCAGATCAGGATTAGAATGATTCAGATAATAGCTGCCTCTGGTCATGTGGCCTGTCTTGAAGATGCCGATGGGAATCATATCGCCATTTCGTCAGGGTCAGCTATTCTTGATTTTGGTAAAGAGGGTAAGGTATTTAGTGGACTGGTCTTCGACTATGATGATATCAATAGTGGAATGACCACAGGTGATTACATAATTGTTTATCTTGCCTAGGAGATATCCATGGCCGAGAATAATGGGAGGCATTGGACAGAGCATTTTAAGATATTGACCCCGATTTTGTTGATTTGTGTCAATCTTCTCGCTGGCACGATTATAACAAATCAAAATCATATTCTAGCTTATGTTGAAAAGATAGATAACAAGCTTTTCTCTCATCTGACCAATGAAGAAATTCATACCCCGAGAGGTTTAGTAGTATCACAGGGCACATTCGCTGTTTATCAGACTATGAGGGATAAAGAGATAGGGGAGATAAAAGACAGATTATATGAGATAAGAGACTTCTTAAAAGGAAAGAGATGAACCATCATCAGATGTGCAAAATATGCGCGAACATTCTTACCAGTGAAGAGATGAACCGGGGTGATAAGGATCGTCTAGGGATTTGTAATAGTTGCAGAAAGAAAGTAGTACATGCTGAAGAATTTCATAAGAAGTTTGACTTAGGAGGAGCTGATGATAACCACTGAGATTATCGATAAAGTAATAGCTAATGTAGATCGTGAAGATCTAACAAGGACCATGGTCCTTCGATATCTGAATAATCGCCAGATGCAGATACTGGGTTATGATAACTTTTCATTCATGGAACAGAGTGCTGAAGAACCCACTATAGCGACTCAGCAGAGTTATACCGTCCCTTCTGATTATAAGGATGAATTACATCTGTGGTTGGCTGAGAGTACTACTAAGAGTATTCTCCTGAAGTGGGCTGGTTCTGAGGCTGAGAAGAATTATCTTCAGTCAGATAGAAGTGGGAAGCCTACTAATTACTGGGTATGGCAAGGAGCTTACTTTCTCTACCCTATACCAGATAAGGCTTACACGATGAAGTTGAAGTATTATAAGTATCTGGCTGATCTTACAGATGTGGCTACTGAAGGTAATGAGTTAATGACTCGTTATCCAGATCTGATGATATCGGGAGCTACTGCTGATAGTTTTCATTACTTTCATGAAAAGGATAAGTTCGATGAGTGGGATGAGAAATGGAAGGTATACTTCCAGATTCTCATCAGGAGAGAGAGTAGAAGACCACATACTAATTATGATTCAAGATTCAAGGTAAGAGTAAAGTAGGAGATTAAATGGCAATAGAACTTGACTATATGGAATACCTCACAGATGCCCTTGCACAGGCGGCGTATGTAACTGATAGCACCACCGAATTTATTGACCAATCCCAAACAGGAGAAGGAGATTCACAAAGATTAGGGGATACTTCTGATAGTGAATATAGAACAGCTCAAAGTTTTATCTTATCAGAATTTTTGACAGTTACAGCATTAGAAGTTAAATTAAGCACAATTATAGGTTCTCCTACTGGTAACTGGACATTAAGAATAGAAACTGATAATGCAGGTGCACCTTCAGGAACTTTAGCCAATGCCAATGCTTCAATAGTAGTAACTCCGCCTTCAGCAGGAAACAGCGTAAAAGGAACTTTTGCAACCCCATTCGCTTTGAACGCTTCAACTACTTATTGGTTGGTAGTGAATTGTGATAATCAGTCTACTGATAATAGATGGAGAATATATTCAAATGCA
>Ga0315274_10009568_pt1 | contig 13988 bp, 18 predicted proteins | sample YL17G02_20_MG_FD_203700 | JGI IMG/M metagenome (GOLD analysis project Ga0315274, IMG submission 203700) | Sediment microbial communities from Yellowstone Lake, YNP, Wyoming, USA - YL17G02_20 | ecosystem: Environmental > Aquatic > Freshwater > Lake > Sediment | place: USA: Wyoming | collected...
TGGTGCTTCCGACGCGCGTCGTCGGCGCGATGCGGAAGGCGGCAGACATCCGTGCGGTACGCGACACGCTGAGCAACGCGGCGCGCGAGGACGTGCGGCGTCTCCTCGTGGAGTCGAGGGATTCTCTGCCCGTGTGGCTAATCGACGCGTGCCAGACGATGCACCTCTGGAAGAGTCCCGAGCGCATGTATCGTCTCGCGCGACGCTGGCGCGACGAGCGGTGCGACGCCGCGCGCGAGTCCTACGACCGGGTCCAGGCGTGGGAGATGCGCGACGACCACCTGTGGCGCTACGAGGCCGACTCGCGCGGCCAGGCCGTGCGGTCGCGGAACGACTACTACCACGTGCTCGCGGCCACGTGGGCGCGCAGCTACCGGCACGCGATCGTGCCGCGCCGGGACTACTCGCGCGAGGCGCGGTTCGGGGCCGAGAGCGACCTGCGATTCCTCTCGTCGCCGTCCTCGCTCGTCGGCGCGATCGACGCCGCGTACGACGGTGGAGCGAGCGCGTACGAGGCCCCGTGGGTGCGACTTGGTGACCCACATGCAGATGAGGACAAGGACGCGCGCGGCTGGGCGGCGCTCGCGATCGAGCGGTTCGGTGCCGGCGATCCAGCCGTGACCGCTCGCAAGGTGAGAAAGAACAGTGAATCCAGCGACAACGGAGACAATGCGTGGGCGCGGCGGAAGAAGGCGAAGGCCGACAAGATCGCGCTGCAGGGGATCGCTCGCGAACCGGACGCCAACCCCGCGGATCCGCAGGGTGTATGATGGACGGGTCGAGATGGCTGCGCGGAGCCACGAGTGCCGCGACATGCCGAGAAGGGCGCGGGCGGCAAGGCGCCCGTGCGCAGTCGAGATGGCTGCGCGGAGCCACGAGTGCCGCGACGACGAGATCATGCTCGACTACGGGCGCTACGACCGCGTCGAGATGGCTGCGCGGAGCCACGAGTGCCGCGACGAGTCGCATGACGCTGGGTAGCGGATCTCGAAGGAACCGGTCGAGATGGCTGCGCGGAGCCACGAGTGCCGCGACGAAGCTCCATGCGAGGGAGCGGTCGAGATGGCTGCGCGGAGCCACGAGTGCCGCGACTGTCCGCGCGAGCTATCTAGACGGGAACGAGGAGGACGAGAGCGGGTCGAGATGGCTGCGCGGAGCCACGAGTGCCGCGACAAGTAAGGGCGCGCGCTGCGCGCGAGAGGGGGGCCTCGTCGAGATGGCTGCGCGGAGCCACGAGTGCCGCGACGGACTGTCTTCTGGGTTCGAGTGCAGGCGCGTGTCATCGTTGTCGAGATGGCTGCGCGGAGCCACGAGTGCCGCGACTCCGACGATGCCCGAGGGCAAGAGCCGGGTCGGCACCACGAGTCGAGATGGCTGCGCGGAGCCACGAGTGCCGCGACTGACTACCACCGATGGTCATGGCTCCGCGCAGCCATCTCGACCTTCAAAGGAGAGAACGACGAATGACGATGATCCAGCGCATCTCCGTGCCCGAGGCGGTCCGCAGCGGCGAGCTCTCCGTGGTCGCGAGCGTGTCGGGCGGCAAGGACTCTACCGCGTTGATCCTCGCGCTCCGCGAGGCCGAGGTGCCGTCACGCTACGTGTTCGCGGACACCGGGTGGGAGGCGCCCGAGACCTACGCCTACCTTGACACCCTGAGAAGGATCCTCGGGATCGCGATCGACGTCGTCGGCGTCGAGGGCGGGATGGTCGGCAAGATCCGAAAACGCGCCGGGTTCCCGACGCGGCTGGGTCGCTGGTGCACGACCGAACTGAAGGTCGAGCCGCAGCGCGCCTACCACGACGCCCTGGTCGCGCGGGGGATCGAGACGGTCGCGGCGATGGGGATCCGCGCCGAGGAGTCAGAAGCTCGCGCGCGCATGCCGGCCTTCGAGCTCGAGGAGAGCGGCTACCGGTCATGGGGCGGCTGGCTGTGGCGCCCGCTGCTCGCGTGGACGATCGCCGACGTGATCGCCATTCACCACCGGCACGACGTGCCGCTCAACCCGCTCTACCTGCGCGGGCACGACCGAGTGGGGTGCTACCCGTGCATCTTCTCGAGCAAGAACGAGATCAGGCTCATCGGGGACCACGCGCCGCAGCGCGTCGACGAGATCGCCGCGATCGAGTCCGAGTGTGCCGCGCTGCGCGTCGCGCGCAACGAGGAACACGTCGCCGCGGGCAACGAGGACCCGCGCTACGCGTTCCCGCAGCACGCGACGTTCTTCCAGACGAAGCACGGGGTGGAGCCGATGGGGATCCGGTCGGTGGTCGAGTGGTCGCGCACGTCGCGCGGGGGCCGGCAGCTACAGCTCCTCGCGGAGCCGCCCACCGGCGGGTGCATGCGGTGGGGCATGTGCGAGCCGCCGACGAAGGCGGGGAGCGAGGGAAACGAAGACGAAGAGGACGAAGAGGACGAGGGAGACGACCGATGACGAACCGCATCTCCGTGCCAGAGGCGGTCCGCAGCGGCGAGCTCTCCGTGGTCGCGAGCGTGTCGGGCGGCAAGGACAGCACGGCGCTGATCCTCGCGCTCCGCGAGGCCGAGGTGCCCGCGCGCTACGTGTTCGCGGACACGCAGTGGGAGGCGCCCGAGACGTACGCGTACCTCGACGCGCTGCGGAGCGTGCTGGGCATCACGATCGACGTGGTGGGGGTCGAGGGCGGCATGGTGGCGCGCGTGAGGAACCGAGCGGGGTTCCCGTCCCGGCTGCAGCGGTGGTGCACGCGCGAGCTGAAGATCGAGCCGCTGCGCGCGTACCACGACGTCCTGGTCGCGCGGGGGATCGAGACGGTCTCCGCGATGGGGATCCGCGCGGAGGAGTCCGAGGCGCGCGCGCGCATGCCGGTGTTCGAGCTCGAGGAGGACGCGGCGCGGTCGTGGGGCGGCTGGGTATGGCGCCCGCTGCTCGCGTGGACGATCGCCGAGGTGCTGGCGATCCACCACCGACACGCGGTGCCCGTGAACCCGCTCTACCTGCGGGGGCACGACCGAGTCGGGTGTTATCCGTGCATCTACGCGCAGAAGCACGAGGTGGCGCTGACGGCCGACGGCGCCCCGTGGCGCATCGACGAGATCGCCGCGCTCGAGGCAGAGACGGACGCCGCGCGCGCCGCGGCGAACCTCGCCGAGCCGGGCCGCTTCAAGGACATGCCCGCGACTTTTTTCCGCGCGCGCCACGTGGGCGACGTAGGGATCCGCGCGGTGGTGGAGTGGTCACGCACGTCGCACGGGGGCCGGCAGCTGCAACTGCTCGCGGAGCCGCCGACGGGCGGGTGCATGAGGTGGGGCATGTGCGAGCCGCCGGTGGTTGAACCGCCGCCGATTGAACCGCAGAAGGACCGCGAGTAGAATCTCTCCCATGCCAGTCAAGTCGAGGTCGAAGCCGGTCAAGTCGAGGACGCCGTCGTTCGAGCGACCGCTGCGAGCCGCGCTCGCGCTGCTGACCGAGGCGGAGAAGGCGGCGAACGTCAGGTTCACAAACCGCGAGATCGGACCGCCGCAGTTGAGGTTCTTAGGCAGCCTCGACGACTCGATCGAGCAGGTGAGGCGGACCGTCGGGGACCTCGAGGCGTACGTCCCGAGGCGGCTCCGGGGTTAGAGACGCGACACACCACGCCACACCCTCGGAAGGAAGCGCGACGATGCCAGCCCACAAGCCCCGCAAGGCCCTCAAGGACGACCTCCCGCGACAGCGACGGATCGACGCGACCACGGCGCGCCTGCGACGCGACGAGCTCAATCGCGAGCTGGCGTACCCTTCCCGCACACCCGACGGGATGGAGGAGATCGAGGCCGACGCGATCCACTACTGGACGAGGCTGGTCAGCCACGCGGTGTCGACGATGGGGGTGCACAACCTGGCTCTCCTACTCGCCGACGCCGCGAGGAACGCGGAGCGCGCGAGGAACGACCCGTACTTCAATCGGCTCTCCGCGGCCCTCGACCACGTCGCCAGGGCGACCGCGAGCGAATACGAGTCATAGAGAGGAGCGGATCCAGTGATCGACCTCGACGCGCCCTGCGGTCGACACTTCGTCTACCGCGACCTCGTCGAGTGCGGGGAGACGTACCACCGCGAGGCGACGACGTGCCCGATCGACAACCTGCCGAGGGATCCCGGCACGCTCGAGGCGCTGGGCGAGGTCTGCCGACTGCTGCTCGACCCCGTGGTCGACGCCTTCGGCGCGGTGCGGCTGACGTACGGGTTCGCGTCGCCGCGGCTGACGCGCAGGATCAAGGGTCGGATCGCCCCCGAGCTCGACCAGCACGCGGGCTGCGAGCGCGGTCGGAGCGGCGGCCTCGTCTGCGGTCGAGGGGGGGTCGCGGTCGACTTCCTCGTGCCGGGCGTCGGGGGCGACGACCTGGCGCGCTGGGTGATCGAGCACGCGCCGTTCGACCGGCTCTACTACTACGGCGCCGACCGACCGATCCACGTCAGCGTCGGGCCGGAGCAGAGGCGCGACGTAGTCCTGATGCGCGCGTCGTCGAAGGGCACGGGCAGGCTGATCCCGTCGAGGTACAAGGGGACGTTCTAAACCTATCTGCGCGAGGAGAACGAACATGGGAGCAGAAAGTTTTGGCGCAATGGGACATGGAAAGACAGCGCAGGAGGCGTTCCTCCAAGCCAGGTCCGAAGCGCAATACGAACACGGGCACGGCGGCTACAGCGGAACCATCGCGGAGAAGCACAGCTTCGTCGAGATCAACCCGAAGATGGAAGCGGCGCGGGTAGTTGCAAAGCTCATCGAGCGCCGAGCGACGATGACCGTCGCGAACCAAAAAAAGGCCATCGCGCGGAGAGCAGTGCTCCAAGCGATCGATAACAGTGGTGCCTACTTCTCACGGGACCAAGAAGAAGAACTCGACGCGCTCGTCATGTACGCGCCTCTCACGACCGATCCCGTTCGACTCGCCGAGGAGAGGACACGACTCACCAAGAAGATCGCGCTCGCGCGACGCGGCGATCCGATGACGATTGCCAGCGAGATCGAGGAGCATCGCTTCGACAAGCATGGGCCTGCGGGCTGTGTGAAGGTGAAGTCTGGCGAATACTTCTTCTGGGGCGTGGCGAGCTCGTAAATCTCTCCCGCTCGACGCGCGCGCTGAGCTCGCGCTATCCTGTCGACATGGACCCAGCCGAGACCCTCTGGCGCGCGCTGTTCTCCCACCGGTGGTGGTTCGTCGCCGCCCTGGTCGTCGGCGCGCTGGTGCGCGCGAGCAAGGAGGACACGATCCTGCCCGTGGACGTGCCGCGCCGCTACCGGGCGCTGCTCGCGCTCTGCCTCGGCCAGGCGTCGGGGGTGCTCGAGCACTTCCTCGCGGGCGCGTCCTGGCGCGACGCCGCGCTGGGCGGCCTGGTCTCCGCGCTGGTCGCGGTGCTCGGCCACGAGTGGGTGGTCGAGCGGCTGCTGGCCGGGCCGCTGCGAGGCGGGGACGTGCCGCTGCCGTCCGCGCTCATGCGTCGTCTCCCCCTCCGTCGCGACGACGCCGGGCCGGGACCGAATGGCTGACCGGTCGAGCTCGTCCTCGGGGTCGTTCGAGTTCCGACCGTCGCAGTCGATCGCGTCGACCCTCGTCGACGTGGTGTGCATCGCCGCGGTGGTCTACCTCGCGAAGATCGGGGTGCGCGAGCCGGTCGTCTGGTCGATCCTCTCGGGGTTGATCGTCGGGCGGTTCGGGGTCGCGCACGGCAAGACGATGGAGCGGTCGAACCGCGGGGACCGCGGCGGGGACTCGGGGTCGTCGGGGTCGTGGCCGTCCGGTCCAAGCCAGGGTCCGAGGACCCTCGTGGATCAGGCGCCGACGGAGGAGCGCGACCCGCGAACGTTCCCGCGACCGATCCCGCGCGAGGACCCGTTCGAGCCGCGGCAGCGGCGCATGTCCAGCGCGAGGGCGCGCCTCGCGGCGTGGGTCGCGCGGCGTCGGAATGCGCCCGCACTGCCCTGGTGGGCGCGACCGTCCGTGACGATCCCGAGGACGTTCGTCCGCGTCGACGCGATGAGCTTGGTAGTCATGGTGGTGCTCGTCGCGACGATCGCGCGCGTGGTCGCCGCCGCGCAGTAGGTGATAGGATCCCGATCCATGAAGACGAGCACTTCTCCCATCTACCTCTGGATCGTCACCGCCTTCTTCGCGCTCTGCTGCGCCTGCGCCTCCTGGTGGGCGCGAACGCCCGAACACCTCAAAGACGTGGGGAAGATCCTGTCGTGCGTGATGGCCGAGTACGACGTCGGCACGAAGGTGCTCGACATCGTCGTCAAGTGCGGCCTGCAGAACGAGCAGGAGGTGTTCGACCTCGTGACGGCGCAGAAGGCGGCCGAGGCGCGGCACGTCAAGGCCGGCGTAGGTCCGTGCCCGAGCGCGTCCGTCTCACCGACGCCACCGACTCCGTCCGCGAGCGCCTCGACGCCCGCTCCCGTTCCGTCGTCGAGCGCGAAGCCGACCGGCTCGTCCTCGACGAGCGCGAGCGCGAAGCCGGCAGGGAACGCAAAATGAAGTTAGGATTCGCAGGCCGCGCGCTCGGCACGCTCGCCGCCGTCGCGTGCCTCTCGTGCTGCCGCGACCCGTCGTGCTCGGGGAGCAAGCCTCCCGCTCCGAACGACGACGACCCCGCGTTCACCCTGACGCCGGCCGAACAACGCGACGCGTGCGAGGCCGCGGGCAGGAAGCTCGCGGAGCTGAAGTGCAAGCAGGCTCGAACCGATTTCGGTGCCTTCTGCGTCAACGCGCTCGAAGGGAAGATCCCGATCCGACCGCTCTGCCTCGCGAGCATGAGCGACTGCTCGGAGATCGACGGACGCTGCAGAACCGGAACCGGAACATCGACTGACGGAGGAGCGCCATGAGCGGACTGATCCTCACGGGCGCGTGTCGTCAGGACGGGGTCGACCCGCGCGACCTCGACTTCAGTGACCTCCGGGATCGACTCCTCGTCGGCCAAGAGGAGGTCAAGGCGGGCGTCGCCTCCGACGGCCAAGTCGAGCTGCCAGAGCGCACGCCGATCTCCGACCAGGGGCGGCGCCCGTCCTGCGTCGCGAACGCCGGCTGCGACTCGCTGGAGCTGATCATGCCCGACCCGGTCGTGCAGCTCTCGCGACTCTTCGCCTACAAGAACTCGCGCCTGCTGCACGGCGAGGGAGCGAACGACAACGGGACGTATGGCCGGACAATGTTCCAGTCGTTCTCGAAGATCGGCTGCGCGCCGGAAGCCCTTTGGACGTACGACGAACGGCCGGAGAGCGAGGGCGGCGTGGTCAACCAGCGGCCGCCGCTGAACGTCTACGAGGCCGCCTACGACCACAGGATCGAGGGCTACTACGCGATCAAGGCGACCCTGTCGACGCGCGCCGACGAGGTCGAGGCCGCACTGCGCCTGCAGCACCCGACGTTCGTCACGATGCAGGTCGGGCAGGCGTTCGCGGACTTTGACGGGTCGGGCGACGTGGTGTGGAACGCGCCCTCGCGTCCGATCGGCCGACACGCGATGGTCGTCGTCGGCATGCGGTGGGACTCGCGAGGGCGCCGGCACTTCAAGCTGCGCAACTCGTGGACGCGAGGCTGGGGCGAGGGAGGCTACGCGTGGGCGACGGAGGCGTGGATCTGTGACCCATTCACGAGCGACCTCTGGGTACCGACGATGGTGCCGTCGTTCGTCGTGGAGCCGTAGCGTGACCTGGGCCGCCTGCGCGGACCCCGCGATCGGCTTCGACCTCGCACACTGGCAGGGGATCGACATCCCCTGGAAGGAGTCGATGCGCCTCGGCTGCGAGTGGATGATCGCGAAGACGTGGCACGGGCGCGGCCTCGTGAAGACCGCGCAGCCGCAGATCGACTCCGCGCGCGAGGCGGGGCTCAGCGTCCTCGGCCGCTACGCGTGGATCCTTCCCGACGAGGACCTCGACGCGCAGATCCGCGCGTGGACCTCGATCAAGCGCGAGTGGGACGAACTGCCGCTCACGCTCGACTGGGAGCACCCGGACACGAAGCTCCGCGGCCGCGCGCTCCTCGACCGGCTCGAGTACGTCGTCGAGAAGGTCTCGGACGGCATCAGCGAGCGTCCGATCCTCTACACGGGCGAGTGGTACTGGAAGGGCTACTGCGGCGACCTCGACTCGGCGATCGCCGCGAGCTGCCCGCTGCACCTCGCGGCCTACCCGAGGAAGTCCGCGGACGGGACGCGCTACCGAGACGCGGTCAACGAGGTCTGCGGCGGCGTGATGCCGCGCGTGTGCCGTCCGTGGCGCGAACGCGCGTTCGACCCGCTGTCGTGGCAACTCGACGGAGACGGCGGACTCTACCTTCCGCCCACGAAGGACGGGAAGAAGATCGACGTCGACGTGAACGTCGCGGCGAGGACGAGGCTCCTCGCGCTGGTCACCGACGGCCCTCCTCGTCGCGAGCACGGCCCGACGCAGCCGGACACGGCCGCGAATCCGATTGGATGGGAGACAAGAGCGGAGCGCGACACCGCGGAGGTCGCCGCCGCGACCGATCCTGAGAGTCCAGAGAAGCCATGAACCCCACTTGAACGACCCTCCGGCAGGGCGTACCTTTCCCACATGACCGCCGGCCGGGTACCCGCCCCCCCCCTGGGCCCCGGTCGGCGGTCTGTTTTTTTCCTACGCCGACGTCTCTTAGGACAGCACTGACTCCGAGAACCGAGCGACGCGCGGGCGCGTCGGGGATAGCCTCGCGGTCGTGTCCGAGGAGAAGAGCGCGCGACGCAGGAAGCAGCAGATGCGCGACCTGCACGTCGCGATGGCGCAAGCCGCGACCGAGAGCAAGGCCGAGCGGGCTAAGCGAGTCGAGCGAGTCGCGAAAACCGAGACCGCGCGAGCCGTGCGGGTCGAGGTCGCGCGAGCCGCGCGAGTCGAGGCCAGGCAAGCCAAGCAGGCCGCGCGAGCCGTGCGGGTCGAGGTCGCGCGAGCCGCGCGGGTCGAGGTCGCGCGAGCCGCGCGGGTCGAGGCCAGGCAAGCCAAGCAGGCCGCGCGAGCCGTGCGGGTCGAGGTCGCGCGAGCCGCGCGGGTCGAGGTCAAGCGAGCCAAGCGAGCCGCGCGGATCGAGCGGATCGAGGACGAGCGAGTCGCGCGCGTCAACGAGCGAGTCGCAAGGGCCGAGGCCGCGATGGCCGCGAGGGCCGCGTCGGACGCACTCACCGCAGCCGCAGCGCAGGATGTGCGCCCGCGCGCGCGCGAACGCGCCGCAGAAAGAGCGACAAGGAGGGGGCTCCGCTAACACGCGCGCGGGGGGGATCCAAACGAGGGCTGTGAAAAGCGTTGACCCGAACGCGGCCGTGGGCATAGAAGAGATCGTCCCGGCGGCGTGCTTGCCGCGGGACGATCGACCTCAACGTGAAGGTGACACGCGAGATGGTAGCGACTATGTACCCGATCCCTCGACCTCTGTCGAGGGCGGGGAAGTGAGCACGCCCTCGGGGATCCCCCCGGGGTCAGGAGACGGAGGCGAGAGGCGGTGGGTCGAGCGCGGCCTGAGACCGACCCTGGCTGACGTGTGCCTGCTGTTCTCGGAGCACCCGGAGTGGGTCGGCGTGGTCGGCTACGACCGCTACCAGATGTCCGTCTGCAAGAGGCGCGCGGCGCCGTGGGGCGGGGCCGGGGAGCGCTGGACGCGGATCGACGCACTGCGCGCGAGCCGGTGGGTCGCCGAGCGCTTCGGCGTCGCGCTTTCCGAGGATTGGATCCAGAAGGCGGTGCTCGTCGTCGCGCACGACGCGCCGTACAACTCGCTGACCGAGGAGGTGCGGGGGTACCGGTGGGACGGGGTACCGAGGATCTCGGGCGGCCGCGACTGGCTGCACAGGTACGGCCTCGCGGAGCAGTCGTCGACGTACACGGCCTCGGTCGGTATGCGCTTCATCATCTCCGCGGTAGCTCGCGCGATCACGCCGGGGTGCAAGGTGGACCACGTGCTCGTGCTCGAGGGCGAGACGGGCGCGTACAAATCGACCGCGGTGAGGATCCTCGCGGGGGCGAGGCACTACTGCGCGTCGCCGATCGACCTCACGTCGGCGTTCGCGCCCGCGCAGCTCGCCTCGACGTGGTTCTACGAGATCCCCGAGCTCGTGATGTTCCGGGCAAACGAGGTCGCCAAGGCGTTCATCACGCTCGACGTGGACAACTACTCGCCGAAGAACGAGCCAGACAAGATCGGCGTGCCGCGCACGTGCGTGTTCGTCGGCACGACGAACGAGAGCCGGTACCTGCGCGACCCGTACGGCAACCGGCGCACGTGGCCGGTGCACACGGCGAACAGGATCTTGATCGACGCGCTCGCGCGCGACCGGGAGTGCCTGCTCGGAGAGGCGGTCGCACTCCACGACGCGGGCGTGCGGTGGCACCTCGACGAGGAGGAGGAGGCGCGCGCGCGCGAGGAGCAGGAGATGCGCTTCACGGCCGACGCGTGGGAGGAGGCGATCTCGCGGTGGATGGAGATCAACGCGGTGTACCTGCGCGTCACCGGGTACACGACGGTGTCCGAGGTGCTGGAGAAGGCCCTCAAGAAGAAGACCGACCAGTGGTCGAGGGGCGACCAGCTCCGCGTGGCAGAGGTCCTGACGCGGTTCGGCTGGCAGCGGGGGAAGAAGGTCACGATGGAGGGGCGCGGTCGGGTCTACCCCTACCTATGCCCGACGGCGATCCGCGCGGTCGAGCCAGAGTCGGACGAGGTCGCGACTACTGCTGATGAGGTGGCCGACCCGACGGATTCGACAGGTAGGCCGCAGGTCGGCCGCGAAGTAGGCCACCCAGGAGTAGAATGAATCCGAGCCCTTGTGTCCTAGTGGCCGACCTGGCCTACCTCTTTCTACTCTTTAGAGAGAAAAGAGAAGAAGACGGTGGGGTGAGAACCCGGATCGGTTGGACAGGTCGGCCACTTGACGAAAGTTAGGAGATAACTGACCGACATGAATGACGATTTTACGACGATCGAAGTGGCCGACACATCGAGTCCCGACCTATGTGTCGGCCGCAGGTCGGCCACCTCATCCGTAGAATCCGTAGATCAGGGCGAGCGGCTGACGAGACCGAGCCGAGCCGAGCGGGTCGGGGCGCACCGCGCGGACTGGGCGGCGACGTACGCGGCGACAGACCCGGCCGAGCGCTGGCGTCTCTGCCGGCCGGCGATCCTGCGCGAGCGCGCGCTCGCGGCGACGGCGGCGCGGACGGACCTCGACCCCTGGAGGACGGCGGGCGCGGCGTCGCTGCTCGCGGCCTACCTCGGGGCGCGGAGGCTCGAGCGGTGCCTCGCGGAGCGACGCGCGCAGGCGGCTGCGCAGAGCGACGGCGGCGACCTGCGCCCGCTGGTCGTCGGTCTCGCTCCCAACGGCAGGGACCAGCCGCTCGACGAGCCGAGCGGGCGGAGGGTCGCGTCGCTACTCGGGCTGCGCGACGAGGCCGAGCTGCGCGCGCGCTGCGAGGTCGTGAACCTGCTCGGGGACGGCGAGGTCGCGTCGGCGGCGCTGCTGCGCGAGCGCGCCGGGGCGCTCTACGTGCGGCGCAGGGTGGTGCTGCTGCTCGGCCGCGCGGTCGCGGGGGCGTTCGGGATCGGACGGGAGCCGGCGCTGCACTGGGCGCACGTGCGGCCTCGCGGCCCGGCACTGCTGGTTGTGCCGCACCCGAGCGGGCGGTGCCGGTGGTGGAGCGACGCGGGGAACCGCGCGGTCGCGGCCTCGGTCCTGGGCGAGCTCGCGCGCGACCTCTGGGCCGACGAGACCGACGAGATCGACGAGATCGAGGACGAACGCGAGAACGAACGCGAGGACGAGTGCCGGGAGTGCCGAGAGCGCGAGGACGAGCGCGACGCCCGACGATCGGGCTAGACGATGTGTCGAAACGGATCTAACGTGTCGAGGTGGTCATGCAACGTCCGTTCAGGGTGTCGATACCGAGCGACGCGGCCGCGTGCCTCGAGCGGCTGAGCGAGGCGGAGGGGCTGACGCCGTCGGCGTGGATCCGGCGGCTCGTGGTGCGCGACGTGGGGCTGTGCACGTGTGGGCACTCGGGCCGGCACGAGCACGAGCGCGCGTCGGACCGGGACGGTCCCTACCAGGGCGCGTGCCGCGCATCGGGGTGTCAGTGCAAGGCGTTCAAGTCGGTGGCGCTGCGCGCGTTCCTCGCGGACCAGGGGAACGGGAGCGGGGGCGACCGGTGAGCGAGCTCGTCGGCGCGAACCTCGGGCCGTTCCTGTTCGGCGTGCTCGCCGGGTCGGTGGCCTCGACGGTGGCGATTCTCTACGCGGCGTTCTCGCACGTGCGGCGGCGCCGCTACTCGTTCACGGTCTGGGCCGAGGAGGACGAGCCGTCGACTTCCCCAGCGCACGTGGCGGGACACTACGGGCCGGTCGTGCTGCGCGAGGACGCCGCGCTCGTCGGCGAGGACCTGCGCGCGGTGCTGTCCGCGATCGGGAGGATGCCGGTGGTGGCGTCTCCGCCGTCGGACGCGCCCGCGCCGCTGGCGAAGCCGGACGCCTCGCCAGACGCCTCGCCAGACGCCTCGCCAGACGCCTCGCCAGACGCCTCGCCAGACGCCTCGAAGGAGGACCCGTGAGCGAGATCAGGAGCCGGGTGTTCGACTGCGAGCGAGACGAGTGCGCCTCGACCGCCCGTGGTCACGTGCTCTGGACGAGCGACGAGGACGAGCACGACGACGACGAGGCGGTGGTGCCGCCGCCCGGATGGTTCGTGCTGCCCGGCGCGGGGTGGTCGACGCACGCGGTCGCTTGCTCGGAGGCGTGCGCGCTCGTGGTGATCGAGGAGGACCGACGGGAGCGAGACCAGACGTCGGCGCGGACGTCGGCGTCGATCGAGGACGCCGACGCGCCCGAGCCGGTGCTTGTGGTGTCAGCGGCGAGGCTGCGCGCGTGCCTGCGCTGCGACTGCGTCGAGCGCCCGCGGGTCAACGAGTGGCCGGTGCCCGCGGACTCGACCGCGAGGATCTGCTGGTGCGGGATCTGCGTGGAGGACGGCGGCTGCGAGTACGCGGGCGAGGTGGACCCGGCGGTGCGCGCGTTCGTCGAGGAGAGCCGGGAGGCCGGCGCGCGGGACTTCCCGCGCGCGGTGGTGCTGCCCGGTCCGTGGCCGGACAGCACGACGCGCGAGGCGGTCTACCGGCTCGCGGCGATCATCCCCGGCTGGAGACCGACGTGATGGGCGCGGCCTCGGATCCGAGCAGGAGTGCAGGCACAGCCGACGCGCGCGCGACGGTCGAGGGCGAGGTCGCGCACGTGGTGCACTCGGACGACCGGACGACGTTCCGCGTGCTGCGCTTGAAGCTCGACGACGGGCAGAGCACGACGGTGGCGGGTCTCGGCCCGGCGGCGGCGACGGGCGAGCGGGTACGCGCGGTCGGTCGCTGGGAGAAGACGAAATACGGAAAGCAGCTGCGCGCCGAGGTGATCTCGCCGGCCGACGCGGTGAGCGACCAGGGCCTCGCGCGGTCGATCGACGGGATCGCGCCCGGGATCGGGATCGGTCGGGCGCGGAGGATCGTCGCCGAGCTCGGCGGGGCGGCCAGCGCGATCCGCGCGCTCGACTCGGCGTCGCTGCCGGCGTTCACCTGGCTGCCGGAGCGGTCGAGGGTCGACCTCGAGCAGGCGTGGAGGGAGCACCGGGTCGAGCGGGAGGTGGAGGCGCGGCTCGCGTCGCTCGACCTGACGCCCGGGCTGCGCGCGAGACTGCGCGCGAGGTACGGCGCGGACGCGCCGCGCATGGTGGTCGAGGAGCCGTACCGGATCGCCGAGGAGGTCGAGGGGGTCGGGTTCCTGACGGCCGACGACGTCGCGCGCAAGGCGGGGCTGCCGACGGACTCACCCGCGCGGATCGACGCGGCACTGCTGCACGCACTGCGGCGCGACGCCGAGGAGGGCGGGCACACGTGCGGGTCGGTCGGGGAACTGCAGGCGACGCTCATGCGGATCTTCAGAGAACGCCCCGCGCCGGCGAGCTTCGCCGCGGACGCAGCGGGCGCGA
>Ga0315274_10009569_pt1 | contig 13988 bp, 10 predicted proteins | sample YL17G02_20_MG_FD_203700 | JGI IMG/M metagenome (GOLD analysis project Ga0315274, IMG submission 203700) | Sediment microbial communities from Yellowstone Lake, YNP, Wyoming, USA - YL17G02_20 | ecosystem: Environmental > Aquatic > Freshwater > Lake > Sediment | place: USA: Wyoming | collected...
CTCTCTCTCACTCTCTCTCTCTCTCTCTCTCCTCAACAGGACCCGGACGCCCCGCAGCGCGCGGGAGGGAGCTACGCCGCCGGCAGCGAGGCCGCAGCCGCGGCGGCCTCCTCCTCGCTCCGCGCCGCGCGGACCTACGCGCCGCTCAACAACAAGGCGATGGAGCTGCGCAAGCTCTGCAACCACTACTGTCTTAGCTACCCGCACGCACCTGACCCCGGGTGGGACGAGAGCAGGGGAGAGCAGACCCCCGGGTGGTGAGCAGGAAGGCGGCGTTTTTTTCTCCCGTTTTTGGAAGCTCGCTTTTCGTTCTTTTTCGGGAGAGGGGGAAAAAAAGGCTCAACTCTTTCCCCTCGCCCCTCCCCCCCCCTTTTTCCATCCAATAAAATATAACCACAGGAGCTTCGGCGGCGACCTCGTCCGCGAGTGTGGCAAGCTCGCGGCCCTCGACCGCATGCTGGTCAAGCTCCACGCCTCGGGCCACCGCGTCCTCCTCTTTTCGACGATGACGCGGCTGCTGGACCTTCTCGAGCTCTACCTCCGAAACAGGCTCGTGCCCGTCAAGAGGAAGCGCAAAGCGGTCAAAGGAGTCAAAGAAGCAGGGGCGGAGGAGGAGGTCGAGGAAGAGTACACCTCGATGGAGCCCCTGCGACACCTGCGGATCGACGGCAGCACCGCGCTCGAGGACCGCGAGGCGCGCATCAAGGCCTTCAACGCCGCCGGCACCGACGCTGCGCCGGCGCCGTTCATCTTCCTGCTGTCGATCCGCGCGGCGGGCCGCGGCCTGAACCTGCAGTCGGCCGACACCGTCGTCATCTACGACCCGGACCCGAATCCCAAAAATGAGGAGCAGGCGATCGCGCGGTCGCACCGGATCGGGCAGAAGAAGGAGGTACTGGTGCTGCACCTGGAGGCGGTCGCGCCGGCCGACCGAAGCGCCGGCGACGGGAACGCCGGCGGCGGCGGCGGGGACGCCGAGGAAGACGGCGACGCCGGCTTCCCCGAGTCGTCTCCGTCGACCCCGGCGCCCACCACGGGAGCCGGAGGGCGCGCCGGCAGGGGCCACGCCGACTCGGTCGAGACGATCGTGCGCACCGTGATCCAGTCGGCGAAGCAGGCGATGGCCGCAGAGATTGTCGACGCCGGCCGCTTCGACAAGCGCACCTCGAACGACGCGCGGCGCGCGACGCTCGAGGAGCTGCTGAGGGAGACGGCGGCCAAGGGCGGGGCGCCTACAAACTCAGTGCCGTCTCACGCGGAGGTCAACGCGATGCTCGCGAGGTCGTCGGAGGAGAAGAAGCTGTTCGACGAGATGGACGTCGAGTACGACGCGGGGAGGCTGGGGCTGCTGCCGAAGAGCGAGGGCGAGGGCGAGGGCCAGGCCTGGCCAGACTCTTTCCCCCCGATGCGGCCCCCGCCGTTCCTGCGCTACTCGAAGAGGGAAGTTGAGCACGTGGCGCACCTGCAGGCCAACCCGTTCGCCGCGCCGGAGAACCTGCTGGTGCCGCAGCAGAGGCAGGCGGGAGGAGGCGGGGGCGGCGAGGGCGGAGGCGGGGGAGGCCGCAGGGTCACGCGCGGCGGCGGCGTCCGCGTCGCCGGGGCTTACGCCGACGGCGGCGACGACTTCGAAGACGACGATTGGGAGGCCGCTCCTCCTGCTCCGCCTGCTGCTCGCGCGACGCGGTCGCGCTCGAGGGAGCCCTCCGCCGGCGTCGCCGCGAACGCGTCGGCTTCGGCGAGGAGGAAGGGGAGGTCGGCGTCGGCGACGGCGGCCCCGAGCGAAGAAGACGGGAACGACGACGACGACGGAGACGACGACGACGACAGCGCCTTTGAGGAAGGCTCTCGACGCAGGAGCCGCGGGACCAGGGCCTCTTCCCGCGGGCGCTCTGACGCGTACGATACCGAGGAGGAAGCGATCGCTGGTGAGGAGAACCTGCTGCTGAACGACGAAACGGAGGAGGGAGCGGGGGGAGGAGGTGGTGGAGGTGGCGGTGGAGCGTTTGCGCGGCCGCCGCTGCCGCCGAGGAAAAAGTCGAGGACGGGGTCCCCGACGTAGAAGAGTCTCGTTTATTTATTTCCTGTACATTAAGCACGCATTATCATGTCAAATTTCAAGCACTGAATTGTTCTCATTTTTTGGAGCGGGGTAAAGAGAGAGAAAGAAAGAGAGGAAGAGGCGGGGCTGAAAAGGGAAAAAAAAACCGAAGGTGGCTAGTGACGACAGCATCACTTCAAAGCCGTCGCCGGAAAAAAACAAAATTCAATGCGTCTTTCGTTGCCCCCGCTTCCGCCCGCCCAGGGGTCGGTGCTCCAGGTCCCTCGCGCTGTGGATCCCTCCGCGTCTTTTGCCGCTCGCCGCAGCTCGGGAGGCGGAGTCTCGTGCTCCAAGAGCCGGAACGCGGCCAGTGCGATCCTAGCAATGTCGAAGAATGCTCGACTCAGCTCGTCGTCGCTCGTCTGCTCCGCTTCTTCTTCGTCTTCGTCTTCTTCTTCTTCCAGAAGCAACTCGTCCTCTTCTCCTCCTCCCGGCGGCCCAGCAACAGACGCCGCAACAACAACACCAACCTCCCTCACCGACCGCCTCCTCACCGTCTTCGCCACCAAAGACCCTTCCAAGGACTGGCGCAAGCTCATCGGCGGCTCCGCCGAGTGGCCCAAGCTCCGCGCCTCGGTGCTGCAGCGCGCCGACGCCATCGCCGCCGCCGAGAGGGACCCGGCCCAGCGCCTGGCCGCCCGCAGGTTCGCTCGGAAGCTCCGCGCCGTCTCCGATGAGCTCGAGAGCTACGACAAAGAGCTCGAGAGGTATCTGACGGCGCCCGAAGCGGAGTGGGAGCCGATGGTCGCGGCCGGGAGGGCCAGGCTGCCCGTGGCGCTCTTCGAGCACGCCGCCGTCCGGTGCCGCGGCATCCAGCCCGCGGACTCCCCCGCGCGCAGGAGGCTCGTCGAGGCGGTGACCCGCCTGGGAGCGCTCACGACGGCGTTCGACTCCGTGGACTCCGGGTTCGGAGAGGAGGAGAAGCGCGCGATGGCCGACGCGGCCCTCGAGTTCGACGCCCTGCTTAAGGCGGCCGCGTCGCTGCCCGAGGCCGAGAAGCGGATCGACGACCTGGCCGCCTCGGGCCATCTGACGCCCGCCCTCATGCTCACGATGGCCAAGGCCTACGCCGCCGCGAAGGAATCGACCTACACCCGCGACGACGCGAAGGAGGTGATGGTGCACCTGTACACGAAGGCGAAGGCGTCGTTCAACGCGCAGCGGCCCGCGGAGCTGCGGATCCTGAAGCACCTGGTCTGGCTCAAGGGCGAGACGGATCTCCGATCGGCCCTGCGCGAGGCCTTTGAGGAAGACATGTCTTCGGGATCCTCCTCTCCGTCGTCCTCCGCCCCCTCATCTTCGTTGCTGGTCACGGAGGGGAGCGCGGCGGAGCGGGCGCGGGCCAGAGGAGGCCGGTTCGACGCGGCGGGCGATGTCGCGGCGGAGCGCGCGAGGCTCGAGCGGGAGCTCGCCGCGGCGCAGGCCCGCGCCAAAGAAGCCGCGCGCCTCGAGGCCGCGCCCATCGCCAGGGGGGCCGTCGACTACCTGTCAACGACGCCGCCCAAGCTGCTCAAGGCGGTCGAGTCGATTCTGCGAGCCTACGACGAGTCGCTCAACCGCGGCGGCCTCGGCGACCCGGCGGTCATCGGCGCCTCCAAGGGCCAGAGGGCGAGGAGCAAGGCGGCCGCGGGCAAGCTGCAGGCGACGAGTCCCGAGGCGGTCGAGGGCCTCAGGAGGATCAGGGCGATGATTCTGAAGGAGTGGATGTGACTTTAGATTCGTCGGTGAGTGTAAGAAGAAGAGAGATGGAAGAAAAAATGGAGGAGATGGAGAAAATCATTGACGGGGTCGAGGTCATTTTTTTGACGGGAAAAAGAAGAGGGAAAAAACACCTCTCCCTCTCTCTCCTCCGCTTCTCCACCCGCCTGCCATCTAGAAAAGAGTCGCCATCAATCAATCAGTTTTTGCAAGAGAGATAAATAACACGTAAAAAACAAGAGGGGGCTGCCTCTAGGTGTCCTTCTTCTTGTCGCCCTCTCCTTCTCCTTCCTCCTCCTCGACCAGCGCCGCCGATGACGAGCTCTGCCGCGCCCACATCGAAGCGTACAGCCCCCCCAGAGACACCAGCTCCGAGTGCTTGCCAACCTCCACCACGCGCCCCTCCTTCATCACAGCGATCGAGTCGCAGTGCATGACGGTGCTGAGCCTGTGCGCGACGATGAGCATCGTGGGCGGCTTTTGTCTCGTTCTCTTCTCCTGTCCTCCTCCGTCGGCGCCGTTGCCACCGCCGCTCTCGCCGCCGCCGCCGCCCCCGCTCTCGCTGCTCTCGGCGGCGGCAGAGGAAAACGCGCCCCGCAGCGCCCGCTGCACCGCGGCCTCCGTCAGCGCGTCCAGCGCCGAAGTCGACTCGTCCAACAGCATGATCCTCGCCCGCCGCAGAACGGCCCTCGCGAGCGCCACGCGCTGCTTCTCGCCGCCGCTCAGCCGCAGGCCGCGCTCTCCCACCACTGTTTGATAGCCCTTCGGAAACGATAAAATGCTCTCGTGGATCGCGGCGACGCGGGCCGCGGCCTGCACTTCCTCGAAGGTCGCTCCCGGGTTGGCGTACCGCAGGTTGTACTCTATCGTGTCGTTGAACAAGACAGAGTCCTGCGGCGTGACGCTCATGATCGACCGCAGGCTCCGCTGCCTCAGCGAGCGCGCGTCGCGGCCCTCTACGAGGACGGCGCCGCTGTCCGGGTCGACGAACCGGAACGCGAGGCGGAGGAGCGTCGACTTGCCCGACCCCGTGGGCCCGACGATCGCCAGCGAGGTGCCTCCTGGGGCCCTGAGCGAGACGTTTTTCAGCACCGGAGAGGACAAGGAAGAAGAAGGAGCGGCGGAGGAGGCAGGGTTGACCGCTCGCGGAACGACGCGGTCCCACGAGAAGGTGACGTTTTTGAACTCGAGCGAGCCGTCGCCGCCCGGAGGCAAATCGACCGCATCAGGCGCGTCCACGACGGTCGGGACCTGCGCCAGCAGCGAGAAGAGGCCGTCAGCGTCGAGCATCTGCTGCATGACCGTCCTGTAGAACGTGCCGAACCAATTCAGAGGAATGGCGAGCTGCGCCATGAGCGAGAGGAAGAGCACGGCATCGCCGACGCGGAGGGTGCCGTTGGCGACGCCGACCGAGCAGACGTAGCTGTTTTTCGTTTCGTTTTTGTTTTTTTCAAAGCAGAGAAAGAGAGAGAGAGAGAGAGAGAGAGAGAGAGAGAGAGAGAGAGAGAGAGAGAAAGAGAGTGAGAGTGCGACGCGAGAAGAAGCGCAAGAAGGAAGGAAGAAAGCAAGAAGAACAAAAAGGTTAAAAAACCAAAACTCACAGCCCACTCGCGGTGCCGGCGAAGATCACTGTGCTCTGAATCACGTTGAGCGAGTTGAGGCTCGCGAGCAGCTTCATCTCCACCCTCTGGTACTCATCGATCGCCCCGGACAGCCTTGCGACCTCGCGATCCTGCGCGCCAAAATACGAGACGGTCTCCCAAGACAGCAGCGCGTCGGTCGCCCTCGCGGAGCGCACGTTGTCACGCACGTTGAGCTCTTTCCTGTACTTGCCGCGCCTCTCTGTTAAGTAAATCGTCAGCGGGATGTAGGAGGCCAGCGTCACGAACATGATCGCGGCGACCCAGGGCTCGAGGGCCGCGGCGACGTAGACGGCCGCCGCGGCGATGTCGAAGAGTTGGGGGCCGACCTTTTGCAAGAAGAAGATAGAGTTTTTTTTTGAGTTTGAGATTTCGCTTCCGTCAGTTGTTCTTTGTCTTCTTCCTTCTCGTTCTTTCAACTCTCTCTCCCCACCCACCCCACCCCACCCCACCCCCCCCAAAAGCAAAGACCCACCTGAAACAGCACCGTCGACAGCAGGTTCTGGATCGCGGAGCTCCCCCGATCAAGCACCCGCGTCAGCTCGCCCGTCTTGCGCATCAGGTGGTACTGCAGGTCCATCCCCAGGACGTGCGCGAAGGCGTCGACGTTGATCTTCCTCGCGGCGGCCTGCGAGATCGGGATCCACGCGAACTGCCGCGCGTTGTTGAGCAGGCCCATCGACCCGCCGCCGGAGCCGCCCTGGAGGTACAGGGCCGCGAGGTACGCGACGACGGCCGGGACCATGAGCGAGCGGAGCGGCGTCGGGGCCGGCGCCTGGCCGCTGCCCGCGGGGGGGTGCGCCGAGGCGTCCGCCGCGGCGAGGCGGTTGACGAGGTAGGCATAGCTGGCCGGGACGGCGAGGTTGGCGACGCGAGAGAGGACGAGGAGGACGACGCAGGCGGCGGCGCGAGCCTGGAGTTTTTTTTAGATATTATTTTTGGCGAAAAAGCGAAAAAGTCAAAATTCAGAAAAAGGGTTAGCTTTTTTTAATTCTTCTCTGAGAAACTTTCAGTGAAAAACGTCGAAACAGAAAACGTTTCGAGAACTCACCTGATGCCCCGGCTCCTCTGGCCAAACAAACGCGATGGCCACCCCGAGCAGCGATATCCAGCTCCGTGAGGGCCCCTTGGGCGCAGAATAGGGACCCGCGGGGGCCTCGACGTCCGTCCTCGAAGACGAAGGCGCCGCCCCCGAAGAAGCCGAGGAGGAGGGCGCGGGCCCCGTGAGCAGGGCCCTCGTCACGAGCGCGTCCTCCTCCAGGTCGACGGCGCTCAGCCCCCGTTGGGCCTGCGAGACCGCGAAGGCCAGGGCGACGGAGAGCCTCGCGAGCGCGGAGAAGAGAGGGAGACGAGAAGGGGAGCGAGACGTCTCCGAGCCCAGGACGACGGCGATCTCGACGAGGTAGAGCACGGGGGCGAGCCACGCGACGGGCCGCACTCGAGGGGCCCTCCTACAGCTGGCCGCGACGCCGCAGAGCGCTGCCGCGGTGGCCCAGGTGGCCGCGAGGCAGAAGTGGTAGAGCTCGGAGTCCGGGGAGGAGGTCGCGGAGGAGGAGGAGACGAGGTGCGACACGGCGAGCGCGGCGGCGACGGCCGCGGCCAGCGTCCCGGGTGTCGCTCCTCGGGCGGTCGACGCCGACGTCAACGTCGAGTTCGAAGGCAACATCCTTGCCCTGCTACTCATGCCAGCCCTGGGCGACGCCGGCTCGAGGTTCTCGCCCCTCTTCACAAGCCTCGCGCGACGCACGAACAGGAAGACGTTTGCCGCGGCGACGATGAGAGCGACGCTTGCGACGACGGTGAGGGCGACGCAAGAGACCTTGGCGTCGGCGCCGCAAAAGGCGTTTGAATTCGAAGTCTTCCCTCCGGATTCGCCGCTGTGGCGGTGATGGCTGTGATGGCGCTCGTGCCCGTGGCGCGACGCATCGATGGCGAGCGGCATCGACTTGATCGAAAACGACGCGGCGCCGATGGCGTTGTTCATTCTTTGAGATTTTACTACTTCGATTCTGATCATCAGATGGCAATGTTTTTTTTCCTTCCGTTTTGATTGTTTTCGTCCTTCAGGGAGCAGCTCGCTGTTTTTTTACTGTTCTCTCTTCGCTTCACGTCGTCGCTTCTCTCTCGCTGAGCATCGAGGGAAGACCCGCGCCGACCTCCTCTCGAAGCTCCAAACTCAGAGAAGAAGAAGCCGTGCGCGGCGAGCGAAGAGATGGGGGTGCGTCGTCAGGCGACTTGGCAGATGACCTTGTTTTCCCTCTCGTTCTCTCTCTCGCTCTGTTGGAGCAACGAAACGCTCTGCCTCCTCTGCAGCGGAGAAAGGAGACACGCCTCTCTCTGCTGATGCACTGCGATAATCGAAATGCAAATACAACAAGATCGAAGGGAAGCGATGAAAAGGCTTCCCTCTCTTTGATCATCGCCTCTTTCCTCACGACCTCGTTCGAAAACGAAAAAAAACTCTCGCTCTCTCCTCATGCAGGACAACGCCGCCGACCTGGCCCAGCTCGAGGCCACCCTGCGCCAGCCCGACGCCGTCCTCGAGCCGGGCGTCCTAGGGGTGCTCCGTCGCTACGTCGCCGCGGGAGGAGAGCCCCCGAGGGTCGTCGAGGCCCTGGCAGACGGCTACGTGGGCACCGCCCGCTGCGCCTCGCTGGTCGTCGGCTGGAACAGGCTGCTGTCGTCGCTGAGCAGCTCCGCCTCAGCGGCATCCGCTGCCGCCGCCGCCGGCGCCGCTGCCGCTGCCGCGGAGGAGCAGCAGCAGCAGCAGCAGCGAGGCGCCGGGGGCGGGAAGAGGGGAGGGAAGGGAGGCAAGGGCGCTGCTGCTGCCGCCGCAGGAGGAGGAGGAGCGGCGGCGGCAAAGCGAGGGAAGGGGAAGGCGGGAGCGACTGAAGCTGCCGCTGCTGCCGCTTCCAATGCAGCGGCAGCAGCGGCAGCAGCGGCAGCAGCGGCAGCAGCAGCAGAGGCCGCCGCCGCCGCCGCAGACCCCGACGAGGCCTCCTACCTCCGCGACCTCGCCGCGCGCCGCTTCGACCCGGCGGCCTTCTCGGGCGTCTTCTCGCGCGGCGGCGGCGGGCCCCCGCCGTGGCTGCACGGCCTGCTGTCCGACCCCGGGGGCCGCTCGCTCGTCTACCGCCTCAGCTGCGAGCACCGCGGGTGCCTGCTGCTGTCGTACGCGGTGCGCAGGGCGCTGCACGCCGCCGCGGCGTCGCACGGGGCGGGCGCCGCCGACGCGTCGCCGGCCGCGCAGGCCGCCGCGGCCGCCGCCGCCGCCGAGGAGGTCGCCGCCGCCGGTCCCGCCCTCGCTGCTCACTTCTCCGTCTTCAACGCGCTGGTCGTCGCCAGGCTCTCGGGAGTCGCCGCGGCCCCCCCGCGCGTGCTGAGGTCGCTGGCGGCCTCGCTCGCGGCGTCGCTCTGCGGCGCGCAGCACACGTACATCATCGCCGCCGCGCTGCTCTCGCGCCTGGGGCGCAGCAGCAACGCGCTGCGAAGGCGCGCGACTCGGGCTATTGCAGCGAAAGAGAAAGAGAAAGAGAAAGCAGAAGAAGAGAAGAACAGGAAGAAGAAGAGGGGCAGGGAGGACGAGGACGAAGGGGGGGAGGCGAGGCGAGGGAAGCGCGGAGCTGCAGCGGCGGCGTCGGCGGCGTCAGCGGCAGCGGCGAAGGCGAAGAAGGACGAAGCGGAAGCGGAGCCGAAGAGAATCGTCGACCCCGCAGCGACCGAGGCCGCCGCCGCCGCCGCGGCCTCCGCCGTCGCCGGAAGGTACCGCCGCATGGCCCAGGAGCTCGAGGCCGCTGCCGCGGCCGCGCACGGCGCGCCCGTGTGGGAGATGGCCCGGTGGCTGCTGCCGCGGAGGAGGAAGAGGAGGCCGAGCAAGGGAGGGGAGGAGGAGATGGGAGATGGAGACGCCGCCGCCGGCGAGAGCGAGAGCGCGACCGCCGAGGCCGCCGCCTCCGCCGCCTCCGCCGTCGCGGCCCTCGCCGCGGCCCCTCGGGCCTCCGCCGCGGCGGCGTCCGCCGCGGTGGAGCTCGCGAGGATGTATCGGGCGGAGGAGGCCGTCGTGACGGGGGGAGGCTGGGGGGGAGGGAGCGACGAAGAAGAGGGGAGCGCGAGGGGAGGCGGCCTCGGCGGCGGCGGCAACGGCGGGGCGAACGGCAACGGGAGCGCGGCGGCGGCGCCGGCGGCGGCTACCGCCGCCGCCGAGCCTGCCGTGCCCTGGGACCCTGCCTCGGACGCCGCAGCGGCCGCCGCCAGCAGAGGCGAGCCCCGCTCGGGCGAGGCGGGGGGCGCCAGAGGAGGAGCATCGGCGTCGGCGGCGTCGGCGGCGGTGGCAGGGCCTCGAACCTCCTCGTCGTCTTCTCCGATCCCGCCGCTCTCCATCATCCGGCAGCCGGTGGTCTTCGACGCGCTGATTGCGCTGCTGTTCTCTCCCGCCGGTGCGAGGCTGCCGACGATGGCCGTGGCGTCCGGGGTGGACTCGCTGGCGGGAGGGGGCCGAGGGGGTGAGTTTTTTCCCCTTGCATTGTTTTGCGAGCGAGAGTTGGAGAGCGGAGGCGTTTTTGAGAGAGAGGGAACGAGAAATGCTCACCCTCGGTTTTCCCTCCCCCCCCCCCTCTCTCTCTGTCTTTCTTTCTCATCAAACAGGAAAAACCCAAGCGAGCGCCTCCACGCTGGGCCCGCGCGTCCAGAGCCTCAGCGACGCCGCGATCTCGCCCCTCGGCACGACGCCCAGCGGCCACTACGGCCCGATAGGGCTCGTCGGCAGCAGCGGCGGCCAGCGGCACGGCGGCGGAAAAGCGTCTTCCGCCGCCGTCGCGGTCGCCCTGACGGAGGAGCAGGCGGCGCAGGCGCTGGCGCTCCTGGCCGTGGCGGCGGCGGCGATCGACGAGCGGGGCGAGGAGGAGGAGGAGGAGGAGGAGAAAGAGGAAGAGGAGGAGGAGGAGGGTGGTGACGACGAAAATGGCGAGAAGAAGCAGCAGCAGAAGCAACCGAAGAAGCAGCAGCAGCAGCAGCAGCAGCAGCGGAAGAAGAAACCGTCCCTTTCTTCGGCCCCTCTCCTCCTGGACGCCTTCGACGTCCCCTCCGCCGCGGCCTCCCTGCGCGACGCCCGCGCCCTCGCGCTGCGCGCCGCGGCCGGCGGCGTCCGCTCCGACGCCGCCCTCGCGCACGCCGCCGCGGCGGCCTCAGCCTCGGTCGGCGCCGCCGCGGCCGGGGTGCTGCACGCCGCCGCGGTCTGCCTGCAGGACCCGGAGTGGTGGCGGAGCCCTGCCGCGGGGGGGCCCACGCAGGCCGCGGCCTCGGCCTCGGCGTCGGACGCGGGCCTCGAGGCGCTCCCCGCGGCGGCGGCGGCCTGCCCCGCGCTGGCGCTGGCGCTCGCGGCGGCGCTGCCTTCCGCCAGGGCGCTCGGGAGGGGGGCCGCAGCGGTCGTGGGCGGGGCGCTGCGGGCCGCGGGGAACGCGCGGCCGGACGCGTCGAGGGCGCTGGCCGACATCCTGGCGTTCCTTGTGGCTCGGGGCGGGCAGGCGGAGGCAGGGCTGGCCGAGGCGGAAGCTTGGGTGAGATTTGTTTTTCCCCGGGTGCTTTTTGGTCTGCTTTTTTCGAGGTCGAGGGGGGAAAAAAGCTCACTCTTTTCTTCTCTCTCCACCCTCTCTCGTTCCTCTCCTTCTTCCCTTTTTTCTTTCCGTACAAAAAAACAACAAAAACACCAGGCGAGCTCCTCTTCCAACTCCTCGGCCGCCTCGCTCGCGACGACGGCCTTCTTCTTCGGCGGGCGCTCTGCCGTCGCCGCCGCCGACCCGTCGCTCGTGCGCCACTTCCTGCGCAAGCTGCTCGCCGCCGTCTCGCCGCCGCACTCGCCGGAGTTTGTCGGAGCCGTGTCGAGGCTGCTGGTGGTCAGCGGCGTGAAGAAGCGCGGCGCCGGGATGGCGGGAGCCGGAGGCGGCGGCGGCGGCGGCCAGGCGGGCGCGGACCTCGGGGGCATGCTTGCCGCCGACGGGCCCTCGAGGGCGCACCTCCGCGCCTTTGCCCGGGACGCCCTCAAGGGGGGAGGAGGAGGGGGCGCAGCGGGCGGAGGGGCCTCTGCTGCCGCGCCAGGGGCGTCTGCTGGTGCTGGTGCTGCGGCGGCAGCCTCGCTGGGAGCCAAGGAGAGCGCGCTGCTTGCCGAGCTGAGGGACGCGCTGTGAAGTTGTGTGTGTGTGGGTGTAAAAAAAAAAGAGTTTTCTCGATCGAGTCGAGCTATCTCTTTACAACACGCTTTCTTCTTCGACCTTTACTTCCTTCTCCTTCTTCCTTTTTTCAACCAGGTGCGCCGCTCTCCCCCCCTGTTTCGCACCTTCCAGGCGTTGACCGAGGCCTAAGGCTCCCCTCGGCGTTGCTCTCGGGCCTGTGCGAAGAGGTTTTGGTTTGAGTTGTTGTTGCTCGGCTTTGTTTTTTTCGCTTCCTTTCACTCCTCGCCCACCATCGTTCGGCTTGTTCACCGCTTCGAAACAAAACAAAACATAAACCCATCAAGAAGCAGCGAACGTGAGGGCTTCTTCATTTTCTCCACCGAACCTCTCTCAGGGCATAGCAAGTCGAGTCCCGAGCCCCGAGAGAGCGGGGAGAGGGCGGGGGAGAGAGTGGAGGGTTTGAAAGCGAGCGAACGACAACGGAGCGACAACGGAGCGACTTCCGAGAGAAGGACGACGAGACAGCGCCTCATCTATTCTCTCTGTCTCTCTCTCTCTCTCTTTTCCCGAAAACGAAAAACAAAAAACAGATGGTCACCCCTTCGAAAGCCCAGGAGGAGGAAGCTCTCCATAGCAAGCACATTACTGTCGGTGAGGACGAGGGAGAGAGGAATAGAGGAAGAGAGAGAGGGAGAGAGAAGAAGAGGAGAAGGCGAAAGAGGCGTCGCTTCGCCGTGTTTTTGCGTTCTGAGGAGCCTTCGAGCAAAGCGAGCGACGAAATGCGCGAAATGCGCGAAAGGCTACGAAGAAAAAAAAACTCACCTCCCCCCTTCTCACCTCTTCCTCCTCCTCCCACTTCCTCAGGCCGCTGGGTCCAGTACAGCAGCGGCCGCATTACGCGCACGGGCAAGGTCACCCAAGTCCTCAAGACGGAGGAAGAGACTCCCCACCCCCCGAAGGTGAGTCCCCCCCCCCCGTTTTTTTTTGCGTTTTTTCCTTTCTTCTCCGTCTCTTCTCTTTTTCTGTCTTCTTCTTCCTCAAAACCTTCTTACCCTCTCACCTCTCTCTCTCTCCACCGCTCCAGGTCGTCTACGTTTGCGAGCGTAAGTCAATAATTTGCTTTTTGTTTTGAAAGAGAGAGAGAGAAAAGAGAAAAAAGAAAAAGAGAAGAGACAACAAAAGAGAACGCTCACCCTCTTCAAACTCTTTCTCTCTCCATCTTTCGCATCCCCTCCCTCCTCCCCCCCCCCTCCCACACACACTTAGAAGAAAACGGAGAGATGAAAGAGTACACCAACAACCCGTCCAAGCTCGAAGTGGTCCCGCACCACAAATAGAGTGGAGTCTGGCGAGGAAGCTTGGGCTGAAGGAGGAGCTCTTCCGAGGGAGGGAAGGAAAAGCAAACAAGCACAAAAAGTTGAGAGAGAGAGAAACAAGAGAAATCAAAACAAGCAAGCGAGCAAAGCAAAGCAATAAAACAGAAATAAAGGAGCTGCGAGCCTCCTGCGCCCTTTCACAATAAAATAAAAAAACTGTGTTTTCCTTGTGCAAAAGAGAGCAAGAAAAAAAAATGAAACGAGCGCAAACAACTTCTCATCACTTCTCGCCGCCCGCTTTTTTTTTCTCCCTCTCCGTCTCCGTCTCTCCCCTGCCCCAACCAACCAACCGACCGATATGGCCACTTCTACGCCTGTGAAGCCCCGCATCAACGAGCTGGAGCAGCAGGAGATCGAGGAGCAACAGATGACGCCAGGTGAGGGGCCGCAAGAGACAGGGAAAGAGAAAAGAGGGAGAGGGAGAGAGAAAGAGAGAGAGAAGAGAGAGAGAAAAGGTGCTTCTCTTGTCTCGAGAGCGCCTTCGGGGGAAAAAAAAGCAAAAAAAAAGAAAAAAAGGAGGGGGGTTGGCGGGCGCAGCAGGTCGACCTCTCTCTCTCTCCTTCCTCATTGTCTTCCAACCCCTCTTTTCACCCTCTCTCCTCCTCCTCCTCCTCTCAATCACGCGGGAAAGGCCGCCTCGTGAGGTACGACACCCGCACCGTCTCGCGCGTCGGCCGCATCCTCAAGGTGCTCTCTTCTCCCGAAGAGACGCCGAGGCCGCCCAAGATCTTGTACGAGGTCTACGACGAGAAGAGGACGAATACGAAGCAGTACACGAACAACCCGAGCGCTCTGCGGGTGATTGACGACGAGAAGGGGGAGACGGAGGAGGGGGGCGGAGAGGGCCAGGAGGAGGAGGAGGGAGGCTCCTGAAGAAGAAAGAAGGATAGGAGTTTTTTTGTTTTCTGTTTTTTTGACCTCTGCCACCACCGCGCCCCGCAGGGAGCGCGCCCTTTCTCTGCCTGTTTGACTGCCCTTCCCCCCCCCCCCACCCCAACAACAAAAACGA
>Ga0315274_10009570_pt1 | contig 13987 bp, 11 predicted proteins | sample YL17G02_20_MG_FD_203700 | JGI IMG/M metagenome (GOLD analysis project Ga0315274, IMG submission 203700) | Sediment microbial communities from Yellowstone Lake, YNP, Wyoming, USA - YL17G02_20 | ecosystem: Environmental > Aquatic > Freshwater > Lake > Sediment | place: USA: Wyoming | collected...
GACGCTGCGGGCGGGGTGCTTCGGGCAAATCATGGGCCCAGCGTGACCGGGGCGGGGCCATTTGTCCCGTACAAAATGAGACCAGCTTGCCAGTTAATCCCTTACGACAGAATCCGCCGAAGCCGTGGAGTAAAGGCTAGGCTCGGGTTGAAAGCCCGACTGCTCGATCGGCTTTGCATTCACGGACGGACAATGGCCGCTGGAGTCGGACTTGCGCCGACACCTCCTGTGCTTCAGACAGGCGTGCAGACCCTCTACACCATCCAGCGAACAGGAATGGTCGTCCCGGCAGGTAACGCTCCTGCGTCTTCCGCTTATCGGGCGGGTGCTCTGCTCTTGAGCTACGGGACGGTGGCGGAAGGCGTCGGTAATGCTCCGACCTCGGCGTACGCCGATCCTGTTTTCGAGACAGGTGCAAGCCAGCTTGGATCTGCCTGCCTTCCGCAGATGGCTGCCAGGGTTGGATTCGCACCAACACCGCACGGCTTAACAGGCCGGCGTGCTACTGTTGACACCACCTGGCAATGGCGCTGCCGGCAGGAGTTGCACCTGCATCGATCCGTTTAGAAGACGGATGCCTCGTCTCTTTCGGCCACGGCAGCAAGAATGGTCAGCGCGGCAGGACTTGCACCTGCGATCCCTCGGTTCCAAGCCGAGCATGTTGCTCCTACACCACGCGCTGGAACCTCCGAGACACACACGGGTGTTGGGGGTCTTGGGGAACACGGAGCACCCAACCTTGGCACGGTGCCCCGCGGGGAGATCCCGGGAAATGGCGGACCCGAAGGGGCTTGCACCCTCAACCCTCCCGCAGACAACGGGGCGATCTGCTTTGAGCTACGGGTCCAGGAACTTGGTGGGAAGTGTTGGTAACGCTCCAGTCGTCGCTTCCGGCTCGTTTTGCGACACCGCATTTACAGTGCGGCAGCCGGATCACTTCCCGTAAAATGGTAGCGGGGGTGGGAGTCGCACCCACGGAGGTCGAGCTTATGGGGCTCACCTGAATCTCATTCTCCCCGCAGTGACGGGAAATTGGTGGAGGACGGCGGGTAACGCTCCCGCTTGAGCCTGCTTGCAGGGCAGGTGCATCACTTTTCTGCCACGCCCCCATTGGCAAGCCGTCTGGGTGCTGCCCCCAGCCCGCGGAGTTTTGGAGACTCGGCTGCACGGCTGGTGCCCGGCTTGCGAGAAATCAAAGGGCCGGGAGCATTCGCACACTCCCGGCCCGTGCCATTTCAACAAAGCAACAAAGAACAAACACCTCTTGGTGATCTACTCGATCCCAACCCGCGGTTTCACGGCGGTTGTTTCGGTGTTTAGGGGCACACCTCCTCCGAAGCCCTTCAGATGTAAATCCAGGCCTGACGCTCTCGGCGTGCTGGTTGTCGACCGCGGGGCACACCGCACCGGCGGAGAACCTCGGCTCTCCCACGCCTCAATTCGTATTGGCATCGGTGACATCATCTAGATGTCGCTCTTGGTCTGACTCCAGAACTCCTGACATAGCCCTCACCTAAAATGTCCGCTTTTTCTTCAAGAGGCCTCTCGAACGGCGTAGCGCAGCCGCAACTGGGAGCCTGGAAAAGTGGTTTTGGTCTGATTGAGTTCTTGGCAGAGTGCCGCGATGGCACGGGTGCGATGCGGCGAACTTTGCGCGGCCAGGGTGACGCGTAACTCCGTCTGGGTGACTTGAAGATCGGCGGCGCTGGCCAAAGCCGATTGGAGGAGAGTTCGGCCTTCCTGGTCCGCCCTCCGGTAGTGGGGGGTTACTAAGCGGAGTAGATCGCTCTCGGCTTGGTAAGCCACCATCTTGATCAAATTCGTGAGGTGTTTTCTTTCCGGGGCCAGTTTGACGACCGGTTCGTCCATCACGGTTTGGACCGGGACTCGCCGAGGGATGGTCGCTCGACGCTTCTGCAGTTGCTCGACGCGCTGCCAAACGCTCCAGATTTTGTGGCCCAGTTTTCCCTGCGCAGTTTTGAAACCGCGCATGGTCCGGCGCTGGGCCTCCAGGTTGGTCAGCGCCTCCAGACCGTATTCGGCTTGGAGTCGATCCAGGTGAGCGAAGGTCTGACGGAGTTGGGCGTCCACGGCGGCCCAGGCAGGGTTGGGAACTTCGCGCGTGGGATCGTCGGGCACCGTGGCGTATTCGACCAACGCATCCAACGCGTATTCCTCGCGCAGATATTTAAAAAAGTTCTCTTGTCTCCAGCGATCGAACATTCGATACGCCACTTGAGCCGCAGGCAAATTGCGCCGCGACGTGAGGATGGGTGTTTGATGGCCATTCTCCATGAGGCGGGTGACTTGGCGCAGTCGCAACTTGCCCTTGAGCAAGCGCACCTCTTGGTCGGCCAGGACATAGTTGAGGGTCTGTCCGTGGCGCCGAGTGCGGCAGGTGTGGAAACGCTTTCGGGGGATGCGGGGATAGCGTCCCTTGCGATAGGTGAGCAGATCAAAATTGGCAGCGAGGATCTGTTGGAAGAGTTTGGGACTGTAGCCGCCGCGATCAAAGACCACGGTGAGCCGTCGCTTGCCCACCAGGGCGCGCACCTGGGCGAGGATGCCGGGCAGCATTTTGACCAGGCCGGCGTTGGCCTCGGCGGTGACCACGAACAGCGGGTCGCCCGCACTATCGTTGACCCAGTAATCTGAAGTCGCCGGCAGCGAGAGGCGCATGCGAGCCACGTGGGCCTTGGGCAGCGTATGTTGCCCGTGATAGACCCGCACGTGGCCGTCGGTGTAAAGGAAACCCAAGGCGGCTCCGCGGCAGGCCACCCGTTACTGGGCCAGAGCCTGGCCGAACTGAGCGGCCCGTCCGGTAGCGGCCAGGCGGGCCAATTTGCGCCGCAGCGTTTTGACCTCCGGTGCCCGGTCCAAACCCAGCACGCGCCCCAAGTCCTGGGGCGAATATTCCTTGAGGCCCTCCGGACGTTTGATGCGCCAGAGCGCCATGAGCAGGAGCGTCAGCAGACTGGTGCGCAATCCATAAAAGGCCGGACCAAGCTGGCCGTAGATCTTTTGCGCGCAATCGAAAAGCCCGCTGGCGACCAGGACCGGCAACGCCAAGAGAACTCCGGCGCGCGGGATGGCGGTAGCCGAACCAAACAGCGGAGGTGCATCCTGCAACAGCCCCAAGCGCGCCAGCAGTCGGTCGGCGCGGCGATCCGTCGGGTCGGTATCTTGGCTGGTCAGGGACCTTTCTGTGGAGGTGGAGCAAAAAGCGGACACTTTTGGGTGCGCGCTCTGTGCCGGGCTGAGCGATGGAGACGCGAGGGCGGCGAGCGCAGAACCGGACAGTTTTGGGTGCGCACTTCCTTCGGCGCAAAGAGGCAACTCGGTTTGAGCCGGCGAGGCCCCTTTCCATCCCAAACGGCGCAGGAGTTTCCGAACGGCATTCTCGCTGACACCGATCCGTCGCGCGATCTCGCGCTGGCCGTACCCTTTGCCTTTGAGTCGTTGGACCAGTTGCCGTCGCGGCTTGGCTAGGCGCGCGCGTCCACGCGGATAGCCACGACCCTGTCCGAGTCCGGCCAGTCCACTCTCCTCAAAGCGCCGTTGGTGCCGTCGCACGGTGCGCGCCGCGCAGTTGAAGGCTCGCGCCACCTCGATTTGGTCCGCCCAACCTTGCTCCACCAAACTCACCATCGCATGGGCCTCGGCCATGCGATCGGTCGCTTCATACTGTGCCAGGATGATCCCAGAGACCAGCAACACGCAGTGGCCATCTTGGGCTCTGAGCACGCACCGCTCGTTGATAACGAAAGTGCCTTGGGGGTTCCGAGCATCGGGAAAGAGGTCGTCCCTTGAAACAGTCATACCGGGCGACCATACCCGGCTGCCAAAAAAGCGGACAGTTTTGGGTGCGCACCCCGCTGCCCCCAAAAACGGAGAAAACACCCTGAAATCGCGGCAAATCGTGGAGTGCTATGTCAGGAGTTCTGGACTCACAGTGCTCGGTCCTTTCTCTAACTTGGTTTGTCGCTCAGTTACTCATGGCCAAACAAAAAGCCCTGCTACCGGGTCGGTAAGCAGGGCTGGAAAATCTAGATGGTTCTGGTTCTGGTCTCTTGTTGCCTGCTTACCTGGGTCTCTCCGAATCGGCTTTGGCTTCATGCCCCAAGCTCTGGTTAAGACTTAGGCCAAACACATAGCCGCCGGATGACCGGCTAGGACGTGTCGCTTGCGCGACGCACATCGTCGGCCAAATCGGCGCTAATATGTTCATGCAGGTTCTCATCGAACGTATAGGACGCTTACCACACCGCATCGGTTACATGCAAGTGATATTTCGAGAAAAATGCGGATTTGAGCCTGTACATGGCGAATTTCTCATACCCCCATTATAGGGGGGCACGGCCTACCTCTTGTGATTCTTCTTGTACTCCTCCATGAATCGGGGCACACCCAGCAAGGACTTTACTACAGCGCGGCGACCGGCATCGTATTGATGCTTCTCCACGCCGCTGATAATGCCAAGAAGGGCACCATCCCTGCTGAAAACGGCCGAGCCAACCTGCCGAATACGCGCGGTGACCGGGGCGGTCATAAAGCACTTGAAGACGGTCTCTGTGGGCATCTTGAAGTGAGATATAACTGAAGCACAGAATTCGACGTGGCTGAACTCCATTTGTCGGTGGTTATCCTCGCTGTCACTCGCGAGGATGAAGCCGCACTCCTGTCCCATCCAAGCTCATTCCTCCTTCGTTCGTTACGGCATCTGGGAGAGAAGCGAGCTCGCCCGGTGGAGGGCAGCTTCGGCGCACTCTGCCGTGTAGTGCGTCAGGTAGGCCCGCGCCTGTGCCGGGTCCTTGCGCCACAGGCGCACAGCTTGCGACTCCACTGCCGGCTGCGCCGAGGCCAAGTCGGCCTCCAGCCCACCGTACGTGCGGCGCACGAGCGGGATGTAGTAGCCGTACCGCGAGACACCGTCGATGAACGCATTGCGATCGAGGCTGTCGGCGACCGCCCTGAAGCTCGAATAGGCACAATTCGGCGGGAGGTCAGGTTGGTCACGCCCTCAGGGAAGGCGAGGCTGGTGAGCTCATTAGAGTTGAGCCAAAGCGTGGCCAGGGGCACCGAGGTCGCTGAGTGGCTTCAGAAGCGAGGCGTGGCGGCTTTTGTGGTGAAATGTCGTTTGAAGGAGACGCCGGCGTCCGCTGAGGAACTCCGGAAAGAATTGGGACCTTTTTTCGTCAATCTTATCTGCTTTAAGGACCGAGACCTCACGAGCGACGCGGCCAAGCAACTTGCCGAGGATATGCGAAAGAGCGGAGCCCCAGCCATTGCTGATGGACGCCAAGCTGTGAGGCTCGTGCGGCAGCAAGCCGAAAAGTGGGGAGTCGAAAAAAGGCCGCATCGGGTTGATTGGCTTTTCTGCAAAATGCTGGCGCGCATTGCGGGATCGTGGGTATTCTCTCGGGCCAGATGATTGAGAACGGCACAGAGCCGGTGCCGGGCGCCGGGGCTTTTGTGACGACGCACTGGTCGGTGGTGCTGACGGCGGGCCGCAAGGACACTGCTGCGGCGCAAGTCGCCTTGGAGAAGCTGTGCAGCGCTTATTGGTACCCGCTCTACGCTTATGTGCGACGGCGCGGCTATTCAGTCGAAGATGCGCAGGACCTCACGCAGGAATTCTTCGGGCGCGTGCTCGAACGCCACTGGCTGGTCCAGGCCGACCAGTTCAAAGGGCGCTTTCGCACGTTCCTGCTCACGGCCATGGAGCGTTTTCTGGCCAATGAATGGGACAAAGCCCGTGCCCTCAAGCGCGGTGGCGGCCTCAAGAATATCCCCATCCAACTCGACAGCGCCGAGACCCGCTACGGTGTGGAACCAGCGGACAGCCACACGCCCGAGCAGGCGTTCGAGCATCGTTGGGCGGTGACGCTGCTGCAGGAGGTGGTGAAGCAACTCGGGGCGGAGTTGCGCGCCAGGGGCCAGGGCGAGCTGTTCAACGGGCTCAAAGGGTGCCTGTTGGGTGATGGCTCAGCACAGCCCTACGGCCAATTGGCGGCAAAGCTGGGCATGGAGGAGGGGGCGGTGAAAGTGGCGGTGCACCGTTTGCGGCAGCGGTATCGAGAACTGCTGAGGGCCGAGATTGCCAACACCGTGGCCTCGCCGGCCGAGGTTGACGCGGAGATGCATCATTTGTTCAATGTGCTCACACGCTGAGGTCGCCTTTTGTGTAACCTCGGGGGGCGAAATCTTAACACAGGGGTGGACGCAGTCATGAGCAGCGAACGAAAATGTCCGGCGTGCGGGAGGCCCTTGGCGGCCGATGCCCCGGAGGAGCTTTGCCCTGCCTGCCTGATCAAGGCGGGCTTCGGGACCGAGCTGGCGCCAGAGCCGGGCCAACCCAGCCGAACGCGCAGTTTCGTCCCGCCCGCGATAGCGGAGTTGGCGGGCCTTTTTCCCCAATTGGAGATTCAGCAGTTGCTGGGGCAGGGGGGCATGGGGGCGGTGTATCGAGCGCGGCAGCCGGCACTGGATCGGCTGGTGGCGCTGAAGATCCTGCCGCTGCAGACCTCCGGCGATGCGGGTTTTGCGGAGCGGTTCACCCGCGAGGCGCGCGCCTTGGCGCGGCTCAACCACCCCAATATCGTGGGCGTGTATGATTTCGGCGTAGCCGGCGGGTTGCATTATTTCGTAATGGAGTATGTCGATGGACTCAACCTGCGGCAGGTCCAGCAGGCGGGCAGAATCTCCCCTCGCCAAGCCCTGAAGATCATCCCGCAGATTTGCGACGCGCTCCAATATGCTCACGAGCAGGGAGTGGTTCATCGCGATATTAAGCCCGAAAACGTGATGCTCGATAAAAAGGGCCGGGTGAAGATTACCGATTTCGGGCTGGCAAAGATTTTAGGGCGGGACGCCAAGGGTTTGCGGCTCACCGGCGTGCAGGAGGTCATGGGCACGCCGCACTACATGGCGCCCGAGCAAATCGAGCATCCGCAGACAGTGGATCACCGGGCCGACATCTACTCGTTAGGCGTGGTCTTCTACGAAATGCTAACGGGCGAACTGCCGCTGGGCAAGTTCCAGCCGCCATCCAGGAAAGTGCAAGTGGACGTGCGGCTGGATGAGGTGGTTTTGCGCGCACTGGAAAAGGAACCCGAGCGCCGCTACCAACAAGCCAGCCAGGTCAAAAACGACGTGGAGACGATCGTGTCCCGACCCGCGCCACGGCCGAGCGGGCAGACGCTGGGTGCGCCGGAGGCGTGGCCGCGCAAACGCCTTCAACTGCGAAGCTGGTCCGTCATGGCGGTGCTGCTGGTTTCGGTGGTGGCGGTCATTATGCTCCTTAACTTCGTGACCCGGCCGCGGCAAAAGAGTCTTGGAACCGCGGTCCGGACGACTGACCTGCAATGGCCGGAAACTCCTGCTATCGCCGACAGCAAGACTCCACTTATTCAATATCAGAGGCTCGAATTGTTTCCGGACGGCGTGGCGCGTTTCCGCCTGCACGCGCAGGAGTTGAATGACTGGGGGACGAACTTGCTGACCTTCGGGTTCATCAATTCGGACTTTGTGAGCGTCACAAACATAACCGACGCGCGCCACCGCCCGATCGCCTTTACGAAGACCCACGAGATGATAAACGGGAAGGTGGGGATCTTCCGGTATTCGTTGACGCTCAACGAGCCTGTGCCTCCCGGCCAGCCGGTCTCGCACATCAGTGAAGGAACCATGACCGGCTTGTTCAAACCGACCGGCGCTCCAGGCGTATTCGAGTACTCGACGCGACACCGGCCCGTCGCTGAGCAGCGCACCCGGCGGATTGAATGGCACCGCCTGCCCCCCGGCGCGTGTTTGCTGGAGAAGCAACCGAACGACCTGCACGAGCGCGTCCGGGACGGGCGGATCGAGCTGTTCATTGACCGGCTCATTCCACCCGGCGACAGCCTGGAAATCGTGTATCGCTTTCGCCTGGACCAAAGTGACAAGAGCGCGCCGACCGGGCGCTGAATTTCAGCCGCAAGTCAGCTTCAGCGAGGACATGATGACAAACCGTATGAGAGCAAAGCATCTCATCCTAGTCGCTCTGTGCGTCGGGATCGCGCGGAACTTTGTTCAAGCAGCGCCGGATGGCGCGACCAAATCGGCAGCGCCAATGAAGAGCGATGGTTCCGGCACGTTGCTGCGGATCAACGTGGATCCGCGGGTCGAGTTGCTGAGCCTGATCTTTCGGCTGGCCGGCAACTCTGAATACAACCAGGCCCGCGTTGAATCCTATGCCGAGGATGCGGAGACGCAGTTCGGGACTTTTCGTGATCACCCGGTGGTCGCGCTGGCCACCAAGCTGCGGAATACGCAAGGGGTTTCCTACGACGCCTGCATGGGCATGGCCGTGCACTTGACTGATCCGCGCGATTTGCAATTCAGAACGCCACTGGTGCCCTGGCCCGAATCCCTTGACCGGCGCTGGACGGTCAAAAGCGGCAGCAACTTTCTGGCGGCCGCCCGGCAATTCGTCAAACACACCGGCTTCAATGATTTCATGGCCAAACACCGGGCGCTGTACCAGACCACTGAAAGCCGGCTCAAAGAACTGCTGGACCAGCAGGCGCACCTGGAATGGTTCAGGGACTTCTTCGGTGAGAAGCCAAACGCGGCTTTCACGGTGATCCCCGGAATGCTCAATGGCGGCTCCTGCTATGGCGCGCACTTCCGGTCTGCGGGAGGGCAGGAAGAACTCTTTTGCATGCTGGGCGTTTGGCAAACCGATTCGGAAGGCCTGCCCGAGTTCACCAGCGGCATGGTCGGGACGGTCGTGCATGAATTTGGCCATTCTTATGCGAATCCGCTGATTGATCGCCATTGGGACGAGTTGCGGGCGCCGGCCCAGATACTCTACAAACCAGTGGCTCAAAAGATGCGCTCCCAGGCGTATGGGGAGCCTGCTATCATGCTGCGGGAGTCGCTGGTGCGCGCTTGTGGGGTCCGTTACACGCGCCAGTACGAAGGAACCAAGGCCGCCTCCGAGGCTATTCGGCGCGAAAAGAGCCGCGGCTTTTTGTGGAGCCAGGAACTTTCGGACCTGCTTGGCGATTATGAAGCCCATCGCGATCGGTACCCCACTTTGGAGGCGTTTGCGCCACGCCTGGTCGCGTTCTTCCATGACTACGCCAAGCATTTTGCCGCCACGCAGGCGCAACAGAGCGGGAAACAGCCGAAGGCGGTTTCGGTGACTCCGGCCAATGGCGCCACCGATGTCAGCCCGGGCTTGACCGAAATCCGAGTGACCTTCGACCGCCCGATGCAGGACCATTCCTGGTCCTTGTGCGGCGACCCGTCACATTGTCCCAAGGGCGACGGCAGCCCGCACTATGATGCCGCCCGCACCACCTGGATAGCTCCGGTTAAACTCGAACCGCACCGGACCTACGAGTTCAGCCTCAATTCGGCTTCGTTTGATTCTTTCCGCAGCGAAGAAGGTGTGGCGCTGAAACCGGTGGCTGTGACCTTCACCACGGGCGGGCAGTGGCTGCGTCGCGGCCACCCAGCTTCGGCTCGTCCGTTAAAAGAGATTTTCCGGACGGCAAAGGCGGCGGCAGTTGGATAGCGGCAGTCTCCGCCGGTGGCCCGAGGGCGCCAGCCGCCCTTTGTCTGGACCGCAGGAGCTGGGTGATTGTGATCCGGTTCGGCTAGCGAACCGACCCCGGTGCCATCCACCGGAGCAACAATCATCCAGCCCAGACAAGGAAGGATTGGAGTTCAATGTGCTCACACGCTGAGGTCGCCTCTTGTGTAACCTCGGGGGTGCCGTGATGCTCCGCGAGGACGGCTCAGTCATCAAGGTCTTGGGCGTCCCGGAAGCTTGGCCGTAAGTCGGCGTTCTGGGGGCAGGCCCGCAGTTGCTTCTGTCGAGTGATTCTGTCAGCCTGCTGCCTGTGTGAGCAGCCCGGCAACCGCGTTGCCGTCGTCGCTCATTACTGCGAAAAAGACCTACCATGAAATCGTGTCGCGATTGCCAACACCAAGTTTCCGAGCAGGCGATGGCGTGCCCTCAATGCGGCGCACCGTTTCCCGCTAGAGAGAAATGGGACGGGTACGGGTTTGAGTACAAATCGAGCATGACATTGCTCGGCCTGCCGGTTGTCCACGTCTCCTTCAAGTACCGTCCGAACCGGGCTCCGGTCGTGGCGAGAGGTATCATTGCCATCGGACAATTCGGCTGCGGGATCATCACCATCTCGCAGTTTGGCATTGGGGTTTTCAGCATCAGCCAGTTCACGGTGGCAGGCGTTGCGCTTGCCCAGTTCGCCATCGCCTATTCACTCATCGCTCAGTGTGGTTTGTACGTTCATGAAGGGCATGGCCAGGTGGTACGAAGCTTCATGGAGTTGCTGGGGATGCTGCTGTAGTCGGCTGTCGCGATGAAACTCATTCAACTCGTCGCCGCGCTGGCCGTCCCGTTTTTGTTGGGTTTGGCCAGTGGACGCGCAGGTTCAGCGGCTGAAACGGCCAAACCCACCAAGGTCTTGCTGGGGGTGTTCGCCCATCCCGATGACGAGACGGTCTGCGCGGGCACGCTGGCCCGTGCGGCAGCCGGTGGCTGGGAGGTCAGGGTGATCTTTGCGACTTCGGGTGACGCGGGGGAGGACGTGTCAGGCCGCAAGCTCAAGGGCGCGGCGTTGGGCCAGGAGCGAGAGCGGGAAGGCACCAGCGCACTGGTCGCCCTCGGTGTGAAACGACCGCCAACGTTCCTCGGTTTTGGTGATGGCACCCTGGCCAAGGTGCAGTCACAGGTGACCGACCGGTTGATGAAGCAATTGGGTGGCCTCAAACCCGACGTGATCCTGACGTTCGGCCTGGACGGCTTCACCGGGCACGCCGATCACATCGCGGCAGGCAAGGCGACTGATGAGGCAGCCAAGAAGGTTTCGCCCTCAGCCGGTGTTTATCATGCCGTGCTGGGCAGGCAACTGGGGGGCTGGGCGAAGGCCGCAGGCGCGGCTGTCCCCAAGGGGACGAAACTGCCGGAGAATCTCGTGACGGTGGACGTGCAGCAATTCCAGGCGCGAAGGCTGGCGACCTTGGATTGCCACAAGACGCAGTGGACGCCGGAGATACAGGCCAAGCTCAGGGACTTCCGCCGAGACTATCCGTTTGAGGAGTTTGTCTGGGCGGGTGGGGGCCAGGGAGCGCCCGGCAAATGGGTGGGGCCTTGACTCTCTGCCGCCGCCGACCTCGATCACCCTGGCCTCGATGCAGTCAAGACCCTGATTCGTGAGGGTGCCGAGCGCAACCAGTGGGCGCACGTTTTCTCGGTGCTGATGGGGAGGCTTCGGCGATTACAACCTCCACGGACCAAAAGGATTGCATCTTGGGCGTGCCTGCCGCAGTGTACAAACCATCGGTTGCATAGTCATAGTTCGGCATGAGCGATGAAAGACACTCTCGAACTCAAGTGGCCGTGGAGCTTGATCTGGATTGAGTACGCGGACGAGATTATTGCCCAAATCAAGGAAGCATTGCCGCCGGATCATGAGAAACGGCAGTTCTAATCGGCACGGTGGTTTGGCTAACCGTCGCAGTTTTCCACACGCAAGCAGAATCCCCATCTTCAGGAGCTAGTCAGGCTGGATCTTTCGTGCTCTATGCTGGAGCCTCTCCAAAGAACATATCTGGCATGATCGTGACGATTAACATAACCAGCGGGGAGTTGCCTTTCGCTACATGGGGCTCCTATCGGTTCCTCCCGACGGCTTCCGGCACCTACAGCATCGTCGGTCTTTCGGGAACGACGGGAAACAGTACGGGTACCTATTCGTACAGCCAGAACTCGTCATACACGGTAGTCGTTGCTTTTATCGGGCTGTGTCACCATAGGTTTAGGACTATCTCACTGTCGAGTGACGAATCGCTTTTGAGGACCGGAGCAGTCACTTTCGGCGAACCAGTGCACTCCGGCGCACCGCCGCTATGCTTCTCCACCCGGCGCGGGGAGGAAATCCGCACGCGTCCTCCACGCTCAACCCTACTCGCCAGCGGCGGTGCCTGACCTCGTGACAGACGGCGATCGCTCTGTGTCAAGCGCGTCAGGCGAGCGGCTGAAGGTCTGAGAGGAGGGAAAACCCTCAACTGTCAGTTCTGACAGTTCCCCACCCGCCCAGGCATTCCAGGGCTTGAGCCAAATTCTAGGGCGCTCTGTCTGTCGAGAGGCTCAGGACATGATCGCGCTGTGCCGGTGCGCGGCATCGACCAGGAAGCCGTTCTGCGACGGTTCCCACGTGGACGACTCCTGGTGGCCCTTACTGACTTGTTTGTCCGGCCAACCTTGGGTCGCCGCCCAACTTAGCCGTGAACACAGCCAGCGCTCCCTGTGCTCCTCCGCTAGCCACAAGCATCTCCTCCTTGTGACATTGAATGTGCAGTTCGGTTTTCCGATCCTTGGGTGAGATCCAGAGAGTAATGAAAGCAGACTCGCTGTCGCCGCCGAGGCCGATCTTGCCAGCGATGATGCCGCTTTCGATGGAGGCGGTGGTGATCTTGCCAAGCCTGGCCAAGACCTCTTGGCAGACTTGAGCCACCACCGAAGGTTGAGTTTCGTACTGGATGGTTTGGTTTGCTTGCGATTGCATTATCATAGGGTCTCTTAGCTCGGTGAGCGCCTGGTTCCCATACGGGCACATCATTCTCAGAGTCGCATTGCCTCACTACGCCAATTGCGCCCTGTAAAGCCCTTGCTCTTCTCCGCTGAGTTGAGACCAGAATGACCACCGGCCTTCCCATCGCTGATTCTCGACCGCCCCAGTTTCCCGATCCACTCCGTCTCGCCGGGTTAAAAAGCGCCCCACAGCTCAGCTTCTGCACTCTAGCCCTCCCGGAGGGCCGCGCAAGGGCAAACGCCGGTTCCCAATTGCCACCGTGTCACTTGTTCTCCCTGCCGCCAGGGCAAGATCGCGGACGGCAAGCCGAAGTCGGAGTTCGAGTTGGTGGAGCCGACCAATCCTGACGAGCAAACGGGAGTTCGTTGACGCGCGTGTCCGGTATCTGGAAGCTCTTCTGAAGCATAGTGACCGGTCGAATCAGTTCCGGCCCTTCTTCACCGCGTCCACCAGGTGGCGTATGAGCATAGTCGGCAAGGACGTTCCAGGGGCGAGGTTTTAGACAGCCACGAATACGGTATAGCCACTGGGCCGACAGTCCCGGATGTGAACGAAGTTTTCAAATGGTGCTTGCTATTTGGTGGGGCTGGTCGAGTGTGCATTTGTCTCAGAGATAGCCTGCCGCCCCCAGCACATGGTGAATCTTCAGTTGAACATCGTTCAGTGATGATTTGAAACCCGATCGCCGGGAACAGTCTGGGAATGAGCAGCAGGTTTGAATCATACAGTCCTTATGAGCACAACATTATACGTGGGAAATCTTTCCTTTGATGTCACTGAAAATGACCTTCGGGACATGCTTTCACAACACGGCCCGGTGAACGAGATAAATGTCATCATGGATAAAATGACCGGACGCCCTCGTGGCTTCGCCTTTGCCACCATGAACACCGAGGAAGGGGCCAAGGCCGCCATTCTGGCCTTGAATGGCAAGGATTGGAAAGGCCGCGCGCTCACGGTCAACGAAGCCCGCCCGCGCGAGGAACGTTCCGGTGGCGGTCGCGGTTACGGTGGTGGAAACCGCCCCAATCGCTATTAGCCTGGATTCGCACGCAAGGGAATTGACCTAAGTTTTCGGCGGCGGGGAATGTGTGGGTGGCGACTTTGATTTGAGCGAGGCAGTGACAAAGGCAGTAACCGGGCGGCGCAACATCGCGGAGGGCGAAAGCCGGCGCCAAGGTTTCCGCACCAGAGCCAAAGAGGACAAAGCGCCTTGCCACAATCTGCTGCGCTACAAACTGACGCCTGGATATGTCTGAAGTTAAACTCAAAAAAGGAGAGCCGGTCGAGAAGGCCCTGCGGCGGCTCAAGAAAAAACTGGACCGCGAACAAACCTTGCAGCAGGTCCGCCTGCATCGGCGCTTTGAAAAGCCCAG
>Ga0315274_10009571_pt1 | contig 13987 bp, 11 predicted proteins | sample YL17G02_20_MG_FD_203700 | JGI IMG/M metagenome (GOLD analysis project Ga0315274, IMG submission 203700) | Sediment microbial communities from Yellowstone Lake, YNP, Wyoming, USA - YL17G02_20 | ecosystem: Environmental > Aquatic > Freshwater > Lake > Sediment | place: USA: Wyoming | collected...
GCCGTCAATGACCGCGATACTCTTTGGATCGGTCTTGAAGGTGATGGGCTTGCCTGCGCTCCCGCTCTTACGAAACATCACTTGCTCGGTGTACACCCCGCCGCCGACCATTACCGTATCTCCCGCTTGCGCAGTATCCGCAGCCTTTTGAATCCTCTGCCAAGGCTGCGATTGTGTTCCGGGATTGGCATCATTTCCCGTGATCGCCACGTAATACGTTGCTTCCGGACACCCCGCAATGAGCAACACTGCAGCCGACATGATCCCAACTCCTACCCACGGCATCTTCATCACCCTCCTGTTTTTTGCCTTGCCGCCCCGTTTCCCGGCGCGCATCGTCGTACCGCTGAACAGCAGCACACCAACCAACAGCCACGCCGCGCCGGTTCGCAACGGCTTCCTTCCCGGTCTGATCGCATCGGAGCATATTCCTCTCATCGGTACTTGGCCGGGAGAACACGGTCCCGTTCCGAGCCCCTCTCTTGAAGGATGCTGCCGTATTTGTCCATGACCCACCAACAGTCCATTCCCCTGCATAAGAGCCGGCTGAACGTGCTAACGCTGTCACGACATTCTACCTTGGTTCGCCGTAGCGCATATGCACCAGTTCCCGGCGTATTTACGCCGTTAACCGACGTCACCGCACCGCGATAGCCGGCGTCTTCAACGCGCCGCGCCAGGCTGCTATTACATTCACTTCCCGTCCCATAGGGATACGAGAAGAGATCAATCTGAGTTTGCAGCTCGCGTTCCAGCAAACGCTTTGATTCAAGGATCTCTCGCTTTGCCTCCTCTAACGGCAGTCTGGACAACGGCCTATGTGTCAAGGTGTGGGAACCTATTTCGATCCCCGAAGCCAGAAGTGCCCGCGCCTCATCCCAAGTGATATATCTGCCTTCAGCGTTTGCATCACCAGCTTCGCACCCCGAATCCAGTACATCACAACGGAGAAAGATCGTAGCCGGAAGGCCGAATTCAAGCAAGACAGGCACCGCATTTTCCAAGACCCCCCTGTAACCATCATCAAACGTAATGGAGACAGCTCTGGGAGGCAACGCCTGGTTCATCTTGAGTGCGTTCACGGCTTCGCCCAGCGGCACGACGTTCCAGCCCTTCGCAATAACTTCCATCTGCCGCCTGAAGTCCGACGTGAAAACGCAGAACGGGTCGCTGCTACGGCCTGCTTCCTGGACGTCATGGTAGGTGAGGATACGTAGCGATTCACGACCAGGCTTGTCTTCCACCTGCCGGGTCGTGGTCATCAAGCAGAACAGCCAGCGCAGGAAGTGCTTTACGACACTCCGCAACCTCCCAAAGGCGTACCCAAACCCGGAACGGAGCCTTTCGGCGATTATCCGCTTTAGGAACAGAGGATTCCCCAAGATGTAGCGCCTCCATTTCTGGGGTTGACCGAGAAGAATATGAAGCCATTCCAGGCCGCAATTCCGCATCCACAGTGGCGCTCTTGTCAGTTCGCCCGCAAGATGGTCGAAGAAGCCCCCCACCCCAATGGCTACCCCAACGTTCAATTGAGGTGCATGATGACTGATCCATCGTTCCTGCAACGGATTCCCAAACGCAACGAGCAAGAGGTCGGGAGAAGTCTTGTTGATCTCCGCAACAACGTCATCGCAGTTCTCTTTATCAAAATACCCATCGTGGCAACCGGCAATTTGCAACCCGGGACACAGAGCGGTTAACTTCATCGCGGCCCTCTCAGCTATACCGGGGCGCCCGCCGAGCAGGTACACACTCATCCCGCGCTTGCCCAACTCCCCACACAGCATTGGGACAAAATCCGTCCCTACAAGATTTTCCGGAAACCTTTTCCTCTGTAACCAAGCGGCTATCTGCAGTCCGATGCCATCACGCAAAACATAGTCGCCAGCATTCAGAACTTGGCGGTACAAAACATCCTCACAGGAAATGTTAAGTGTGGCAGCGTTGGGGAGATAAACCTTCATACAGCGCGGCCCCGCACAAGCTTTTACGAGCTCACGGCAGGCCGTGGCGAAGCTTACAGCCAAAATCCGTACCCCAAGGATCCCAATCGAGTCACGAGGACGCGTGTTCGGCATTAGGTCCTCGCCTCTGGTTTGCTGTGTCACGTCAAGCGTTGGCGTTACGGTTGTCAGACCTACTGGTCCCTCTGTAGTCAACGGATCTTGAGAAATCGTGTTCGCAGAACGCTTCTGAAACATATGCGTCTAAGTCCCTATTTTCCCTGACAGCAACTCTCCAAACCTCTCAATATTCTGCTTCTGCTGGGTCTCTATTTCCTTTCGGAGTTCGATCATTTCCTGACTCAACTGGACACGCCGCGAAATTGCCTCCCGGATACCGTCCCGTATACCAAGCGGAGTGTTCTCAACAAAGACAGTGCCTTTTGCAAAACGCCGTTCCATTGCCGACCACTTGGATGTCAAGAGCGGCTTCCCGATACTTAACGCTTCATAGGCGCCGCACAGCATTGTGTCGTTCTGTGTGCAAAGCACAACCACAAGGTCGCTTCCCCTCAAAAGTGAGCCATAGCTCTCTTCACTGAGATAGTCAGTAAAATGCACGTTCTTGCCCACCTCTTTGACAAGGCTCTTCGGGGCGTTAGACAACCTACCGGTAAAATAGAACTCAAACTCCTTGCATTGATTCGCGGCTTCAATCGTCTCCTTCACTGGTTCGTCATTAGCAAACGAGTTGACAACGGCAATACGGACTGTCTTGGATAGTTGTGCTCGTTCTCCACCGGCAAGAACCGGTATAGGGTCCTCCAAGACCATGCCGGGAGCCTTCCACGAACCAAGCACTTGCAGGAGCTCCTTGTTCGTCACGGTTGTGACCAGAGCCTTCTTGCACAGCCATCGGAAAACAGGTCTGGACCACAACCACAACGGGTCAGAGAATGCGCCGGTTTGGGCATCAATCACCGATTTTGCTCCGGTTGCGACGCAATAAAGAAATACGACCAGCGCTGAAGGCAACGGAGGAACTGTCAGTATAACTACTTTCGGCCTTGCCCAAAAAAGTAGCCACAGGGTAAGCACAGCCATGACGGGATACTTGAAGGGCGCCAGCAGGGGGCGTCTATACCTTAGGACGTGCACCACATGCAGGGGGGCCTGCAACTCGCGCGCCAGGGATTCGATCCTTCTGCACTGCGGGTCCCACGTGAGGCACATGACACTGGGTGCTGTGAACATTTACTTCAATCCTCCTGGGGCTAAGGCACCTTCCGTTCCTCGGGCCTTTTCACACAATCGCGCTGCCTTTGCTCATGGCCAGAAGATGCCTGTTCACGTTGACTTTCTCGCAGAACCTTTTCAAGAATTGCTTGCGCGTGACACAGGCAAGTCCGACGAGGACGCCTTTGGTGCCCCTACTTCATAGATCAGATTAACCCAACGCTCTGTGGTCGAGACTAGTCGGTAGCATTGTTTCGCCCGGCGATAGTTATTTTCCCCCATTTTCAGCCTAATCTCTTGGTCCTCAACCAGTTGCTTGATAGCCGCGGAAAGAGCTTCCACGTCCTCAGGTGGGACTAAGATCCCCCCTTTGGGTTCCTCGATCATCTCGGGAATTGCACCAACGGAAGTAGCCACGATCGGAACCCCGGCGGCCATTGCCTCCAAGATCACGTTGGGCATGTTCTCAAAGTGAGATGGTTGCACAAATATATCCGTCTCCTTGAAAAGACTTACCTTTTCTTTCGTGCCGACGATACCTGGGCACTCTAAAGATATATCCGTTGTGGAACATTTCATTTCCGGGTCAATGGCACCGGCCGCAGTCAGAATGCATTCGTCGGCTAAACCATTCGATCGAAGCGCGGCCAAAATGTCGAGGAAGCCTTTCTCGATTGTTCTCGGCCAAGAGCCGCCGCCGATATAGAAAAGGCGCTTCTTACCTTTACTGAGTCGGTGAATGTTGAGTGCGCCCGCTTCAAAGTATTCCTCCTCCACGCCATTAGGCACCACGGCTACTTGCGTTTGAGGGGCGATTTTCAGTATGTAGACCCGCCAGCTTTCGGAGAGGGCAATAACCCGGTCACATCCTTCAAGCGTCCACCGAATCGCCGCCTTCCCTATCTTTCCGTAAGCATTGAAGAAGTCGTCAAAATCCGGTGCATGAATGCTTAGGATGACCTTCCGCCTGCAAAGCTTCCCGATCAGCGCGCATACAGCGCTCTTCCAGAACACAATCCAGCCTGTTGTGCGGATCTGAAGCAGCGGAGCTCTGGACTTGAGTACCGAGCAAAGAAACTGCAGAACGAAAAACGGCGCGTATACGATTCGCCCAAGCGTCGAGTGTTCAGGTCGCTGGCCGTGCGACGTGTCGAAGGTAGATATTACTAGCCTCTTGGCTGCCGCTGACTTAAGAAACAGGTCAAGTTGCTTTTCCATACCGCCAGCTATCTCACCCGCGGGAAACGGGCCTGCCAAGAGCACTCGGATGCGCTCTTCGCAACCATGCAGCAGAATGCCGGCAGAGTCGCTGCTAGAAGAGACTTCTCCTGGGTTCTCGCAGCGCCAATCTTGTGCAAACCCTGTTTCGGCGTCAACATCCGCATCTAACTTTCCCGACTCTTTCACCATCTCGAATCTCCTGATGTACTCTCTCACATCCCGGCAGCCTCTTACAAACCCCTCAATCAAGCCAACGGCCTCGAGGCAGGAAGCGATTGAATAGAATGAAGCATGGGAGAAGCAGCCCACTCTTACCCAAAACGCCCCGAAAAGCACCAAACTGCAAGCCAACCAAGACAATAAGAAAAGCGTGTTCGGAACAACGAGCATCACCCCCGCGCAGAACAACCCCAAGGACAACCAGATCAAAAAAAATAGAACCCGGCGCGTTCCATCAATAACATAATCCGACGAAAACATCCTATGTTTCGCCGCCAACCGCAGCAACTGTCCGCGGCCATCGAGAAATCCGCAAAGGAACCGTCGCCAAAGCTCACCGTACGCAAACTTGTTCTGACCGGGCGAGCTGTTGTGAATCATCATCGGAGATGGAATCTGCCGAATACGGTAGCCGGCTTTGCTCACCCGCAAGCAAAGCTCACGCTCTTCTTCCGACCGCATGAATGGATTGTGACCGCCGGTTTCGTCCAGCGCGGATTTGCGAAAGAGAGCGACTCCTCCTGTCGTAGTGACATCCCGCTCGTGCGAGTCCCACCACTCCATACGCGGCTCCAAACCGCCAGCAGGGTCTTGTAGTCCCCGGCCATAGCGATACCCTCTGGTACCAATGACCGCCGCTATTTCTTCCTCAGACTCCATTGCGGCGACTCCCTTGGCAGCAAATTCGGGATGGAGTTCACAGTCGGCGTCCACAAACATCACGTACTTGCCTTTTGCGTGGAGCAGGCCTACATAGCGTCCTGCGGCCGGCGTCAGATTCTTGCCAGGCGCCAGGCGTATGATCGTTATCGGATAACGAGCGGCAACCTTAATGGTATCATCTTCCGAAGCGGAATCCACAAAGATGCACTCCCAGGACGACAAAACTTCCCCCGCACGCAGCACCGATTCCAGGCTTGAGGCAATGACATCTTCTTCGTTGCGGCCAATCACCACGAACGTGACGAGGCATCCGTCACTATCTCGTCTATTGTCTAATACGGGACTACAATTCCCGGCGGTTCGTGCAGCCATTTACGCCAATTCTCCTACAATTCTCTGAGTAGCCTACTCAAGCCGACCACTCCCTGTGCCTCGCCTGTGCTGTTGATGTTGAATCAAGTATACTTGCGGGTCTATCCAGTGTTCATAAAGTCATTCCATGAGATTGTTGTCAGGAATTTCTTTTTGAAAGTGCAAACCACAGACATCACACTTATACAAACAGTAGATAGCTCCCTGAAGAAACTCAAACTCTACGCCTCCCTGTGGCGAGTAAAACTCTTCCAGGTAATCTCTTATCGGAGGTTCATCAAAAGGACTCTGGTAAATTGTTCTCAGGTTTTCCGAAGCGCAAGCTGGGCATTCAGCCCTGATAATGAAATTGGGGTTACTCATGATCTTCAGAGACCTGTACCTTAGCGTGGGACTGACCAATATCCTCGACAGTCACACAGTCATCAGTCGAAGCAGGATCCTTATCCTTGAGAGTTCTCGCTTTTGTCTTATACCAGCTCATGGATAACGCTTCGCGATGATAGGCAAAAAGGCGCAATGCTCGTGTTGCCTCGTCCATCCGGATACACTCATCCCTGCACAATCGGGTGCAGCAGAACCTGATCAGATGCCAGATCATTGCCACCATCCGCCGCATCCTCCAACGCCAGGGATGTTGCATCAGTTGTTCCGGATCTGGGACACTGTGTAAGTGTGGCTCTCCTCGACCCAAACGAATGAAACGCTTCAGCATGTTCCGCGGGTCAAGAAGACTTGCTTGAACATGATGACCTACTACTGCATCTGGAACGTGAAGTGCACATCTACCCCCAGCGGCCAATCTGAGCAGGAGTTCGGCTTCGCTTCCCATACCCCATCGCTGCCCCGGTCGCGGACCGATTGATTCATCGTACCGGACTCCTCCGTTAAAGGCTTTGCGCCTCACCCAGAAGTTCGGTCCTGCTGGGTGCTTGCCACTCATATATGGCTCAGCTTCTTTGTGCCGGGAATCTTCGGCGAACCCAATTGCCCTTATGTTTGCAATCTCACTAGCCCACTTGGGTATCACCACGCCTGCCGGCCAGATAACATCGATCCTTCCCCCGAACACGTCATACTCCGGCCATCGCTCGCAGGCGGAGACAATCTGCCTCAGCCAATCTCTACGTGGGACCACGTCATCGTCCGTAAAGACCACTATTTCGCCCAGTTCGACCGTGTCGAGGGAATGATTCAGGGCGCAATTCTTCCCAGGACGGGACTCGAAAAGGTGCTGCAAAGGAAGGCGCTGCGCGAACAAATCAATGACCTGTCGCGTGTCATCAGTACTGTTGTTGTCAACGATGACGAACTCTACGTTCAGCACTTCACGATCAAGCTCACACATCGCCTCAAGGGTTCGGCGAAGATAGTCGCTACGATTGTACGTCGCGAAGATGATGGAAACATCTATCTTATTCATTACTCACGACTCCAGCAACGGGTATGAGACTCCTGAAGGTCTGACTCATGGATTTTTTCGGCAAATCTCGCTCATCGCGGCGCGGCACTCTCCCATTCGCCAATAAGGCTGAGCGTATCATTGCCCGTCTCTTCCTGTCGTTCATCACGCACCCTTACTCATGGAGAGGGCCTCGCGATGGTAGGCGTAGTAGCACAACGCCTCCACCGCGTTCTTCATCCGAAGGCACTCATCCCAATGCAATTGGGCCCGGAGAAACCTAGCGATGTACCACGCCATTGCCACAATACGTCTCATCCTCCAACGCCAAGGATGCTTCGTAAGTTTCTCAGGTTCGGGAATGCCGGAAGCGCGCGGCCATCCTCGACCGTGACGGATGGCACGTTTCAGCATGTTCCGTGTCTCAAGAAGACTCGGCTGAACGCGATGACCGACTACCGCACCCGGAACATATAGCGCACGTCTTCCCTCGGCGGCCAACCGCAGCAGAAACTCCGTTTCATTGCCCGTGCAAAACTTCTGCCCCGGCATTGGGCCCAGTGAATCATCCAATCGAATTCCGCCACTGAAGACCTTGCCCCTGACCCAGTAATTCGGCCCACAAGGCGTTGAGCCGCCTTGGTAGACTTTAGGCTCTGGGCCCAGGTCATGTTCAGCGAATCCGATTCCCCTTATGCCTTCATTCTCCTTCGCCCACCTTGGCGCCTCCACGCCGTCCGGCCAGATGAGTTCAATCTTTCCACCACCCACGTCATACTCCGGCCACTGCTCGCACGCCCCCAAAATCTGCTTTAACCAATCCTTTCGCGGCACCACGTCGTCATCCGTGAACACCACGATCTTGCCAATATCCGCGCTGTCCAGAGCGTGATTTCGAGCAGCGTTCTGCCCGGGCCGGGCTTCAAACAGATGAAGCAACGGAAGGCGCCCAGCGAAAGAGTCGATAACCTCGGCCGTGTCATCCGTACTGTTGTTATCGACCACCACGAACTCTACATCCAGACCGTCGAGATCCAAAGCACACATCGCCTCCAGAGTCTGGCGGAGGTACTCGCTCCGGTTGTATGTTGAGAACATGACGGAAATGTCTAAGTCTCTGTCCATTGATAAAGTCTCCAAACCAAACTTCGCCACAACCTGGCTATGGCACCATGTGCTCTGTGTCCTAGAGCGCCAAATACTCTGGAGTCTCCTGAACTCTGGCGCAATACTTGCGCCGCTTGTCGTCGGAACCACAGCCGCCTCTGCGGCTGCTGATTTGTAATCATCACATGCTACTCTTGATAAGGCCGGTCTATAGGGAAAGTAACGTTTGTATGAGTTAATCGGCTTCTCATATAAAAACCAGGATAAGTACGCGCACCCCACGGTCATGGCAACAAGGCAAAGAAGACGGGGGATACCCCCGGCAACTGTTTCGTCGATGCCGAGCGCGTCTGCAAAGTGTGTCAGTGCCGGGGTGGCAAGATTATGCAAGATATAAATCCCGTAGCTAACCGTGCCAAGACTGACTAGCACGGGATTCTCAAAAAGTGCCTTAGTACGACCTCGGAAACCGACTGCCGCCGCGTGAGTGACCCAGCAGAACAACGAGATCATACAGACGTGGCGGAACTCTAACACCACCTGGGAGCTAGGTCCTGGGGCGGCATATCCGTATCCATACAGAATGATTGTACCGCATCCCCCAATTATAAGGCACCACCGGGTTAGCCGAATCGCGGCTTTGCTGTTCGCACACAGAACTGCCAGAAGCGCGCCACCGCCCAAGGCATGAAGGTTACCTATGAGGAGGACGCCGCTAAGCCTAACGCCGGGGAAGGCAAGTGCGATGCCTACCCGATAGACAATTGCCAGTGTGATGGTTGCAACGATGATCGACTTCAGGCGCCGGACTGGTGCGAACAGCATCACAAACGGCCACACGAGGTAAAACTGTTCTTCTACCGCCAGTGACCAGAAGTGGCTGATCCATAAGTGGAAGTCCTGACGAAAGAAGAGATAGAAGTTGGTCGTATATGTGACATTCCATAATACGGTTTCACGGAAAGGCTCAACATCAGCAAGGCAAGCGACGAGAACGACGCCATAATATAGTGGGAATATCCGGAGGAAACGCCGAGCATAGAAACTGCGCAGTACGTGGAATCTGCCGCCGTTTGAACAAGCCGACCTGGCGCGAACAAGGATTCCCGTAATAAGAAAGCCGCTGAGTACAAAAAAGAGCTGGACACCCGAATTGCCAAATGGAAGGTTGAATGTCCAATCGGGCAGCCAGTGATTGTAAGCAACCGACGCGACCGCTATCGCGCGGAGGCAATCGAGTTGAGGCATGTACTTGTCCTGTGTCTCGATAGGTTTATCCATTTGCAGTCCCGCTAACGTTGCGTCTTATACCCTCCAAGCGACCTCGCACGCCCGCCGCCCAACGCCGTACACGGAATCGCATCCTCTTGTCGGGAATAATGAACGCCAGATTCTCCGCGAGGAATCGCCCGAGATACAACTGGACCATGTACTTCCAATATCCCAAGGGCAATCCCAATATCCGTCGACTCACGCGGGGTAATTCCTTGCTGATTAAAACTTTGCCCAAACAATTGCGATAGTGTCTTTGGATGGCCCACTCTTGCGTGCATCGCTCCATTGGGACGTAGTGCCAAACCACCGCGTCCTCCACGTACACGACAGCGCTGCCGTTAGCGAGAGGCCTCATCTGAAAGTCTGTGTCTTCGTCCGTCGGGGTCCCAGATTCAGGCCCCAGGTCCAGCCTGAACCCACCAACATCAAGTATGTCCTGCGCAAAAAACGCCATAGTTACAGCCCAAGAATCCTCTCTCATAGATGTAATCCCTGGGAACACGTCCACCAGAAACTGGGCATTGGCTACAACCATATGGCCGGCCATCGGTAAGTCTCAATCGATCGCATCATGAACTCTACTTAACCGTAATAGCTCAGTTGCATAGCCATAATTCCACCAAGATCTCAGATTCTTAATGTATATCCACTGTGGGTACATAGGCAAAGAGAAAGACCAGGCAATCACACATCGATATCCCACAGAAAGCATCCTGCGGAAAGCACGCTGACTGCAAGCGCTTTCTACTGCTGAACAGCCCTGCAGAGCTTGCTTATAGGCTTCGCTGCGACCCCGCCGAAATGCCAACCGCCTAACCTCAGATTTCCGAAGCCGGCTCGCCTGGATCAAATGCCCCACCCCCGCGTCAGTAACGAAGAATGGCGGAAACCCCGATGAGCGCAAGGTTCGCAGGAACACCGTGTCTTCGCCGGTCCGTGGTATGTCGCCAGCACCCAATAACTCATCAAAACGGAAGCCTTGCTGGATGACGGCTTTCCGTACCCAGAAGTTTGCCCCCGTGGGCAGTTGATTTTCAGGATACTCAATACAGCGCCCCAAGCTCTCCCTAGTTCCAAAAAACTTCCTTGCCACTTCAGGGTTTCTAACCCAAGAAGGAAGTCTTGTGTCTTCGGGCCAAGTATTGTATAGCTCCCCCCCAAATACACTATACTCTGACCATGTTGCGCAGGACCACGCCACCCGCTTGAGCCAATCCCGACCAGACACGACGTCGTCGTCGGTAAAAGCCACAATTTCGCCAAGCTCCACGGTATCCAGTGCGAGGTTGAGCGCCGCGCTCTTGCCTTGCCTTGGCTGGAAGAGATGGCGGATGGGGAGGCGGTCTTTGAAGGAGTCTATGACCGCGCTCGTATCATCCCCGCTGTTGTTGTCGATGACGACGAACTCCACGTCAAGCCCTTCGCGCTCCACGGCGCACATGCCCTTGAGCGTCTGGCGCAACACATCCGCGCGGTTGTAAGTGGCGATAAGAACTGACAAGGATACTTGGTTCTCAACAGGTTCCATAATGCATTCATTCTCCACCGTGTATCATCTACGCATAAGAAGTTCAGACAGAGCTACAGCGTTCTTTCGGGCACCGGCAAGCATTTCCTGGCCCTTCTCCCTGAGAGTCCTTCGTATACTGGTTTCATCGTCTATAAGTAATCGCATTCTCTGCACCAGAGCCTCGGTAGACACCTTATCTGCGTCCAGTAGGTAGTCCGTATGACCGAAAATGTCCTGCCATATTCCCCGTGCCTTCGCACTGTACGCAATGGCGATCGTCGGAACACCTGACGATACTGCGGCAATGGTGGCATGTGTTCTCGCCCCGACGAAGAAGCGACACTGGCTGATCAGCCACTTCATCTGCCTGGCGGGAATGTTTGCAGGCAAAATGCCCACCTGCTCTGAGACGTCGCCAATGCGTTCGTAGATCATTTTCAGGAACTCTGCGTCGTTCCTCGAAAGGCGTCCGTCCTCTCTTGTCACGTGAGGAATGAGGACAACTCTGTGCCCATCGTGAACGAGCTTTCGGACAAAACCGGCAATCTCACACTGGAACGCGTCCCTATCTCCTCGTCCGTACCACTTCAACACAAGTTCGCTCACGTTAAGTCCGACGACATCGTCGGAGCAAAGGAAATCTGCTTCTGGGCCATCATATTTCTCAGGACCAAGCGCAAATGCAACGTCGTATACACGAACCACGTTATCACTTACTCCGAGGGAACTAAGATAGTCGAGCGTATAGCTCTCACGAACCGTAATGAGCGAGACCCTCCGAAGGAACTCGGCTATCTCCCTTTCATAGGCAGGATCCTTGTCGAAAGGACCCACGCTTGCACTCCAAATAACCGTGGGGATATTGCGTCGCTGGAAATACTTACATTGGGCAACGAAGCTCCGAGGCAAGCCATAGTCCAAAGAAAAGTTATCGCCACCCAGCGACAGTACACAATCGGGCATGTCCAGGAGCGTCGAGGCCAAATCCCGCAGTGACCTGGAAGGTAGCCCCTGAACGAGTGGAAACTTCACGCGCAACGGCGAATAAGGCCCCCATAGCCAGTTGCTGCGATAATAGGGCCGCCATCGAACACTCGGCTGCTTGCCTTGGACCAAATCACGGGCATAGTCGGGCGACCATGCTGTAAAATGACATGAATCGAATTCTTGTGTGAGTAGATCGACTGTTGCCCTGTGAATCGCCTCGCAGCCTCTATTGTAGAAGCCGCCGTTTCCAATGAGCCAGATATGTGTTCCTTTGCCCATCTCAGTGTTCCTTCCTGGAACGTGAGAGTGCTCCTAATCTCTTCCATAGCCAGTCGCTGCGATGATATGGCTGCCATCGAACACTCGGCTGCTTGCCTTGGGCCGAATCGCGGGCATAGTCCCGTGACCATGCTGTGAAATGACATGAATCTAGTTCCTTGGTCAGTAGATCCACTGTTGCTCTGTGAATCGCCTCGCAGCCTCTATTGTAAAAACCGGCGTTTCCGACGAGCCAGACATGTCTTTCTTTTCTCATCTCTGCCCTTCTCACTGAAGCGGAAGATAGCTGTTAGCCTTCTCTCGATGATGCCCAAGGCGCGCGGAACAGAGGTCCTATAGTCGTTATTTGCTGTTCAGCATGCGGAACCATCAACCGTTCGAGATCGGCCAGCTTCCCTGGGTCATCTTTCATGGCTGCCATGACCATGGGCACATCGTGGCAATTGCATACTTTCACGAGCCGTCCCATATCTTCCACCTTCATAGCTACTCCTCGTCAATCTTCTTCTAGTAGGTTTGCATACATAGCGAGCTAAAACATATTTCAGACACCTTGAGAGTCCTTCTGCCTAGCGTCGGTGTTTGATCAAATCTCCTCCCTGCTGGTGGCGCCGCCCTTTCGCCACTCGACATGCTCACGAATCACCTTCGCTGGAACTCCAGCAACCAAGCACTTAGCCGGAACATCCTTGCACACAACCGCGCCAGCGGCAACAACAGCCCCATCGCCAATCGTGACCCCCTTCAAGATTATGGCGCGGGTGCCGATCCATACATGCTCGCCGATGCAAATACCCTTTGCCATCTCGTTGTCGCTGTTTAGCAGTTGGTGAGCATCATTATCACGTATAATCACATCACGCGCGATGGCGCACCCGTTGCCAAGAGTGACTCTCCTTGCACAGCTGATCTGAACCCCGTCATTGCAGAACCCCGCGTTCAACGTCAGTACGCCATTGTCTAATACCCGAATATCCGACCCGTTGTAGACATCAAAGGCGCCATTAACTATAACCGTAGAATTCCTGCCGACCGAAAACCTCGTTTCAAGCCTTGAGTTTCGGAACGTCTTCCATCCCAAGGTAAGCGTTCCATTCAACCTTATCTGCGCACTATGATCCAAGACAACGCGACAACATCTCGTCGGAATAAGCATCCTCGAGCGAAGCACATTCGCGTGCGTATTCCTCCGAAGTACATTGATGTGGAGAAATTGCAGCCAAGCCGAAGCGGAAAGCCCGATGCGTCGCCACCGGCCCCGAAGCATCTTGCGCGCCATTCCTTTAGCCTTTGCATAGAGCCACATCGCCATTTCCCTCACACATCCCTGCATAGGAAAGTGCTTTCTTGATAGTCCGACAAAGGACATTGCATCTATATCCTCAAAAAAACGATCACGCCCCGGTCTCTGCTCGAGCGGCTGCGTTAAGGCTGGGTTACCAGCAGCAACCTCTTGCAGAGTGCACTCTTGAGAGAACAACGCATTACCCACACTTTGCAGGAAATCGCGGCCCTTCTCCGAATTAAGAAGCACCGCCGACGTACCGCAGTCATTATCCAGCTCCGGGTGAATCCTATCTAGTCCCCAGAAATCCGCCAGTGTAATATCCGCTTGCTGGGGCATTCCTTTGAATTGGCAAGAATAGCAGCACGGGCGAACGAAAAGGTTGTATTTGAGGTACCCCTGCATAAAAAGATCATGATACCGATCCCTGATATAGGTCTTACCGTTCGAAAAATCGATTCGGGTTGAGAAGCGATGCCATCCATACG
>Ga0315274_10009573_pt1 | contig 13986 bp, 14 predicted proteins | sample YL17G02_20_MG_FD_203700 | JGI IMG/M metagenome (GOLD analysis project Ga0315274, IMG submission 203700) | Sediment microbial communities from Yellowstone Lake, YNP, Wyoming, USA - YL17G02_20 | ecosystem: Environmental > Aquatic > Freshwater > Lake > Sediment | place: USA: Wyoming | collected...
GCCAGGTACCCGGAATCGATCTGGTCATCGCCGGGCACGAACAGCGCCTGGTGGAGCCCCGCAGCGTGAACGGCACGCTCCTGGCTTCGCCCGGGGAAGAGGGCAACCGGGTCGGCCTGCTCACCCTACGGCGCGACGCCCGCGGGCGGGTGCGCGCCACCCACGAGTTCCGGCGGTTCCGCTTCGACCGCGACCCCCGCGACCCAGCGATCCTGGCGCGCCTGCAGCGCTACCGGCAAAAGCTGCGCGACGCCCTGAATCAGTCCCGCTGACGGGATAGTTCGAGGCGCGCCGGATAGGGTATCATGCCGGCACTCATGGAAAACAGGCTTGGTGACCGCCCCACCCCGCTGCTGGGGCGTCTGCTTTCCATCGCCCTGCCCATGGTAGTCTCCCAGTCGTCGGACACGGTCATGATGTTTGCCGACCGTCTGTTCCTGTCCCGGCTGGGGGAAGCCTACCTCTCGGCCGCGATGAGCGGGGGGTTGACCGCGTTCATGGTCAGCTCGCTGTTCGTGGGAACGGTGGGGTACACCGCCGCCGTCGTGGCGCAGCTGTTCGGCGCCGGCCGCAAGCAGGACTGCGCGGAGGCAACCGTTCAGGGCCTGATCCTGGCCTTGATTTGCTACCCTCTCATCCTGGCGCTATCGCCGCTGGCCCGCTACCTGTTCGTCGTGGCCGGGCAGAGCCCCCTGCAAGTGAACCTGGGCTACGAGTATTTCCGGGTCATCATCTTCGGGTCGATCTTTCTGGTTCTGCGCTATGCGCTTTCCGGGTTCTTCCTGGGCATCGGGCGGACCCGCGTGGTCATGCTGGCCAACCTGGCCGGCATGCTCGCCAACCTCCCCGCCAACTACATGCTGATCTACGGTAAACTCGGTTTCCCCGCCCTGGGTTTGACCGGCGCGGCCATCGGCACTGTCCTGGGCAGCATGATCACCTTCCTGATCCTGCTCGCCTTTTATCTGCGGGGGGACAACCGCCGCGAGTTCGCCACCCACCGGGGCTTCCGCTTCCGGGGGTCCACAATGCGCACCCTGGTCCGCTTCGGCGCTCCGGCAGGGGTCGAGATGCTGCTCAACGTGGCGGCCTTCAACCTGTTCGTGCAGTTCCTGTACTCCTACGGCACGGGGGTGGCCGCGGCGGTGACCATCGCCTTTAACTGGGACATCGTGGCTTTCATCCCCATGCTGGGGATGAGCTCCGCCACCACTGCACTGGTCGGTCAGTTCGTCGGAGCCCGCGATTTCGGCCAGGCCCGCCGGGCGGCCTACCTTTCGCTGCGGGTGGCCTGGGTCTACTCCGGCACCATGGTGATCGTGTTCCTGGCCGCCACCGGGGCGCTGGTGCGGATTTTCGCCGCCGGGTTTCCGGGGGATGCCGGGGAGATCACCCGTTTAGCCACCGTGCTGATCCGCCTGGCCTCGATCTATACCCTGGCCGACTCCGCCCAGCTGGTGTTTGCCGGGGCCCTGCGCGGGGCCGGAGACACCCGCTGGGTCATGCGGGTGTCCGTCGCGCTGCATTGGGCCTTCGCGGCGGCGGCCATCGTATCAATCCGGGTCCTGCGCATCTCTCCGGTCACGGCCTGGGTCGCCTTCATCGTTTTCATCGTCCTGCTAGGGATCTCCATGTTCCTGCGTTTCCGCGGCAGCCGCTGGCTGGATACCCGAATGATCGATTGAAGCCTGCGGTTTGGAAACAGCTTTGGACCGAAGCACCTCCGGGCCGACGTGCCGATCGTAAAGAAAAGCACTCAGGCAGTTCCCCTTGCTCCCGATATTTATTACTTTTTCAGTATGAATACCATGCAGGTCTTCGCTCAGGTCAACTGGATCGCCGTCGTGTTGGGAGCCGTGTTCAGCATGGTGCTGGGGTTCCTGTGGTACGGCCCCCTGTTCGGCAAGCTGTGGCTGCGCAGCATCGGGAAGAAGCAGGAAGAACTAAGCAGCAACGCGGGGATGTATGTCTTCGCCTTCCTCGCCGCCCTGGTTTCCGCCTACGTGCTGGCCGTGCTAGTATCCGCCCTCGGGGCCACGGTCTGGTGGCAAGGCGCCTTTCTGGGGGCGGTAGTCTCGGTCGGCATCGGCTCGATGGCGGCTCTAGTGAACGGCATCTTTCACCGCATGTCCGGGGTCGCCTGGCTGCTTTTCGCGCTCTACCAGCTGGTACTGAACACGGCCGAGGGACTGGTGTTCGCCGCCTGGAGGCTGTAAGCCTGGCGTCGGAATCTGGTATTTAATAAAGTATAGTCATGCAGAACAGGGCGGAGGCCTACATTCGGGAGCTAGTCGCTGAGGTCTTAGAGAACAATGACTCATCTAGAAGAATCCGCATCCGTCGTTGAGAGGCGATCCCGGACCCTAACGGCGCGCGGCGCCCTTGGCTTCATCGTGCTGCTGGGCGTGGTGAGCCTGTTCGCGGACATGACCTACGAGGGAGGCCGCAGATTGGTGGGACAGTACCTCTGCCTGCTGGGGGCCGGTGCCGCGGCGATCGCCGCTGCAGCCTTCAGTGTCTGCCGATCGGGCTGCTCGCCTGCGAGCCCCTGCAGGATCACGTGACTGCCGGGCTGGCCGCACACGTAGAACCACCACTCGCTGGGCTTCGCCACGCGCAGGCTCAGGCGCTCGTTGTCCGCGTCGGTCCGGCCGGCCAGCACCTGCTAGCCCCCGCCTAGGTCGTACTCTTAGCAGCGAACCGGCTCACTCATGTTGAAGGCGGCTGACCAGTTTCGTGATGAAGCGGGCCGCCGGCATGCCGTCGACGGCGTCGTGGTCGAACAGCACGGTCAGGTGCAGGATGTCGCGTATTTCGATGCGTTTCCCGACCACCCAGGGCAGCTTCGCCGGGGAGCCCGCGGCAAAGCAAAGGTTGTGCATGACCTTGGGGATGAACCAGCCGGGCCGGCGCCCAGCCGCGCCCACCGTCGTGACGATGGCGGTACCCAGCAGGCTTTGGCTGCGGAACGGATTCTTCAGGAGGCGCCTGAGCAGCCACAGCCGGATGGCCTGGGGGAGCCCGAAATACAGCCGCAGCGCAATCCGGGAGAGCTTTGTTTCACCCAGGATATAATCGCCCTCGTCGCGGAGCTCCTGCTGCTGGGCGTTGTGGATCTCGGCACAGATCTGTTCGGCAGATTTCTCGTTCGTTTTCCTGATCACCCGCACCAGGGGCACCCGCTTTCCATGGACCGTCCGTTCCACCATCACTGCAAGGTCGACGTCGGTAAACAGGATGAGGTTTCGCCCGCGTCCCCGGACGGCGTGAATGTACCTGCTCTCCGCGATGACATCCCCGATCTGTTTGACCAGCCAGGCGAAGAAGGAAATCTCCCGCCGTTCGGCCCTGAGGGCGCGGAGGCGCCGCAGGGCAGCGGTCACGTCGACCTGCAGAAGGACGGCCACGTGGTGCTTGCGGCCGCCGATTCGACCTAGATCGATAGTCCCGAGCCGCGCAGAGGGGAAATGGGTGATCTCGTGCCGGGGCTTGCTCATCGGTAATGCTTCTCGATACCGCCGAACCCGAACAACTTGTTTTTTTCGGTCATCACAATGAAGTAGCTCAGCCGCTTCTGGAATTCCTTGGGGCGTTTGCGGGCTCCCTCGATGAACGCGAGCCGAATTCGGATATAGGGCTGCGGGAACTTCCGGAAGTTTTTCCAGGCCGTCGAGTTGGCCCGGATGGCTTCCAGGATATCCGCAGGCGGGTCGAAGCGGTCCGGACTCAAGTCCGGCAACACGGCCAGCACCTCGGCGGCGACTTTGCCCTGCGCCACTAGGGACTTCAGCCGCTCCTGGTTCGCCTGCGAGTAGGAGCTGCGTGCTCTACGGACGGAAAAACGCTGCGCATAGCGGTCCTGATCGAGGCGCCGGACGGTGCTGTCGATCCAGCCGAAGCAGAGCGCTTCCTCCACCGCGTCGTTGTAGGAGATGTTCGGCTTGCCCGTATGCTTTTTGTGGAAAACAAGCCAGACCTCTTTCTCACTCTTGTAATGCTTCCTGAGCCACGCGCGCCACGCGGCGCGGCTCGCCGCCTGCAGGAGATCGCGTTCGTTCAAGGTCGGTTTCATGGCGTCTCGTCACAACCCGACTTCAAGAAAAAGACCCCTATCGTCAACGCCAGAACGCAGAGCACAAACCTATCCAAACCCTTAACTGAAGGAAAATCAATACCCCAAAATCTAAAACACTAAGGTATGCTTGCTGGCGAATGGCCACGGCCCTCGCAGCGGCCTCCCACAGGAGCACGCCCGCATGGCTGGGGATGACCGCCACGGCAGCCCAGCCGACCGTCGAGATCGCCCTACCAGACCAGCGGCGAGTTCTTGCGGTGAAACCCGCACTCTCATTGTCTCGTGTTGGAGGGCGGGTTTGATGAGAGGGGTAGGTTTGTCCATATCCCCCTCGGCGATATCCAGCGGATGTCGGAGTACTTCCGTCGAGTGGTCATCAACTTCTTCCTGAAGAAGGAGCTGCTCAACGTCCATCTGGCCACCCGTCTCATCAACTGGAAGCACTCTGTCTTCTCCGTGGATCATTCGATTCGCGTTCCGGCCTTTTCGATCAAAGCCCGCGAAGCCCTGTCTCAATACATCGCCCGACCCCCTCTGTCTTTGAAAAAGATCCGCATCGAAGAAAACGGAGTCGGCACCGAGATCTCCTTCTCCTCCGACAACGAGTTCTTCAACGGCTTGTATGCTTCCCGCACCAAGGGAAAGTGGCCGGACCAGCCGCATTTGCTCCGACTCGCCCCTGCGGGGTGGAAGAAGGAACGACTGCAGGCTCATCAAGCCGTGCAACCCTGCTATGAAGAATCAGCCTGTTCTGTTTCCGACACGGAAAGCCGCTCGACGTGGGCCAAGCTCATCGCCCAGGTGTACGAGGTCGACCCGCTGGTCTGTCCTTGTTGTTCCGCTCCAATACGGACTCTCGACGTGATCACCGAGCCGCAGGAGGTCCGCAAGATCCTACGCCACCTGGTGAAGATCGGCCGTTCACCGCCAGAATACCTCGATGTCCTGCTTCAGGCACTCCACCTCCACCGGGGTGGAGCCGGCCAGCTCCCCGTCCGGGGTCAGGACTTTGGGCGCCGGAGTGCTGATGCGCAGGCGGCCGGCCCGGAAGGTCTCCACCTCCGGCAGGGTTAGGTGCTCGCCGGTGAAGAACAGCGGGATGCTTTTCAGGAGGCGCAGCCGGCCCATCCGCCCGAGCAGGGTCACGTCCAGCAGGCCGTCGTCGATACGGGCCTGCGGCGCCATGAGGAAGTTGGAGGTGTAACCGCGGGCGTTGGAGATCTCGGCGAAGAGGTTCTCCTGCTCGATCACCCGGCCGTCCGCCTCGATGCGGATGGGGTAGGAGTGAAGGAACAGGGTCCGCACCACCACGCCGATGATGTAGGACAGGTTCCCGAACATCTTCAGCCGGGCTGCGGTGACCACTACGTCGGCCACGAACCCCAGCCCCAGGATATTCAGAAAATAGAAGGTTTTACCGCCGGTGATATACCGCCCCACGTCGACCCGGCGCCGCTTGCCGGCCGCGATGATCTCGACGGCCTCGCGCCAGCGCCCCGCATCCATATTGAGGTCACGCGCGAAGGCGTTGCCGGTACCCGTGGGCAGGATGCCCAGCGGGATGCTCCCGTGCGCCGGGTTGGCGTAGTAGCCGTTCACCACCTCGAACAGTGTGCCGTCCCCGCCCGCGGCCGCGACCCCGCCATAGCCGGCTAAGTCCGCCCCGCGCACGATCTGTACCGCGTGCCCCGGGCCCTCCGTGAGGCGCAGGTCGGCAGAAATGCCCTTTTCCTTGAACAGGCCAGCCGCCTCCGCCGCGAGCGCTGCCGCGCGCCCGTGTCCGGCATTGGGGTTGCAAACCAGCAGGATCTTCATCGGCACCCTCGCTAAACAAGCAGGCGCAGGCACTCCCGGAGGATCCGGGAGGTGCCGGGCAGAACCTCGTCCTCCCGCGTCCTGGAATAGGGGATAGTCTGCTCCGTGCACACCCTGCCGTAATTGCAGGCGATCCCCTGCTCCAGCAGCGCGGCGGCGATTTCGCCGGACAGGCCAAACCCCCGGTAGTCCTCGTCCACTACCAGCAGGCGCCCGGTAGCGGCGGAAAAGCCCTGGTCCTCTTTTTTTCAGCGGCTTTTTCGACAGCCTGAATGCGTGTTACCATCGGAAACTCCTCCTTTCGAGGCGATTGCAGAGATATCTATTCTATGACAATATTTATATATATAAAGTCAGCAAAGATTAACAGAGCGAACCTTTTTGTCAAGAATTTTCTAATTTTTGGTGCGCGCAAATATATTTATATTTTTCTTACGCCCTCAAAAATGGCAAATATTATGATGTGCCTATGTTAACCATCCTTTATTTCAGCCTTTTCTGGATATCATTGATAGGGCTTTGCGTTTGGATCAGCAGGTATCTGGCAATTCTCCGGAGCGCCGGAAGTAGCCCCCACCTGGACGAGAATTCTTACAAGCGCCCACCGGCCGATCCTCCTTTCGTATCCATCCTGATCCCCGCCAGGAACGAGGAGAGGAACATAAGGGAGTGCCTTGAATCGCTCACGCGACAGGACTATCCTAACTACGAGATCATAGTCGTGAACGACAGGTCCACGGACAGGACGAGAGAGATAGTCGAAGAGCTCCAGAAGACTCACAGGAACGTCGCTCTGATCACTAACGAAGAGCTCCAGGAAGGCTGGACCGGTAAGAACTTCGCCCTGCATAAAGGCGTTCAGACCGCAAAGGGAGCCTGGTATCTTTTTACCGACGCCGACACCTGGCACCACCCGAAGAGCGTGTCGCAGGCAGCAAACTACGTCTTGGACAAAAAAGCGGACATGCTTACCCTACTGCCTTTTCTGGAGGGAAAGTCGTTCTGGGAAAAGCTTATCCAGCCGATAGCCGGAGCCGTCCTGCTAATATCTTTTCCCATTAAGAATTCTAATAATCCCCGGAAAAAGACCGCTTTCGCGAACGGGCAGTTCATCCTTATAAGAAAGGATATCTACAACAAGTTCGGCGGCCACAAAGGATTGAAAGAGCATTTCCTCGAAGATATCGCCATGGCCAAGGCGGTAAAACACGGAGGAGATGTCCTGAGCGTGGTGATAAGCCCTGACCTTTTTAAGACCAGGATGTACAAGAATTTCACGGAGATCTGGAACGGATGGACTAGGATATTCTATTACATTTACGACAAAAAATTCTGGCTGATATTCGCGAACATCGTCCTTCTTTTCGTCTTCTCGCTCCTGCCGATAGTGCTTTTCGTGTATTGCGGGGCGCGCCTGATGATGGAAAATGAGTTCTCGAACCGAACATTCGCAATATTCGTCTTGAGCGCACTGCAGATCATCGTTATAAGGCTGACCACGTTCCGCTATTGCAGGATGAGCCGGTCAAACCCTTACTACTCCATGTTGAACCCCATCGGATACGTGATCATGATAGGGATTCTTCTGAACGCGATCAAGACGATCTTCTCCAAGAAGGGGATGACGTGGAGAGGGACGACTTACGCCAAGAATTAAAAATCCTCTACTGCGACCCTGAAAGTGGTTTTCAGATAGACCATCAGCTCGGCCATCGAATGCCTGCCGTCCTTCGTCCGCAGGGCTGGGTCCCTGAACTCCTCGAGAAGATGGCCGATCCTCTTTTTAATGCCAGGCTTTGAGTAGAAATTCCGCCACAGCCACAGAAGCCCCTCGTCGAGTTACTTCGGCGTCATGTTCTTCGGCAGGAAAGTGTAAAACTGCTCGTTGTATTTTGGTAACCGTCTAATTAAGGCTTCCTGAAAAAGTCTAAACGGCCGTAAATTCCACATAATCCGACCCGCGAAGGAGTCGGAAAAGGAATATCGACAGGCGCAAAAAAGAATCCTCAGCGCTTTCTCCAATCCCATGACCAGGAAAACGATGCCGATCTCCACACGTACCCGTTCATCCAGCCTTTGTTGCCGTTGCTGGGATCGGGTACGCACGCGATCCTTGCTGGGATGACCCAAGGCCTGCCCACTTAAGCGAATCCCTCGCTCCTGGCAGTACCGTGTCGCCGGTGTCTGAACCCGACAGCTCAACCGTTGCAGTGCAGCTTGCGGGGCTTACTTCTACAGGATCGATACCGACCAAGAGCAGGTAGGGAGCAGAGCCACTGGCAGCGCTCAACACTACCCAGTTTTCACTGGCGGAAGCAATCCAATTCACCCCGCCGCCGCAAATCATCACCGCTTGATTCGATGGAGGAACGCCGAGTTCCTCCAGGGTGAATACCAAACTGGTGCTTCCGCTGATGCTCAGCATGGTCCGCGCCCGGGGCGGGGCGGATATCGTTACTCCTTGCGACACGTTACCGGCTGTGTCCACGGTCCTGACGGTTAATGTGTATTCGCTGTCGTTCGTGAGACCGGTTGCAGCTTAGGTGCCCGCTCCCGCAGCAACCAGCTGCCGTGCATACCCGTACGGGTACCAGGAGATCTCGACGTTGAGAAAGTCATCGTCAGAGGGATCGGTCCAGCTCAGTATCACAGTTCCATCCCCCGCTCCAGCAAGAAGGTTGGCAGCCTCTTGGGGAGCCTGAAAGTCAGATGGACCGTAAGCGTCGGGAGGGCGACAACTCGATAACGCCCAGGAAAGCAGAACAGCCGAAGCGATGGTACCGAAAGCCTTGTTTTGCATCGTCATCACCTCCGAAAAGCAGATGCTCCGCAAAAGCTGTGCAGATCGAAGGTATTATTGTCTACGTCCTCAACTCAAAAAATATGCATCTTTAAGCAAGGCAATCAGCAGCAGTATGGCGGCAGCCCAACCAGCCGCTGGCTCGGGAAACGAAGTGCATCTGCATAACTTTCTGAAGTGAAAACAGAGGCAACCACCGTCTCGTGCCTGGCCGACTCAGTCGCCGCGCCGAAGCGCCGGGACCTATCTCGAGACAGGGCGCTGATCGAGGCGGACCACCTGATCAATGTGAACTGAAAGTAAAAGTCAAAACTGGCCTTGCGGAGGCAATCGCCGGGCAACTAGAGGAGTTCGTCCAGAACTTCCCCCGACTCCAGGCCGGAGAGCGGAAGCTGCTGGTGGATGCACTTATCGAGCAAGTGGAGATAGGAAAAAACAAAAGGGTGGTCGCGCTTCTGCGGCCACCCTTGGCTTTCGGGTATTTCTCCCCGTCTTTAGCCCCTAGGGGAATCGAACCCCAATCAGGCCGGCGTTTGCTAATTCATCTCAGCTTCAACCTTGACTCTGGCGGCCGCAGAATCAGAGTTCTCGCGGGCAGCTTTTCGATTGACCATTTTCAATATGTATGTTATATGTATGGGTAGAACAGATGAAGGTGACATGGGATCCGTTGAAGGCAAGAGCGAATCTCAGCAAACATGATGTTCGTTTCTCTGACGCCGAATCTGTTTTTTTTGATCCCGGAGCTCTTACCAGGGAGGATGAGTATGCCGAGGGTGAACAGCGATTCGTCAGCGTTGGCGTCGATTCCTTTGGTCGCGTTCTCACCGTCGTGTATTCACATCAAGGGGAGGACATCCGGATGATCTCGGCTCGCCAAGCCACAAGATCGGAGAGAAGAGCCTATGAAGAAGGAATACGATTTCAGTAAGGCCAAACGGGGAGCTGTGATCCCCCAGTCGGGAAAAACTAGAATCACCATTTACATCGATGACGATGTGCTTGAGGACTTTCGAAATCGTGCCGACGAAGAAGGTCGGGGCTATCAGACAATGATGAACGAAGCGCTGCGAGAATACCTTGGGAAAGCCAGACACCCGCTAGATGAGGAAGCCCTGCGCCGAATTATCCGTGAAGAACTCAAAACTGTGAGTTGATCTCGGACCGCCCGCCCGGTCCGCTTCACTGGTCAAAACGCGTCGTTGAGCCTATGCTATCCCCGTCTTTAGCCTCTAGGGAAGGAAAGCCCCAAGTTCCAGAGCTGAGGATTCATGTCAGATACGATCTGGGGGCCTGCTACCTTCCCAGCGTGGCCGAGGGACGCGCGACGTACGCGGTGTCAGCGGGGACACCGCCAAGTGTAGTATACTGAAGCCATGCCCGCGCCCGTTCTGGCCACGAAGCTGTTCATGCCCCCGGCCCGGCCGCATGCAGTCCTCCGCCCCCGCCTGATCCAGCGCCTGAGCGAAGGCCAGGAGCAAGGACAGACGCTAACCCTCATCTCCGCCCCCGCCGGCTTCGGGAAGTCCACGCTGCTCAGCATGTGGATCGGCCAGCGCACGCGGCAGGATCCGAAGTTTCGCGTCGCCTGGCTCTCCCTCGACGAGGGAGACAACGACCCCTTCCGCTTCCTCCTCTACCTTGCGGCCGCGCTTCAGGGTGTCGAGCCGAGCTGCGGCGCCGACGCGATGGCCGCCCTCCATTTGCCCCAGCCTCCCTCGTCCGAGTCGATCCTCACCGACCTGATCAACGAGATCGACGGCATATCGAGGGATATCCTCCTTGTGCTCGATGACTACCACGCGGTCGACTCCCCCAAGGTCGATGATGAGCTCGCCTTCCTCGTCGAGCACTTGCCTGCGCACTTGCGTCTCGTCATCGCCACCCGCGAGGATCCGAACCTGCCCCTCGCCCGCCTGCGCGCCAGGGGCGAGCTTACCGAGCTACGCGCCTCCGACCTGCGCTTTTCGCCCGACGAGGCGGCCGATTTCCTCGGCCGGGTGATGGGCCTAAAGCTCACGACGGAGAACATCGCCGCCCTGGACAGCCGCACCGAAGGCTGGATCGCTGGTCTGCAATTGGCCGCGCTGTCCATGCAGGGGCAGAAGGACATCGCCGGCTTCATCCACTCGTTCACCGGCAGCCACCGCTTCGTGCTGGACTATCTGGCCGAGGAGGTCCTGCGTCATCAGCCCGAGGCGATCCAGGCCTTCCTTTTGCGGACCTCCATCCTGGACAGGTTCTGCGGCTCGCTTTGCGATGCCCTCCTGCAGGGGGACTCGGGCCCGCGTCCCAACCTCGTCGCCTCCGGGCAGGAGACTCTGGAATACCTCGAGCGGGCCAATCTCTTCATCGTGCCCCTGGACGGCGAGAGGCGGTGGTATCGCTACCACCGTCTCTTCGCCGAGCTTCTCCGGCAGCGGCTGGAGCAGAGCCTGGCCGCCGACAAGGCAGGCGGTGAGACCGGGGCGGCCGCTTTGCATATTCGAGCCAGCTGTTGGCTTGAGGACAATGGCCTGCCCATCGAGGCATTCCACCATGCCGCCGCGGCCGCCGACATCGATCGCGCCGAACGCCTGGCCAACAGCAGGGAGATGCCAAGACATTTCCGCGGCGCGGTGATCGCAATTCTTGACTGGCTGGCATCGCTGCCTGAGAACGTGCTGGACGCACGTCCATCGCTGCGCGTGCTGACCGCCACGATGTCCCTCGTCGCCGGCAGGACCACCGGCGTCGAGGAAGCGCTCCTGGCCGCGGAACGGGCCCTCCAGGGCGCCGAGCCGGACGAAACGATCCACGACCTCACCGGCCGAATCGCCGCTGCTAGGGCCACCCTCGCCCTCACCCGCTACCAGCCGGACACCATCCTCGTCCAGTCGCGCCGCGCGCTCAGGCACCTGCACCCCGACAACCTTCCCTTCCGTTTAACGGCCATGTGGACCATGGCCTTCGCGCATTTCCTCCAGGGGGATCGGGCCTCCGCCGGCCGGGCCTATGCCGAACTGGAACACGCGAGCCATGCCTCCGGGAACGTCTTTTTCACGCAGTTGGCCCTGTGCAGCCTGGGGGAGGCCCAGGAACTGGACAACCAACTCCACCAGGCCGCGGAGACCTACGGGCGCGCCCTTCGATCCTTCGGCGATCATCCGCAGCCGAACGCGAACGAGGCCCATCTCGGCCTGGCCCGCATATCGTATGAATGGAACGAGCTGGACGCGGCGGAGGAGCATGGGGAACGAGGCCTCCGCCTCGCGCTGCAGTACGACAGCAGCATCGACCGGTTCATCCTTTGCGAGCTCCTCCTCGCCCGAATCACGCTCGCCAGGGGACATGTCGCCGCCGCGGCCGCTAGGCTCGACGAGCTCGCGACCACTGCGCGGACGCCGAGCTTCCGCCATCGCCTGCCCGAGATCGCCGCGCTGCAGGTACCAGTCCTCCTGCGCCAGGGCCACACGGAGGCGGCCGCTCATCTCGCCGGGACCTTCGATCTGCCCCAGAGCCGGGCGCGGGTCCTCCTGGCGCGGAACGAGCCATCCGCGGCCCTAGCGGTGCTCGAGCCGCTGTGCGGCCAGATGGAAGCGAGAGGCTGGCAGGACGAGCGCCTCAGGGTACTGGCCCTCCAGGCGCTCGCTCACCACGCGAAAGGCCGGGAAGACGAGGCGCTTCGCCGGCTCGTCGAGGCGATGGGGCTGGCGGAGGGCGGGGGATTCATCCGCCTCTTCCTGGACGAGGGCGCCCCGATGGCTAGGCTCCTCTCCGTGGCGGCTGAACGCGGAATGATGCCGGCGTACGCCGGCAGGCTGCTGACGGCCTTCGCGGCGGAGAAGCAGGTGCGTGAAAGCGTGCTCGCCGAATCGCCCTCGACGTTGAGCCGGCGTGAGCTCGAGGTCCTCAGGCTCCTCGCAGAAGGGCTCTCCAACCAGGAGATAGGCGAGCGCCTCTTCCTCGCCCTGGACACGATCAAGGGCCACAACCGGAGGATCTTCGAGAAGCTCGAAGTCAAGCGGCGTACGGAAGCCATCGCCCGGGGCCGCGAGCTGGGCCTGCTGTAGCGGCCCTCCGGCCTGTACCGGTCTCCCGCATCGCCAAAAACGACACTCCGAACGACACTTTCGTGTCTACGCGCCTCGATGCGGAATCGACATACTTGCTCTAACATTGAATCACAGGAGGAATTTCATGGACACGTATCGACGATCGGGAATTGTGACGGGGATCCTGTTCATCGTGGCGACGGCAGCCGGTATCCTGTCATTGTTCGCGCAGCGGTTCATCAACGCCCCGGACTACCTGACGAAAATCTCTGCGAATGAGCCGACGGTCCTCGCAGGAGCCCTTCTGGTTTTCATCATGGGCTGGGCTGGCGCCGGCATCGGGATTTCGATGTATCCGATTCTGCGGAAGTACAACGAAGGCCTCGCCCTGGGCGCTGCCGGATTCAGGATCATCGAGGGGGTTTTCGATGGCATCGGCGCCGTTCTCATCCTTCTGCTGGCGACCTTGAGCCGGGGGTTCATCAAGGTGGGACCTGCCGGTCTGGCCCAGTTCCAAAGCCTCGGCACACTGCTGAGGGAAGGGCGCACCTGGGTGGGCGATGTGACGGCTCTCCCCGCCTGGTGCATCGGCGCGTACCTGTACTACTCGCTGTTCTTCAAGACGCGCCTGGTCCCTCGCTGGCTCTCCCTGTGGGGGCTCGCTGGGATTACCCTGGTTGTAGCCGCCAGCATGCTCGTGCTGTTCCGCCAGATCACTACCCTGTCGACCGCCCAGATGCTCATGAGCCTCCCCATCGCCGTGCAGGAAATGGTCCTGGCGATCTGGCTCATCGTCAAGGGATTCGATCCATCCGCGATCGCATCGCCGCAGCGCTGATGGTGGCGAACCGCCACAGCGAGGAGCCTCATGGACTATCAGATACGGGTCGAGGGCGAGCTGGGCCAGGAATGGGCGGATTGGTTCGCAGCCATTGCCATTGCTCGAGAAAGGGACGGCGTCACGCTCCTGACCTGCGCTGTGGTCGACCAGGCTGCGCTGCATGCCTTGCTCAGGAAATTGCGCGATCTGGGCCTGCCCCTGCTTTCGGTCCACCGCATCGACGACTGCCCCGAGGAGAAGTCGAAATAACCGTCCCCAGCGAAGGGAATGCGTTTCCGCATCTGCTTCGTGAGCGATCTATTACGTTAAACAAAGGAGATCGAAAATGAACACCTACAGAAAGACCGCGATAAGTGTGGGAGTACTATTTATCATTGCAACGGTTATAGGAGTGCTGGGTAATGCCATTTTTTTAAAACCT
>Ga0315274_10009574_pt1 | contig 13986 bp, 10 predicted proteins | sample YL17G02_20_MG_FD_203700 | JGI IMG/M metagenome (GOLD analysis project Ga0315274, IMG submission 203700) | Sediment microbial communities from Yellowstone Lake, YNP, Wyoming, USA - YL17G02_20 | ecosystem: Environmental > Aquatic > Freshwater > Lake > Sediment | place: USA: Wyoming | collected...
AGAGGGCTTAAAATTGGGGATAAAACCAAATGCGCTTTATCCCTAATTGAAAATAGATATAAAGTTAGTGGCTAAAATGGGACTTTACCCAAAAGATTTAATGAAGGGGAGAGCTTCCATGAAGAGAGTCAAAAACAGTGTCGGTATCTGGGCCTTCGGACCCAATGCCACCCGTTTCATGCCATCAGGATACCACCCGGAAGCAGTGCATGAGGATATGCCGTCTAAGGTACGACGGGTCATCGATGGACTGGGAGACCTAGTGGACGGCTATGAATTTCACTACCCTGGCGAGGTCAACGAGGAAAATATAGATAGAGTCAGGGAAGCACTTGGACCATTTGACCTTTATGCCATCGCCCTAGGCCTGTTTTCCAACTCTAAATACGCCCTCGGCTCGTTTATCAACCCCGATAAGCGAATTCGCAAAGAATCAGTAGAGATAGCCAAGCGAGGGGTCTCACTGGCAGCAGCCATGGGTGCTAAATTCATAATCTGGCCAGGTGGTGAGGGCTATAATTACCCCTTCCAGGTTTTATACGGGGAGGCATGGGAACAATTCATTTCGGCAATTGCCGAAATAGTATCCTGGGCAAATGAACACGGAGTCGTGGTGCTGCTGGAACACAAGAACTCTGAACCGGCCATGAGGATACTGATGAGAGATATCGGCATGACGTTGTATGTTATCAATAAAGTCAAAGAGAAGGGCGTACCTATCCATAACCTGAAGATAAACATGGATTGGCAGCACCTGATTATGAACGGGGAACATCTTGCCGAGTATGCCGCGCTTCTGGCCAGGGAAAACCTGCTCGGACATCAGCATGGAAACTCGGGATGGGGCAATTTTGATGACGATAACATGGTGGGCGCCTCATTTTTTATGGAGACGCTAGGCCTCGCCATCGAACTACGCCGAGCCGGATACGGCAAGAACGGAGAGCGCATAGGGCTTGACCTTTTCCCTTACACAGAAGACCAAATTGAAGCAGTGAGGCGAAGCATCTACCAATGGGAGTTTATCGACTCCATTGCGGCCAAAGTCAATGACAAGGCTTTGAGACAAGCACAGGCGGCACATGATGCCGTCGCTTCATACGAAGTTGTTTATAAAGCTTTAGGCCTAGATGACCGGTTCATCCAAAACATATACGCCAGCCGAAAAAGGAAATAGAGGCAAATAGCATGAGATGTGTCCTGGGAATTGACATCGGTACCACTGGGGCAAAAGCTCTCCTTGTCTCTGAAACTGGCGATGTAACCACATCTGCAAGCGTAGAATACCCCCTGCTCACTCCCAGGCCAAATTGGACAGAGCAAGACCCACAGACATGGTGGTATGCCACCGTTTCCGCTATCCGCACCTGCTTGGACAAAGCACGCTCAGCGACCAATTCAAAAGTCGAAGTAGTTGCCGTCGGGCTCTCCGGGCAGATGCATGGCTCAGTGTTTCTGGATAGTCATGGCAAAGTGCTCCGTCCGGCAATACTTTGGAATGACCAGCGCACTGAACTACAATGCCACGAAATCACTGAGACTATCGGCTTCGATAAGTTGATTGGGCTAACTTATAACAGAGCCCTGGCTGGTTTCACTGCTCCCAAGATACTGTGGCTGCGCCAAAACGAGCCAGAGATTTATGCACAGGTTTCCAAAGTGTTGCTGCCTAAAGATTACATCAGGTACAGGATGACCGGCGTTTTTGCCACGGAGGTCTCTGATGCCTCGGGGACGCTTCTCTTCGATGTAGCCAAGCGAAGATGGTCCGAAGAGATGTTGCAGACGCTAGATATATCCCACGAATGGCTCCCGAACTGCTTCGAGTCACCGGAGATAACCAGCTACTTAAGCAAGGAATTGGCTAAGGTTCTCGGCTTAACTAAGGTGACGCCAGTTGTTGGCGGTGGTGGTGACCAGGCAGCAGGTGCCGTTGGTAATGGCATCGTCCGGAGAGGGCTGGCATCATGCGTAATCGGCACGAGCGGGGTCATCTTCTGGCACTTGGATGAACCAGCTTATGACCCCTTAGGGCGACTTCACTCATTCTGCCATGCTGTCCCCGGGAAATGGCATCTGATGGGCGTCACGCTCTCGGCAGGCGGAGCCCTGCGCTGGTTCCGCGATATGCTTTGCCAGGATGAAATCAGAGAGGCAAAACTAAAGGGGGTAGATCCGTACGAGATTATCATCGGGAAAGCTGTCAGTGTGCCGCCCGGTTCAGAAGGCCTTATTTTCTTACCATACCTTGCCGGTGAGAGAACTCCTTACGCCGATGCCAATGCCCGTGGTGCATTCCTGGGCCTTTCCCTCAGACACACAAAAGCACACATGGTAAGGGCAGTTCTAGAAGGAATTACCATGAGCCTAAACGACTGCCTTGAACTGGGGCGGGAACTCGGGGTCAACACAACCAAAATCTATCTGTCGGGCGGCGGGGCACGAAGCAAGTTCTGGCAACAAATGGCAGCGGATATATTTGAAATTGAAGTTGCCCGTATAGGCATAGATGAGGGGCCAGCGTATGGCGCAGCAATCCTGGCGGCCGTCGGAGCTGGCTTATTCGGTTCAGTTGGGGAGGCATGTGACAAATTCATCCGAACCGGCGATTCAATGTTTCCCGATTCCACACGGTCGCAGGTGTACCGTCGCCTCTATGCTCTATACCAGCCTCTGTATAAAACGCTGAAAGATTTTTCTGACCGCGATGCGGCTTTCGTTGAAGAAAAACTCAAGTAAATTACTAAAAGAAAGGATAGAACAATGGAAATTTGTCGTGATTCTTCGAAGCCCATTGACACGAGGGTCAAAGACCTAATTTCTAGAATGACGCTTGATGAGAAACTTGCACAGCTTGGTGGTATTTGGAGTTTCGAGATACTTGAAGCCGGGAAATTTTCTCCAAAGAGGGCAGAATCGCTGCTCAAAAATGGGATCGGGCAGATATCCAGGCCTGGAGTAGCTACCGCTTTGCCTTCCAGGGAAATCGCAGCCTTCACAAATGAAATCCAAAGATTTCTGGTCGAAAATACCAGGCTTGGCATACCAGCCCTAATCCACGAGGAATGCCTGAGCGGCTTTATGGCAAAAGAGGCAACTATCTTCCCTCAGATAATCGGCATAGCCAGCGCATGGGATCCGGAAATGGTCGAGAAGATGACAAGCATAATCAGAACCCAAATGAGAGCCGTCGGAATGCATCAAGGGCTTGGTCCCGTTTTAGACGTTGCCAGAGACCCGAGATGGGGAAGAGTTGAAGAAACCTTCGGAGAAGACCCTTATCTCATCGCCAAGATGGGGACAGCATACGTAAAAGGGCTTCAGAGTAATGATTTGAGGAGAGGCGTCGTAGCCACCTTAAAACATTTCGTCGGTTACGGACTGCCGGAGGGCGGACTGAACTGGGCACCTGCCCATATACCACCGAGACTGCTCAGGGAAGTTTACTTATATCCATTCAAAGAAGCCGTCAAAGAAGGTGGAGCTTTATCCGTCATGAACGCCTATCATGAAATCGACGGTATCCCCTGTGGCGCTTCTACGGAGCTGCTTACGGATATCTTGCGTAACGAATGGGGATTCGAGGGGATTGTTGTTTCCGACTACTTTGCTGTTGACAATTTGCAGAGCTATCACCGGATAGCTCCTGATAAAGCAAATGCGGCCAAGCTGGCTCTTACAGCTGGCATCGATATCGAGCTTCCTAAGTATGACTGCTATGCCCAGCCTTTGAAAGAGCAAATTGAAAAAGGCCTGGTCTCAAAGAAATTGATTGACCGGGCTGTTTCAAGAATACTGAGGCTTAAGTTTATGCTGGGGCTTTTTGAAGATCCGTATGTTGAGCCGGAGAGGACTGTAGGGATTTTCGATACTTCAAGCCATCGTAAGTTTGCCCTCGAAGCCGCACGGAAATCGCTCATTCTCCTGAAAAACGAGGCTAACATCCTGCCGCTCAGTAAAAATGTCAAAACCATCGCTGTAATAGGGCCGAATGCAGATAGCCAACGGAATCTCCTCGGCGACTATACTTACGCTGCCCACATCGGAATTATGGTGATGACAGCAAACATGCTCGGCACTACATTGCCAGAGACAGACACCAAACCCGACCAGATCACCGTTCCTGTAGTCACTATATTGGAAGGAATTAAGTCAAAAGTCTCCCCGAAGACCGAGGTCTTATATGCCAAGGGCTGTGAGGTAAGTGGTACTTCAAAGGACGGCTTTGATGAAGCCATTAAAATCGCCCGGCAGGCTGATGTGGCGATAGTGGTGGTCGGAGGAAAATCTGGCCTGACGCCTGATTGTACTTGCGGTGAAATGAGAGACAGCGCCGAACTCTGCCTATCAGGCGTGCAGGATGACCTCGTGAGAGCCATTTACGAAACGGGCACTCCTGTCGTGCTCATTCTCGTGGACGGCAGACCGCTCGCCCTAGGGTGGATTCTAGAAAAGATACCGGCTATTATCGAAGCCTGGCTCCCCGGCGAGGAAGGTGGCAACGCCGTTGCCGATGTTCTTTTTGGCGACTACAACCCTGGAGGCAAACTCCCCATATCATTCCCGGCAAAGGTAGGCCAGATACCGGTGTATTATGGACATAAGCCATCAGGTAGCAGGTCCCAGTTCTGGGGGGATTACGTTGATGCCAGCACCAGCCCGGCTTTTGAATTCGGCTACGGTCTCAGCTACACCACTTTTAAGCTCAGCAACCTTAGAATAGAGCCAAAACGGGTTCCGCAAACCAGTAAAATCCCAATAAAGGTCGACATCGAGAATAACGGAAACAGAGCTGGTGAAGAGGTAGTCCAGCTCTACATCAACGATGTAGTTGCCAGCATTACCAGGCCTGTCAAAGAATTGAGAGGTTTCAAGCGCATCGCTCTGGAAACTGGTGAAACCAAGACGGTGGAGTTCGAACTGCCAACAGAGGCTCTTGGCTTCTATGGCAAAGACATGGAGTTTACCGTCGAGCCAGGCGTCTTCAAAGTAATGGTGGGACGCTCTTCAAAAGATATCACTCTGGAAGGCGAGTTCGAAGTAATAGCCTGAGCGGACCGTTTTTGGGATTACAACCCAGCTTATTCTTTCTCAAAAACATATTTCCAGAGTACAGCCGCTATAATACCGCCTACAAGTGGGGCCACCCAGAAAAGCCAGAGTTGAGACAGTGCCTTACCACCGACAAAAATAGCTGGCCCCAAGCTTCGCGCCGGGTTGACCGATGTACCGGTTATCGGAATTCCTACAAGGTGTATCAGCACCAGAGACAGGCCAATTGACAGACCGGCAAATCCTTTAGGCGCCTCCTTGCTGATAGAGCCGAAAATCACAAACAAGAACAATGCGGTAAGGACAACCTCTGCCAGAAAGCATGTGGCAAGCGAATACCCGCCGGGAGAATTTGCTCCAAAGCCGTTCTGACCTAGCCCATTTACCGACAGCGAGTAGCCGGGTTGGCCTTTTGCTATCGCCAAGAGAATGCCGGCGGCGATGATGGCACCGATACATTGAGCGATGATATAAAAAATCGTATCCTTCCAATGCATCTTTCCGGCAGTGAGCATAGCAACGCTTATGGCTGGATTAATGTGGCACCCAGATATGCTCCCAATGGCGTAGACCATGGCCAGCACCGTCAAGCCGAAGGCAAATGATATCCCGAGGAACCCAATATGTTCTCCAGCAATAACCGCACTTCCGCACCCCACCAGAACCAAGGCAAACGTCCCTATTAGCTCAGCTACATACTTTTTCATGCGTACCTCCTATGTTTTTTAGTGCTGCTACTCCCATGCCGGCGATAACTTACCATCCGGGCTCTGCCAGTTGGGCATCCAGACCAGCGTAGTCAGGCGCACAGAAACATCCTTCTTTGCTGGCCTTACGCTAACCTGTTCCAGCTCCTCGGTTAACGGGTCAGTCTTGGCTGCGAGCGCCTCCATATCAGACTTAAATGAGGATTCAAGTTCCTGCAATCTCTGCTGATAAGTCGCTACTGTCTCTTGAGCACGCTGTATGTCCTGGGACTCCTTCATGATACGACTGGCGCCACGAGCCGCAGTTGTGGCACGCCCCAGAGATGAATAGCTAACTGCTTTCCTGCCTACGAAAGCGCTCAGCAGCGTCGTTCCTATTGATATGGCAGTCTGCATTTTTTGCTGCTTCGCTTGCTCTGCCTCTCGCTCAACTGCCTGCTGAGCTCGGCGAACCTGTTCTTCCAATGTAGCCATCTTCGACGCGTATTTCTGTCGAAGTTTTTCAGTTGCCTCGTCTCGCTGCTCACGAGCACTCTGCTGTAACCGGATCCGAAAATCACGTTCAGATTCACCCGGAGTGGCGAACTGCTTGAGAGTCGGGCTTTTGAGGAGTTCCAGCTTCTGGTTTCTGTAAAGCCAGTCGGCAAAATCTTTATTCCAGACACCGTAGCTTCTGGCGTTGCCGGCTGCTGCAGGCAACTGAGAATACTGGGCTGGCTCATTGGGCGATTTGTCCAAGTCGGATATATTAAAACTGGCTTCTGTTGAGCTATCCCAGTTCACCGCAATAGGGTCTTCTGTTATCTGTGTGACAAAAGTGGATTCCCGAGTCACATCCACCCCGGTCTTAATATCGGCAAAATGAACCTGTGCCGCCACAAGCAACATAGGATTATAGACCAAGGTTTGCCCCACCGGCTGGCTGCCACGAATAGGAACAAAATACTGGGAAATGTCCGGTGGAAGCAGTGGGCGATCACTTGGTTTCACACTGCCGCTAGCTACCGTGGTCATCGTTTGGTAAGCTGCGGATTGAGGGGCAGGATAAACCGCACCTGCGGCAACTGGAACAGCCTGACCACTAGCAAAGGCTGACCTTCGCGGATCCATGAGCAATTTTATCTGGTTGCGGGTCACAGGCCCTCTGAGATAAGACATAGCCCACCGTGTCTCAAAAATTACCGGGGTATCCTCATGGACATCGTTCATCAAAAAGATGCGGCTGCCGAGTCCGGCTAGGGTCTCCTCCATGCTCTGGCGGTCAAACTTTATGCCAGTACTTGCAGCAGCACCTTCCAAACCCTCCAGAACCCGCAGCTTGTCACGCTCTGTCTGCAGTCGTCCTATCAACCATGTGCCCGTATTGGACAGGCCTTTATAATCCAAATCCACCGGGTTTTGTGTGGCGAGTAGAATTCCAACTCCAAAAGCACGCGCCTGCTTAAGCAAGGTGAGAAGAGGAGCTTTTGACGGAGGATTAGCCACCGGTGGGAAATAGCCGAAAATCTCATCCATATAAACTATTGCCCGGAGGCTGGTAGTACCGGACTGAGTACGTGTCCAGCCCAATATCTGATTCAGCAACAGCGATACAAAAAACATGCGCTCAGCATCATTGAGATGGGCTATAGAGAATATGGAGATTCGTGGCTTGCCATCGGGGGCATGCAATATTCGGTCGATCTCGAGCGATTCCCCTTCTAACCAAGCACTGAAGCCAGGTGCCGCCAGCAAATTATTGAGCGAAAGAGCCAGTTCAAACCGCTCCTTCGACGGATAGAATGATTCGATGTCCATAACACCTATCTTGGCTACCGGAGGTGTTTGTATTTGTTGGATAAGAGCCGCCAAATCTAAATCCCGACCTTGTTTCCAGGCTGAATCCAATATGGTGGAGATTAAGATATGCTCCCGGCTCCGGATCGGGTCAGCTTCTATGCCCATAAGCCCAAGCAAACTGGTGGCTGTAGAGCTGATTCGGTCTCCAAGTAGCTCACTATCATCAACAATGGCAGCTGGCGGAGCGGCAAACGACTTCAATATCGAAACTGGTATGCCGGCACTGCTTCCCGGCGTATATATGACGAAATCAGCCGCTTGACGAAGGCGGCTAATTCGTTCACCGCTCTGCCCCCATCCCGCGAGACCCTTCTTCCACATCTCGGCCTGCTGTTTAGAATACTCCTCTGCCGAAAGCCCCTTTTTGCGAGCGTCATCCTCATTTATCCAGGGGGCAAAATCTTCCGGCCGCAGCTCGGGGAATGTTAGCAGAAGATTAGGCAGGTCTCCTTTAGGGTCAATAACGATTGCCGGGATACCATCAAGAGCAGCTTCTTCCAGAAGAGCAATACACAGCCCTGTCTTGCCGCTGCCAGTCATGCCAACACAGACCCCATGTGTCACTAAATCTTTAGAATCGTAAAGGATTAGCCCTTCCTTAGGACCTTTTTTATCTAGGTCATAAGGCCGACCCAGATAAAAGACTCCCAACTTCTCATAATCTTCCATCGCCATAATCTCCTTCAACTTATTTCAACGCAGCCATTCACTCCACGCGTTACCCAGAACTAGCGCAAAGCTTACCACATGCACATTCCTAAACCCATCCAGACTATCGTTGACTGACTCAAAAGGGCGACCTTAATTTAAACCTAATCCTCCGGAATTGTCAATAGCGCAAAACTTGATTTGCAAAGCTGGTTGTCGTAGACTACTTCTGATGCGTACAATCCTTTCAAGATTGGAGGCTGAGTAATAACAGGCATGCGAGCTAGAATTAAAAACTCAGAAGAACTTTCAGTAGCTGTGAAAGACAAGAAATTCAGTCTATTCGACGCTATCGGTAACACTCCACTGATAGAACTGAAGAATCTGAATGGAAATCCGAGGGTAAGAATCCTGGGAAAACTCGAAGGCAGCAATCCGGGAGGTTCGGTCAAAGACCGGCCTGCCTACTACATGATAAGCAAAGCCGAGGAATCTGGCAAACTCACCAGGGATAAGACAATAGTTGAACCGACTTCAGGAAACATGGGAATTGCTTTAGCAATGATAGGTGCCGCAAAAGGATACCGGGTCAAGCTATTCATGCCAGAATGCGTGAGCACAGAGAGACAGCGCGCCCTTATGGCCCTCGGCGCTGAAGCTGTGCTGACCCCGGCCAAAGAAAGCACCGACGGAGCTATCAGAAGAGCCTGGCAGTTTCTAGATGAAGAACCTGAGAAATGCTACATGCCCAATCAATTCGATAACGAAAGCAATGTTCTGGCTCACTATGAAACAACCGGTCCTGAGATCTTCTCCCAAACTAAGGGGGAGGTTGACGTGTTCGTCGCTGGCATGGGGACAACGGGAACATTGATGGGGGCTGGGAAATATCTAAAAGAGAAAAAACCGGGCGTCAAAATAGTCGGAGTTGAACCTACAGTGGGACACACGATACAGGGACTGAAGAATATGAGTGAATCCATAGTCCCTAAAATCTATCGCCGGCAAATGTTTGATGAAAAGGTAGTTATTGAAGACGATGATGCATTTGAAACAACGAGGCTACTGGCTACAAGAGAAGGCATCTTTGTCGGGATGTCAAGCGGAGCCGCAGTAGCCGGGGCTTTACAAATAGCCAAGAACCTGAACTCTGGCACGATTGTGGTCATATTGCCCGACCGCGGCGACCGCTACTTGAGTACAACGCTGTTCAGATCGGTATGCGCCAAATGTCCGCCATAGAACTATTGCCTAAGCCAGTCCTTCCAAGAAGGCCTTGACGTTTCTGCCCAGGACATTGTGGTTATAGCCACCTTCTAAAACGGCAAACCTTCTGCCTTTACAGTTCCTTTCAGCGGCTTCCTTGACTAACTTGCCGATTGTGCGGTAATCATCTGTTGTAAGCTGCCCGCCCCAGTCTTCGACATGGCGATCGAAACCAGCCGAAACCGCCAATATGGAGTAGCCCTTTTCTTTGTGGAATTTATTTACTATCTCTTCAACGAACCTTTGCCGGTCATGGGCTCCTGGCTGGAAGTACTCAATCTTGCTTCCAGCAAAAATATTGTTGGTGCCGTCTCCGAAATGCAGGTCAAAATCCAGAATTAAAGCGCTTCCAATCGAGTTTTCGCTATGAAGCTTAGCTAAAGCTACGGCGATGTTATTGAAATAGCAGAATCCCCAGCAATGGTCAGAGCTGGCATGATGCCCAGGTGGTCTGATCAGGCCAAAACTGGCTTCGCCTTCCATGGCTATCTGGGCAGTCTTGATGGCACCCCCAGCTGCCAGGCAGGCAATCTCATAAAGATGCTTATCTCTTTTGATTGATTCGATGTGATATTTAGTGTGGACTTGCCTTAAATCTTCCTCTGAAGCTACTTCAGGTTCAACAAAGTTATATCTCCCCTCAAGCTCTCTCAGGATTGCCTCTATCCTACCCGGGCTGGCAGCAGGGTCCGAGGTGTAAACTTCGGTGTAACGAGCATGATAGACTATTTTCATCCCCGTCACCTCTAATGTATACTAAATCCACTTGAAGATGCCCATGAACAGGATCAGGCAGATGATGTCAAAGGCGAATATTGCCCCCACGGTTATGGCCTTCTTCTTGATGCTTTCCATGTCTAACACCCAGAATGAGACCAGGAAAAAGTAAAGGTAGCCGACCAGGAAAATAAGCCACGGCGCACTGGTGTTCCACCAAGGGTATTCCCACGTCAGCGCACCAACGGCATTCAGCAGGCATTCGACAAAGACACAAAACACAGCGCCGATGATGGCAAAAAGCAGCCGGTTGGGAATACCCAGCAACTTCATTTTCTTATCCTTCGGCAGCATCTTGCTGAAGGCAATGCCTGCAACTGCAAACATAAAGCAAATCTCAATATTCAGGCCAATGAGAATCAAGTAGGCAGTATTCCCGGGAGCACCCCACACAGGGGCATACTGAGTAAAATGGAAGACTAGCCCATTCCAAATCTCATTGAACCAGTCCATGCCCCAGAACGCCAGACCGGCAAATACCAGGCTCCAGTTTCTCCTTTCAATCTCGTTGGCATAAACATAAACCACCAGGGCAAAGAGGGGGATGACATGCCATTGAAACAGGCTTCCATCACGCAAAATACTCAAGGCTTGCTGGGCAGATTCCGTCATGTTGAACCTCCTTTCGTATGTTCGTGTAAGGACAGGTCTTCAGAGCTGTCCGAAATATATGCTTGCGATTTAAGGGGCAGACCTTTAGGTCTGCCCCTGCATTTCTCATGTAGCGACGTTTACTTAAGCTGCCCTCGGGAATAGTCGAGGATTCGTCGTGCCACTACAAGCATGTTAATCTGGCCGGTGCCTTCGAAGATATCGTTTATCTTGGCATCACGCATCCACTTCTCCAGGAGGTATTTCCTCGAATAGCCCAGCGGTCCCATAAGCTCAACCGCCTTCTGAGTAATCTTGGTGACGGCAAGCCCAGCTTTCGCCTTAGCCATTGACGCTTCAAGGTTATTGGGCAGGAGCTGGCTCATCATCCACAATGACCGCAACGTCAGCAGCTTGGCCGCCTTGTAATTGGCTTCCATGTCCATGACATCTCGCTCCAGGGCGGTTAGCTTCTGCCGCGGCAAGCCATAGTGTATTTTGATACCTTCCTTCTCCAAGGTTTCCTTGACGAAATCCAGGGCAGCTCGCCCCACACCCAAAGCCATGGCAGCGACAATGGGTCGCGTGGCATCGAAGGTAGCCATCGCCTTCTTGAAGCCTGCGGTCTCGGTCTTATCCATCTTCCTGACTTCAGGACTGCCCAGTATGTTTTCATAAGGGATGCGGCAATTATCGAAAACGATGGTTACAGTGTCGTTGGCCTTGATTCCCAGCTTTTTCTCCATCTTCTCCACCCTCGCCCTCGGAGTTCCAGCCTGCACCACGAATGACTTCATACCGGCACGTCCCGCTGATTTGTCCACGGTAGCCCAGACCACCACCACGCCTTCAGGATTCTCCATAGCTCTTTTCCCACAGGTTACAAATATCTTCTCACCGTTGAGCACCCATTCGTCACCATCGCGTACTGCAGTGGTGCTGATGGCAGAGGTGTCCGAGCCACAACCAGTCTCCGTCATCGCCATAGCACCCCATTTTGGCCCACCCTCGTTGTAGTTGCCCAGAAAACGCTGCAGCTGCTCTTTTGTCCCCGTAGCGAAAATAGCCGCACCACCCAGACCCGGACTCGGAACGCATAAATAAAGGCCGGCATCGCCCCAGCAGACCTCCTCAGCCCTTAACGCGGCTGTGATATCCAGACCACCAAACAGACTGCCTTCTCGTCTTTTCTCCCACAGCTTGTCAATAAGTTCCTGTGGGCTCTCATGCTCATGTTCGTCATAGTAGCGGCTTATAGGGCGAAATAGCTCTTCGGCAATCTTGTGTGCTGCCTCTACTGCTTCTTTTTGTTCAGGTGTAAGTTCAAAATCTATCATTATCTCATGCCTCCTTCTATACGATAGCCATACCATCAAAAGTGGCAAAGCCTCGACCGTTTCTGAGCCACAGTTCGACCGGGTGGTCGCGGATATAACCATGCCCACCCAGGATCTGCACGGCGCGGTCGGTCACCATTATCACCATATCATCAGCATACATTTTTACTATTGAGGCTTCTTTGGTTGCCTCTTCCTTTCGGTCCAATTTCCAGGCAGCCTCCCAGGCCATCAGCCTTGTGGCATCGATTTCAATGGCCATCTCTGCTAGCATAAAAGCGATTGCCTGCCGAGCTGCAATCGGCTCGCCGAAGGCAACACGCTCCTTGGCATAGTCCCTTGAATACTCAAAGGCAGCTCTGGCTACTCCTACAGCCATCGCTGAGAGCGCTACACGTGAGCAATTCATAATGCGCTCAAAATCACACCCCTTGTCACCACCAAGTCGATTATCCTTGGGTATGCGGCAGTCCTTCAAGCTGACTTCGTATGTTGCCAGGGCTTTTATTCCCATGTTCTTCTCTCGCTCGCCGATCTCCAGCCCCTTTGTGCCTTTCTCGATGATGAAGCCCTGGCTGCTGCCGTTCTCAGCCGCATAGACCAGCAAAAGGTCGGCATCGGCAGCTAGAGGCACGTAGCACTTGTCACCGTTAAGCACGTAGCTGTTGCCGTCAGATTTGGTGGTGACTGCAAGAGAGTATGGGTCAAAACAGAAACGTGGCTCAATGAGAGCAGCAGTAGCTGCTTTGTAATTTTCATCGCAGAAAGCAGGGAGAAACTTTTTCTTCTGCTCCTCAGTGCCTGTCTCCAGGATGGGATATACAGCCAGGGAAGGACAGAGGATATGCATTGCCACAGACAGGTCACCCCACGCCAGTTCCTCGGCGATAAGCGCACCGGTAATTGCTGAGTGCTCACCGCCAAGCCCTCCGTACTCCTCAGGTATACTGGTGGAAACAAGCCCTAGCTTCCAGGCAGTGTCGATGACACGGGCAGGAATTTCACCGCTTTCGTCGCACTCCCTGTAGACTTTCCTCATCTCGTCGTTGGCAAATTGCTTCACCATCTTCACGATCATTTGCTGTTCTTCGCTGGGACTAAACGAAATCATATCTCACTCCTTCCAATTTATATATTTAATTCCAATATAATTCGCTGCCAAATTCAGAATTGTAACACTGTCGAGGCTACTCGTCAAAGCTGACAGCATAGAGGCTGTTTAGCAACTCCTCTCTGTCATTGCGGCCATGAGCCCTTTCACATCTGTACCCTGAGAATAGCCTTTTTCAATGTCATTCTGAGCGTAGCGCAGAATCTCACAAGTACATGTGCTAAAATAGGATTAGCCCCACGCATTTCAGCTGGTGAAATCGAGAGGGGAGGAAAATCAATGGCTCTTATAGACGTACTGAAGCAGAGAAAAAGCGTCAGGGATTTTTTAGACAAACCTGTGGAGCGGGAAAAGATAATGATGTGTCTTGAGGCAGCGAGGATATCCCCCTCTGCCTGCAATTCACAACCATGGAAGTTTATAGTCGTTGATGACAGGCAATTGAAGAACAAGCTCTGCGATGCTGCATTCAGCGGCATTTACTCGGCAAATTCCTTCTGCAAAATGGCGCCAGTTATAGTTGCTGTCGTCTCTGAAAAGTCTAAATTTTTAGCTAGAATCGGCGGGATGTTCCGCGGCACGGAATACCACCTTATAGACCTAGGAATAGCCTGTGAGCATTTTATACTCCAGGCTGTAGACCTGGACCTGGGAACCT
>Ga0315274_10009575_pt1 | contig 13985 bp, 10 predicted proteins | sample YL17G02_20_MG_FD_203700 | JGI IMG/M metagenome (GOLD analysis project Ga0315274, IMG submission 203700) | Sediment microbial communities from Yellowstone Lake, YNP, Wyoming, USA - YL17G02_20 | ecosystem: Environmental > Aquatic > Freshwater > Lake > Sediment | place: USA: Wyoming | collected...
AGGGGCGCACTTCTGCCTCGTCCGCGCGCAGTTTGGCCACCCGCACTGCTTTCGACCCCGCGTACTTGGCCGCCAGCTCCTCGTACGCCGGCTCCAGGCCCTGGCTAAATTGGCACCAGGGCGCGTATAGGGCGACCAGGGTGGCAGGCCCCGGGCGGGTGCCGGAAGCGGAGAGCAGCGCCTCGACTTCGGCCTTGGTCACCGTGGCGACCGCCGACCCGGCCCCCCACAGGTCGGGCGCGCCCTCCTTGGCCGCCTGGTCCGCGGCGGAGTCGGCGATGTTGCCCGAGTGCAGGCCGCACTCCTTGGCGGCCGCGTCCTCCCACCACCACCGCCCCTCGCGCTCGTGCTGGCCGGGGAGGACGGCCCGGGTGCAGGGCTCGCACCCGATCGACACGTACCCGCACGCGTGGAGTTCGTTCACGGGCACGCCCATGACGCGCAGGAAGCCCCACACCTGCGCGGACGTCGCGTTGGACAGCGGGTTGAACTTGATGAGGGAGCCCGGGCCGCCGGACAGCCCCTCGAAGACCGGGTCGACCTGGACGACGGGGACGGCCGCGCGCGTGCCGGGCGACTGGTCCTTGCGCTGGCCAGTCACCCACGCCTTGAGCGTCGTCAGCTGGCGGCGCAGGGGGCGGACCTTGCGCACCCGGCAGCACTCGCCGTGGCCGTCCTCGTAAAAGGAGAACATGCCCTTCTCCCGTACAAAGTCCATGGTCTCCTGGGCATCCGGGAACGTGTACTCGATCTTGATCTTGTAATGCTTTTCCACCGCGTCAAACAGGCGGTAGGTCTCCGCGTTGAGGCGGCCGGTGTCCAGGGAGAAGACGCGGTAGGGGCGGCCGGTCAGGTGGGCGTACTCGATGAGGGCGACGTCTTCCGCGCCGGAGAAGGCGATGGCGACGTCGGAGCCAAAGGTGGCGAGGGCCTACGAGCAAATGAGCATGGAAACGGAAAGTGAGGGTGTTGATGCTTTTTGGGGGGGTCGGGGTGGGCCAAGAGCGCCCCGAAACTCTGGCTCTCCTCTCTCTCTGCGCCGTTCCACTCACGTAGTCCATGATCTCCAGCGGGGATTTCAGGTCCATGTCGGCGGCAATGGCCTCATAGTTGACGGCCTGGTGGACGGCCGGGGCGGCGGAGGCCTGGGGTAGAGAGGGAGAGGGAGAGTGTGAGGCCCCGGGCCGTCGTCACTCAAAAAGAAAAAAAGAAAAAGCTAGCCTCGCAAAATGAGCGTGTTTCTCTTTCTCTCTCTTCTCTTCTTTACCATGGCCGCACGCTTGGCAGAGGCAGGCACAGGCAATACACGACCAGTCAGGCGGCTGGCGGGGGCGGCCGGGCGGGAGGCGGTGGGGTTCGCCGGCCGGGCGGCGGCGGCCTGGGGAAGGAAAGAAAGAGCGAATTTGGGGACGGGAGTGAGAGTTGTCGTTTGATGGCGGGAGAGACAAGGCGGGCGCACGCGAGAGTCCTGCGTGCGGGGGTGGGTGTGAACATGTGATGGGGTCATTTAAAGCTACTGCGCGTACCTTGGTCGTCAGGGAGGTGGCCATGGTGTGAACGGAAACGGAAAACGAAACGAGTAGTGGCTTGTGAACAAAAATCGTCTTGTCGCTCTCTTCTCTTCTGATGTCTCCATCATCCACTTTTTTTATCTCGCCGCCGTGCGCGTCCCAGGGACCCTGCGCACGCACGCTCTCTCTCTCTCTTGGGATACACGCCAGACCTGTGCGCATATGATCGATCTCTGTATTCCCACGCACATGAGCACACCCCTTCCCCTCGCCCGCGGCGGCCCCGCCCCGTGCATGGCGGCGACGAACAGCGGCGCGGCCCGTTTGTGCTTGCGGCCGCAGCCGCCGCGGCCCACCCTCCCGGCTCGCGCCGTGCCGCCGCACACCAGGCACCGGCCAGTCATCACCCGCGCTGCAGGCCCGGGAGTAGATAGCAGCGGCCAAAAACAGGGCAAGGAGGGTGAACAAGGCGACGGCAATGCCGAGGACACCTCCTTCTCTTCCCCGACCTCGACCTCCTCCCTCGCCGTCGCGGCGCCCGACCAGTCCGCCTTCAGCAACGCGGTCGTCACCACCTTCTTCGTCTGGGCGGGCGGCGCCCTGTTTGGGCTGGACCCCTGGGCGGCAGCCCGCACCGAGCCGCTGGGCGCGTCGGCCCTGGCCGGCCTGGCGTGCGCGGTGCCGTACATCGGGTTCCTGGCGGCCGTGCGCGCGCTCCTCGGCGGCGTGTGGTGGGCGGAGGTGGAGGGCCACGGCGCTCTGGGCGCGCTGACCCCGCTGCGCGCCTTCACCTTTGCGTCCGGACTCGCCTGGAGCGACACGGTGGCGTGGCGCGGGCTGGGGCTGGCGGCCGCGCGGAAGTGGGTCGAGGCACCAGCCGGGGCGGCCGCCGCTGCGGGGGCTGCCGGGGCGTCCTCTCCTGCTGGCGGCGACCCGCTCGCCCTGTGGTCCGCGTCCTCACAAGCCGCAGAGGCGGCGGCCGCGTCCGTGGCGTCCATCGCCGGAACCCTGGCCCCGCCCACGCCCCTGCCCGCCGCCTGGCTGGCGCCCTTCCTGGCGCTGGGCCTGGGCGCGGCCGCGGCCGTGGCGGCCTCGTACGAGCCGCCCGGCAGCTTCGCCGTCGACTCCCGGGCGGGCGACCCGACCGCGCCGCCGCTCACCCTGCGCGAGCTGGCGTGGGCTTACTGGCGCGAGGAGGAGGAGGAGGAGGAGGAGGAGGGCGAGGAGGAGGAGGAGGAGGGGGGCGAGGAGGGCGAGGGGGGCAAGGGCGCCGCCCGGGCCGGGTGGGCGGCGGGGCTCGCCACCCGGTGGAGCGGCATCAAGGCCGCGATGGCCGAGGTCGACGCCGCGCTGGACGCCGCGTCGTCTTCCTCGCCTACCACGCCTGTGCCCTCGCCTTCCTCGTCGCCTGCCACCAAGGCTACGGGCAAGGGCAGCGCCCCGAAACAGGCGCCGCCCAAAAGCGGAAGCGGCGGCTTTTGGGAGAACTTGCTGCGTGAGGACGACGACGTGGGCGGCGACGACAGCGACATTGATTTCGAGAGGCTGGCCGCCGCCCTGGACGAGGCCGCCGGCCCGCCCGCCATAGTCACGCGGTGGCCGCCCCAGTCCGGGCCCCTCCGGGCCTGGGTCGTCCCCACCCTGGTCGCGCTGGAGGGGGCGGCCCTCGCGTACGAGGCCCTGGCGACGCACTCCCTGGCCGCGCCCCTCATCACGCAGGGGGTCGGCCTCGGCGCGCTGTGGGCGCTGGAGGCTGCGGCGGCGGCCTCGCCCGCGCCGGCCACCCCCGCCGGCCCTGTCTCGGATGACGAAGTCGCGGCGCTCTTTGCGGGCAAGCCCGACCTGGACACGCTCATCGCCCGGGCCCGGGCGGCGGAGGCAGAGGCAGAGGCGGCAGCAGCCGCGGAGGAGGGTAAATGAGGGCGCGAGGGGCGTGTCGTGTGTGATTTGTGATCTCGAATTCCGTGTTTCTTTCAACCAGCTGACCGTCTCTACCCCCTGTCTGGCACGGCCGCCATTGCGGCCTCCAGCTCCTCCCGGAACCCCAGGGCCGCCCGGTTGGTGCGCCCGCCCACGTGCAGCTTGACGGCCTTTCTCGTCCCCTCACCCTCTCCATCTTCCTCCTCGGTCTCCACAGCCCACACCTGTGAGTGCGACAGGTAGGACACCAGCGTGCTGACCATGAGGCCGCCAAACCCCGCGTACACCAGCGGCACGCCCGGGTCGGCCTTGAGCTCCAGCCCCGTCTGGCCGACGATCTCGCCGACGATGACCTCCATCCCGTCCACGACGATGGGGTTCCCCGAGTCCGGGCGGCGCACGCCGGCAAAGGAGCCGTCGGACTTGTATAGGACCACCGTCTGAAAGTCCCGGGCAAGGAGGGTGACGCCCTTGGGCTGGGTGGACGGCGTGGGAGGGGAGGACGCGGGAGCGGACGCGCCGCCGCCGCCTGCACTGGTCTCGTCGGGCAGCGGCAAAAACGTCGCCCACGCCTTGCCGCTCACGCCCGCCGTCCCGCCGCCCAGCTCCGCGACCGGCAGCTTGAACGGGCCCCCACCCGGCGGGGACAGCGGACTGGACGGTGCCGTAACGGTCATGGCGGCCATGCCGTAATCCGCCTGGTAAAGGGTGAGGCCTTTGAAGCGGAGCGGCGTGTTGACAGAGACGGGGCCTGCAGCGAGCACGGTCTCTTCTTCCTGCCCGCCCGCGCCGCCGCCGCCGCCGCCGCGCCGCCCCATGACCGACACGTCCGACACGAACTGGGAGACGGAGCCGTCATCCCGGTACACGACCTCGAAGCCGTCCACCCGCACGCGGGTGGTGCCGTCCGCGCCGCGTGGGGGGAGCGCGAGCGGGGAGGCGGGTTGGAGGACGGGGAGCGGGTCGAATGACGTCCCGACGGGGGCCATCGCCTGGCCGCGGGAGCCGCCCAGGGCGCCGACCGCGGTGCCGCCCAGGGTGAGGAGTAGGGAGGCGTGGACGGCGATGGGGCCCAGCTTGCCGGCCATGCCTTTGAAAGCGTACAGGGAGGTGGCCGCAGGCGGCGGCGGCGGCGGCCGGCCGCCCCCGGCCTGCCCGCCAGGCGCCGCGCCCGCCCCGCCCGGCCGCTGGACAAAGACCTGGTACCCCCGGGCCGCGAGCTCGACGCCAAGGTCGGCCGCCCGCCCCCCCGGCAGCGCGGCCGCCAGCCCGGCCCCCGACCCCTGGCCGCTGCCACCGCCCGGCGTCCTCGCGTGCGCGTACGCGGCGCCCGGGCTGCGCGCGAACCGCCAGGCCCGGGCCACCCGGGCGGCCGGCCACTGGCGGGTGGCCGTGCAGGCGGCCAGGCAGGCCGCCAGCAGGGCGCACGCGCCCAGGAAGGCGGGCGAGGCGTAGACGGCGTCCAGGCGGAGGAGCGTGATGGCCCGCCAGTCGAGCAGGCCGCCCAGGCCCGGGCCGCCGACCGGGTAGGCCTCCTGGTAATACGCCACCCCCTTGCCCTGCTCGATCAGCGTGCCGGCCGCGCTCATGGACGCGATGGCGGCTAGGTCCGCGATGGCGAGGGGCAGGGAGGACAGGCGGGTGAGGAGGCGCTTGTAGGCCTTGGCCAGGTCGGAAGGCGGTGGCGGTGGAGGTGGAGGCGGGGACGGGGCAGCGGGTCGGCCGCCGGCGTCGGAGAGGGTGGGCGCGGTGGGCGGGGTGGCGGCTAGCCGGACCACGCCGGCCCGCCGGCCAGGCGGCGTCAATCCAGGCGTACACTCTGCCACCCTCCCCAGGCCCGGACGGGAGGTCGTGGGCGCGGCCACCCGAGCGAGGCCGGGCGACGTGGCCGGGGACGACGCCCATGCCGGTCGCCTGGCCGGCAGGCGCGGCAGCGATGTGAGCGGCCGGGCCGCCGGTCCTCCCCGCCCGGCCGTACTATGGCCTAGGGATATGGGTGGTAAAGCAGGTGGCCAGGGCATGGTTGGTGCGACGTTCGTCCTGACACGAAGCGGTGTGACGACGTCAGCTAATGAAGATGAATGAATGAGCTGCGTGGAAAAAATGTCGCCAGTTCCTCAATTTGCCGTCCAACAACAACTCCCTCCTCTCCTCTCCTCTCTCACCCCCTCCCCTATGCCCGCCCCCCGCCCCCTCGGCGGCTTGGGCGCCAACCGGGCGGGCGTACTGGAGCCCGTGGCGGCGCCTGGCAAGCCCGCGGTCGGCGGCGGTGCGGAGACCGCGGCCGGCGAGTCCGGCGCCGCGGACGCAATGCGCGCAGCGTCGGAAAACGTACCGCCCGCCGCGGCCGCGCCGCACCCTTTCTGCGCCCCGCCCACCGCCCCAGCCCACAGCGGGGGCAGTGAACTGGCTGACAAGGTGGGTGGTAAAGGCGGTGACCAAAACCTGGGCGCCCTGAAGGCCCGGCTCAGCTCACTCGCCGCGGCGCGCGGTGGCGCGGGAGGAGGGGTGAGCGCTGCTGCTGCCACGCCCGGGGCCGCTGCCCGCGCGGCCACCTCCACCGCCCCGCTATCAGCTCGACCGCCACCCGCTATCGGGCGGGCGGCCACAATTGCGGCGTCGTCCTCGCCCGCGCCTGCTGTTCCCGCTGCTTCTCTGTCGGCCCTCCCAGCCGACGCGGCGGCCGCGACTGCGGCCGCCACCGCCGTAGCCGCAGCCGCCGTCTCCCTGACCGACCTGGCCGCCCGGACCGTGCTGGACGGCGAGCTGGCGGGCGCGTGCGAGGCGGCCCTGGCGTCCTTGAGCCCGGCCGCCCTGCGTGCCTGCTTGCTGGCCGTGCGCGCGCGCGCCTCCACCTTGGCCGACGCCGCGGCCCGCTTTGAGCGCGAGGTGGAGGGCCGCGTTGAGGCGGCCGGCCTGGCGGCCGAGGCGGCCGCCCGGGATGCCCGGGCGGACGCGGCCCGGGCGGAGCACGCGGCCGCCGTGGCGGCGGCGGCCCACAAGGCGGCCGCCGCGGCGGCGGCTGTCGACCTGGACGCCGCCCGGTGCGACGCGGCCCGGTCCGCCCGCGAGGTGGAGCGCCTGGCCGCCGACCGGGACCGGGCGCGCGAGGGCGCGCGCACCGCAGAAGCGGCGGCCGTGGCGGCGGCCGCCTCGGAGCGGGCGGCCGTCAAGGACGCGGCCCGGGCGGGGCGGGAGGCGGACGGCGCGCGGGCCGACGCGGAGGCGGCCGCGTCGGGCGCGCGCGCGGCCGCGGCCGCCGCGGAAGCCGCCGCCGAAGCGGAGCGCGTGTCCGCGGCTGAGCGCGTCTTTGAGGCCGACGCCCGTGCCGCCGCTGCCGAGGCCGAAGCCTCCCGCCTGCGGGGCGAGGTGGAGGCTGCCCGGGGTGAGGTGGAGGACGGGCGGGCGGCCGTGGACGCGGCGGGCGCGGCCACAGAAGCAGCCGAGGCCGCGGCCGCGGCCGCCGCCGCCGCGGCCGCCGACTCGGACGCCCGGGCGGCAGCCGCTGAGCAGGCTGCTGAGGATGCTCGGGACGCCGTCGGCCGCGCGGATGAGCGGGCGGGCGAGGCGGAGGCGGAGGCCGAGGCGGCCCGGCACGCCGCCGCGGCCGCAGACGAGCGTGCGGCCGGCACGGCCCAAGCCGTCGCAGCCGCCGACGCCCGGGCGGCCGCCGCCGAAGCCAAGGCCGCCTCCGCCGTCGCCGGCACCGAGGACGCGGACACCCGCATCGCCGCGGCGACCGCCCGGGCGGCCGCCGCGGAGGGCGCCCTGGCCGGCGCCCGGGAGGCCGAGGCGGCCGCCAAGCGGCGGGCGGCCGCCAACGACGCGCTCGCCGCGGGCGCGGCCGCCGAGGTGGAGGCCGCCCGGGCGGGGACCCGGGCGGCCATCACGGCCCGGGACGCCGCCGTCGCCACGTCCACGGACGCCACCCAGAAGCTGGCCCGCGTGGAGGGCGAGCTGGCGGCCCTGCAGGACGCCATCGGCGGGGCGCTGGGGGCGGGCGAGGGCGGCGCCGACCAGGCGGGCATGGTGCGCCGCCTGGTCGGGCGGGTAGGCGGCCTGGAGGCCGCCCTGGGCGAGGCCGCCACCGAGCGCCGCCGCCTGCACAACGCCCTGGTGGAGCTGAAGGGCAACATCCGGGTCTTCTGCCGCATCCGTCCGGGCGCGCCCGCGGACGGGCCGCCCGTGGTCGCGCCCGCGCCCGACGGCCTGGGGATCAAACTGGTGTCAGCCGCCGGCACGGCCGGGTCCTCGGCGGGCGCCCCCGCCAAGCCGCACGCCTTTGCCTTTGACCGCGCCTTCGGCCCGGGCGCCTCCCAGGCGGCCGTCTTCGAGGAGGTCTCCGACCTGGTCCAGTCCGCCCTGGACGGCTATTCCGTCTGCCTGTTCTCGTACGGGCAGACGGGCGCGGGCAAGACCTGGACGATGAGCGGCGGGGCCGGCCCCGACGCGGCCGGCATCATTCCCCGCGCCGTCGCCAAGGTGCTGGAGGCCGCCCGCCGGGCCGGGCCGGGCGGGTGGGCCTACACCTTTGAGGCCTCCTTCGTGGAGGTGTACAATGAGGGGTTGCGCGACCTGCTGCACCCGGAAGCCCCCTCAGGCGGGGGCAGGCTGGGCGACCCAAACGCGATCCAGCACTCGGCCGACGGCCACACGCGCGTGGCGGGCGCGACGCGCGTCCCCGTCACGACCTCCGCCGACATTGAGTCCCTGCTCGCCACCTCTGCCGCCGCCCGGTCCACCGCCGCGACGGCCATGAACGACGCCTCCTCGCGCTCGCACTCGGTATTCATGCTCGCGATCGCGGGCGTGCACGAGGGGGCGGGCGTGTCACTCAAGGGGGCGCTCAACCTGGTCGACCTGGCCGGCTCCGAGCGGCTAGGCCGGTCCCTGGCGGAGGGCGATCGCGCGCGGGAGGCCTGCGCCATCAACAAGTCCCTGTCCGCCCTGGGCGACGTCTTTGCGGCCCTGGCGTCCAAGGCCCCGCACATCCCCTACCGCAACTCCAAGCTCACCCACCTGCTCCAGCCCTGCCTGGGCGGGTCGGGCAAGACGCTCATGTTTGTCAACGTCGCGCCGGACGAGGCCTCGTCCGGGGAGACCCTGTGCTCGCTCCGCTTTGCGGCCAAAGTCAATGGGGTGGAGACGGCGGCCAAGGGCGGGGCCAAGCGGGCGGTGGGGAAGCTGGAGGGGGCGACGGGCGCGGGAGGTGGTGTGGGCGCGGCCGCAAAACGGCGGGCGGTGGGGGGCCCGCCCGCCAAGAAATGAGGGAAAGTTGGGGGGAGGGGGGGGGAGAGTTGGAGTCTACAAACCCTTTTCATTTACATGAAGCTGTGATTTGGGTATTGAGAGAGAAAGCGCAGAGTGTGTCGTCGGCGGCGTGTTGGAGAGACGGTGGATGGAGGAGAGCGGGGTCGGGTGGCAGCTTTGCCTCGCAGCACTCTCAAAACCGCTCTTGCGCCCTCTCATCCGGCCCAAATGCACTCCCTCCTCCTCCTGGCCAGCCTCCTGGCCGTGGCGGTGCCCCCCGCGTCCGGTGAGGCCTTCTACGGCCCCCGCCCGGCTGGGGCGCCGCCGCCTTCCCGGTGGGCGACGACCATCAAGCCAGACCCGGCGTACGAGCCGCTCATGTGAGTTTTTTTTGCATTGTCTTTTGCCCTCTGCCGCGCACCTCGCCCGACGCCCTTGCCGCCCGGCGCAGGGTGGCCAGGTGGAGAGCGTATCCGGCGGAACACACACTCACGTCCCTTCAAATTCCTCAAACACCCACAGCTTGACCCCGCCCCCACACACGCGCCTCTCTGCTGACGGCGCGTCCCTCGACGGCGCCCCGCTCCCGCCGACCTTCGACTGGCGCGTCGACGCACCCGGTGGCGTGCGTGTGCTGAGCCCGCCACGCAATCAGCACCTGCCCCAGTACTGCGGGTGAGTTATTTTTTTGTGAAGGAGTTTTTTTCCTCTCTCCAAAAAAAAAAACGCTCTCTCAATCTAAAAAAAAAAACGCTCTCTCCCCTCCTTCCTAAAAAAAAAAAACGCTCTTTCAAAAATAGGTCCTGCTGGGCCCACGCCGCCACTTCCTCCCTGGCCGACCGGGACAACATCCGGCGCTCGGGCGCCTGGCCGGAGACCTACCTGTCCGTGCAGAACGTCATCGCGTGCGGTGGGGCCGGCTCGTGCGAGGGCGGCTGGGATTCGGGCGTGTATGCTTACGCGGCCAAGCACGGCCTCGTGGAGGAGGGCTGCAACCCATACCGTGCCGCCGACCAGGGCTGCCACCCCGGGTCCCAGTGCAAGACCTGCTGGCCGGGCGCGGGCAATTGTAAGCCCTTGCGCCATTACCGCAGGCTGCTGGTCACGGAACACGGCCGGCTGCGCGGGGCGGCCGCGATGAAGGCGGAGGTCATGGCGAGGGGCCCCATCTCGTGCGGCATCGACGCCACCCGCCTGCTGGACTCGCACAGGGGCACGCACGCCATCGCGGAGTACAACCCCAACGCCACGACCAACCACCTTGTCTCCGTCGTCGGCTGGACGCGCGTCCCTGACCCCCTCGCCGGCTCTGCGGGCGGTGGGGATGGCCGGCCGGACGGGCTGGTGGAAGCCTTCATCGTCCGCAACTCCTGGGGCCGGGCGTGGGGTGACGTGCGTTTTGTGGTGTTTTGGGGGGGGGAAAGGCGTGCGCGTGGGTCGCACGCACGCTTGCGGCGCGAAAGTAAGACACACCCTCACTCCTCCATTCCTCAAATTTCCACAGGACGGCTTCTTCTACATCGTCACCTCCGCCTACCGCAACGGGTCGGGGGACGACTACAACCTGGCCATCGAGGGCGACTGCGGGTGGGCGGTGCCGGGCGAGTGGGTGGCCGCAGCAGAGGTGTTGCCGGCCAAGGATCTGCCCGCGCCGGGCAAGGCGGGGGATGACTGGGGCGGGGCGGGGGCGGGGGCGGGGGTGGGCGGGGCGTGGTGGGCGCCGGGGGCGGCGGTCGGGGATGAAGGAGGGGCGGAGTTGGGGACGGCTTGACAGACGGAACTGGGAACGCGCGCGCGGCTTTGCGCTGTGCCTGTCGCGATAAAATCTGGGGGTGAAAGAAGAAAAGAAAACAGCACACACGATTATCTTCTCCCCCGCAACAGGTGCGTTGCCAGCGCCGGCCCGCTCCTTCTCACCAATCCCCGTTACCTTGGCTGACCTTCAGCTACAGCTACAGCTCTACCGTCCCTAGCTTCCGAAGCGGGCCGGACATGGGCATCTCGGGAGGCGCGAAGCTGTCAGAGAGAGAGCGCTTGCGGCGGGGGCAGACAATGGCGGCGCGCACTGCTCCACGCGCCCCTCTCACAACTCGCCCTCTGCTTTGCCCCAGACACGCACACACCAGCACACACAGAACCTCTGGTCAGTGACCATGCCCGCCATGAAAGGTGTGTGCATGTGAGGAGAGGGAGAGAGAGAGAGAGAGAACGGAAACGGGAGCGGTCGGCAACTTCGTACTTTACGACGTTTCTCTCTCTCTCTCCCCCCAGTCCTCGCTGCGGCCGCCCTCCTCGCCGCCTCCGCCTCTGCCGCCTCCGCCCCCATCCCCGCCGACTTTGTCAAGCCCGCCCCCTCCAAATTCGCCGTCCAAATCACTCCCGACACCTCGTACACGCCCTCGATCCGCTCCCGCACACCAGCCGCCGCAGCCGCGGCGGGCGAGCTCGACCTCCCGCGGTCCTTTGACTGGCGCACGGTCGGCATCGCCGGCGTCAACGTGCTCTCCCCCGTCCGCAACCAGCACATCCCCGTCTACTGCGGCTCCTGCTGGGCGTACGGGTCCACGTCGGCGCTGGCGGACCGGGACAACATCCAGCGCAAGGGCGCCTCCCCGCCGACCATGCTCTCCACCCAAAACGTGATTGCCTGCGGGGACGCGGGCTCCTGCCAGGGCGGGTGGGACTCCGGGGTGTACGAGTACGCGGCCAAATATGGTGAGGGCGAGGAGAGAGAGAGAGAGAGAGAAAGCAGCTGCGCGGTCACAAGGGGGCCTCTCCCCTCTCCATCCAACACTTTTTTTCTTTCTCTCTCCTTTTTCTCATTTTTCCTGTTCCCCATTTTTCAAAAAAAGGCATCCCCGACGAGGGCTGCTCCGACTACCAGGCCCACAACCAGGCGTGCGACGCCGTGGCCGAATGCATGACCTGCTGGCCCTCCAAGGCGGGCCCCGCCGCGGGCTGCCTGGTCGTGCCGCCCGCCATGTACCGCCGCCTCGTCGTGGACGAGCACGGGCGGGTGGAAGGGCGGGAGGCGATGAAGGCGGAAATCGCGGCGCGCGGCCCCATCTCCTGCGGCATCTCCGCGACCCAGGCCCTGGACGATAACTGGGGGCCCGGCGTGTTCAAGCAGTACTACCCGGACGCGGACGTGAGTGGTGTTGAAGGAGGGGGGTGCGGCCGCTGCTGAGGAGAGAGGTGGAGAGACCTAACCACTTCCTTTCTCTCGCACTCCACAAAAACTCCCGCTCTCTCTCTCTTACCTGCTCAGATCAACCACATCGTCTCCGTCGTCGGGTGGGGCGTGGACAAGGACTCCAAGACGGGCGAGGAGGTCGAGTTCTGGGTCGTCCGCAACAGCTGGGGGCGGGCGGGTGCGTTTTTTTTTTTTTTTTCTGATGAGAGGGGGATGGGTAGAGGGGCGCGCGCGCGCAGGCAGCCCCCCGCTCACGCCCCCCCTCTCCACGCACCCACGCGCACTCTGCTCTCTCGCCCGCCCCTGCTGCCCTTTCCTTGCCGCCGCCCGCCCGCTCGCGCCGCTCCCCCGCTGCTGCTGCCGCTCCCCTCACCTCCCTGATCCCCTCTCTCCACTCACACAATGCAGTCCACGACGAGGGCTTCTTCAAGATCGTGACGTCCGCTTACAAAGACGGCCAGGGCGACGACTGGAACCTGGGCCTGGAGCGCGGGTGCGCGTGGGCGACCATTAAAGGGTGGGAGCTGGCGTCCAAGCTGGGGTTCACGGCCAACGGCACGCGGAGCGAGCTGTGATGTGAGCGAGAGTCTTGAGGGGTCCCCTGTGTTCTATGATTGTAAAAGTGCCGACGAGTCCACTTCTCTTTCTCCCGTGCAGCATTCAGCATTCATGCCAGAGAGGGACAGATGGCCGTGTGGGCACGCTTTTTGAAGTGTGGCCACCAATTGAATCACAGCACCTTGCCCCCCATCCATCCATGCACGTGCACACTCTCCACCTTCCTCCACATTCTCTCCCTCAAACAAGCCACGCACCACACTCATTTCACCCTCCCTCCCTCTCTCGGGTTCAAGCCCCCGTGATCTTGGTCACCATGAACTTGGTCAGGGGCTGGCGGTGGCCCGTCTTGCGGCGGTAGTGCTTCTTGGAGTGCATCTTGAAGATCACCTCCTTAGGCCCCTGGGCCTCGTCGTCCAGGACGGTCGCCTCCACCGTCACGCCCGCCAGGTACGGGGTGCCGACGGAGAAGGCGCCCGCGGACTTGAGGGCGAGGACGCGGCCGAGGGCGATGGTCGCGCCGGCGTTGGCCTGGTGGTGTGCGTGAAGAGGAGAGGGAGGGTGGTGAGAGGGGGGTCGGGGGTCGTGGGTCTCGCCAAGAGGGAAAAAAATAACTCTCCTCTCGAATGTGTCTCACCTCTAGCCGATTGCACGTGTACCAGCGGCCCTCCTCCACCAGCATCTGGACGCCGCCGATCTCTGGAGAATGAAGCGTGAAGGAGGGGGTGGGAGGTGAGAGACAAGGGAGCGGCGAACGAGAGGAGTGCCCCCCTCTTGCTCGATCTGCTAGCCACAAAAAACACTCTCCTTCTTCCGTCAATCCAAATTCAAACTCACCGACGACGGCGTACTTGTCCGATGAGCTGACGGCCTCCGAGGCCCGGCCCATGGGCGGGGCCTCGGCGGTGGCGGCTGTATTTTTGGGGAGCGGATGAGAGGACGTGTGAGAGAGAGAAAAATACGGCGGCGGAGCGTGTGTGGCCTCGGCGGCTTTTGCATGCGGAGAGGGTCGTGGGGCGGGCAAGCCAGGGGCTCGCACTTTCCCATGCGACACCGGCAGTGTGGCGTGCGGAGGCTGGGGTGGGCTGCCATGCGGTCAGTGAACGCAGCGCGCTCCGCGGGCGCCCCCGGCGAAATGGCAAAAGAGGGGTCGCCAGCCGGGGGGGGGCGGCGGCTCGAGGCCTCCGACGGCACGAGAGCACGCCTCGCGTCGCCCACAGGGCCACGGTGCCCTCATCCCACCCTGCTTTGAGCTTCCCTCCCTCCTGTGACTCACCCGCAATGGCCAGGGTCCGGGCCGGCGCCGCGTTGATGCGGGCGATGGCGGACGAGAGGCGGGCGGCCGCGGGCGTGGTGCTGGCAGCAGCGGGCGCGCCCCGGTTGGGCGTCGCCAGGGCGACGACCGGGCTCCGCCCACGGGGGGCCGAGGTGGAGGGCGTCGGGCACGCTGTGAGGCGGGAGTGGAGGGACAGCATGGTTGTGGGTGCTTGGGGGGGGGGGGGGGGGGGGGCCGGTCGGCGAATTGGGGGGGTTTGAAAGGCAACTACAAAATT
>Ga0315274_10009577_pt1 | contig 13984 bp, 10 predicted proteins | sample YL17G02_20_MG_FD_203700 | JGI IMG/M metagenome (GOLD analysis project Ga0315274, IMG submission 203700) | Sediment microbial communities from Yellowstone Lake, YNP, Wyoming, USA - YL17G02_20 | ecosystem: Environmental > Aquatic > Freshwater > Lake > Sediment | place: USA: Wyoming | collected...
GCTTGTTATCCCAGCCTGGTGCTGGTATCATATTCCTACAACTTGGGCAAACGGTTGGGGGGGAATCGCAGTGCTTCTTCGAAGAGTTACTTTCCGCATCGGTCTGGCGGGTGTTCTGTTGTCGGCGCTCTGCATTCGCCCGGCGGCATCGGCTGATGAGACAATCCGAACCGATGTCCTCGTGGTCGGAGCGACGCCGAGTGGGATTTCGGCCGCCATCGCCGCCGCCCGCTGCGGCTCGAAGGTTATACTGGCCGAGATGAGCTGCCACATGGGCGGGATGATGTCCAGCGGCCTCGGGCGCACCGACATAGGCCCGAGGAACACCGTCGGCGGAATCTTCCGGGAGTTTATAGACAACGTACATGCTTACTATGTGGATACTTACGGCCCGGACTCCCAGCAGGTGAAGGATTGCAGCAACGGGTACTATTTCGAGCCGTCGGTCGCGGAGCGGATTTTCAACCGCATGGTCAAGGCGGAGAAGAATATCAAGGTCAAGTATCACTACCGCCCGGACGGCGTGCTCGTGTATGGAAACCGGATTCACGGCGTGAACTTCCTGGACACGCGGCACAATAGGCGGGTGCAGGTTCGAGCGGGGGTTTTCATTGATGCCACTTATGAGGGGGACATTGCCGCTTTGGCCGGCGTCCCATATAGAGTGGGCCGTGAGTCCCGCGAGGAGCGCGGAGAGGCCTATGCGGGCGTGATCTACCTCGACCATATCACCAGGATGGTGCTGCCGGGGACAACCGGCGAGGGCGACAAGCGCGTGCAGGCCTATAACTTCCGCCTTTGCCTGACCCGCAATCCGGACAACCGCGTGATGCCTCAGAAGCCGGAAAACTACAACCGCGAGGAGTATCTCCAGGTTCTGGAGTCCATCAGGGCCGGGCGGATAAAGACGGTGCAGGACGTTCTGAATATCGAACCCATCCCCAATGGCAAATCGGATACCAACAACATGCCGAAAAGCCTGATATCCACCGATCTCCCCGAAGAGAACTGCGATTATCCTGAAGCGGGCTACGAGCAGCGCGAGAAGATCGTCAAGCGGCACAGGGACTATATCCTCGGCCTCTTGTACTTTCTGCAGAACGATCCGGGGATGCCGGAGGAGTTGAGGAACGAGTGCCGGGAATGGGGCTTCGCAAAAGATGAGTATCCGGACAACGACCATTTCCCCAGGCAGATCTACGTCCGGGAGGCCAGGCGCATGTGGGGGCTGTATACCTTCTCCACACACGATGCCCTGCTTGCGCCCGGGAGCCTCCGAACGCCGATTCATTTCGACAGCATCGCCTGCGGCGGGTATCCGATTGACTCGCACGCCACCCGGAAGCGCGAGCCTAGTCACGATACCGCTATGGAGGGCTTCTTCTGGCTGGGCGGCCTCACGCGGCCCTATCAGATACCCTACCGCGTTATGGCGCCTCAGCGCGTGGATGCTCTTCTGGTGACCGGGGCTGTGTCTGCGACCCACCTGGGGTTCGGCACGCTGCGGATGGAGCCGGTCTGGATGGCGATGGGCCAGGCGGCGGGAACCGCTGCGCATCTCGCCAGGAGGCTTTATGTCGAGCCGCGCGATGTCCCCATTAACCGCCTGCAATCCTGGCTGGTCGCCGGCAACCAGATACTGACCGCCTTCGACGATATTCAGGGTCCCACGGCGGAGGTCTCAAAAGAGCAGTGGCGGGCGATGCAATTCTTCGGCACACGCGGCTTCTTCGAGTCTTATGACGCAAAGCCGCTCGAGCCGCTGACCCGCGGGAAGGCCGCCCAGTGGCTCATGAGCAGCATCAAACTCGGCGACTTCATGCCGGCGTATGGGCCGTTCGTGAAGCATTTCGGCGGTGGAACCGAGGAATCGAGCCTCGCGCAGCTCGAGAAGCTGCAGGTCGCGCAGGCCGGCGATCCGAACGCGGTCCTCACCGAATGCGAGCTGGCCTCGTGGCTCTCCCGGATCGAGCCGTGGATAGACGGCTCCATCGGCGATACATGGGCCGCGTACACGAGGCCGAAGGAAGAACTTGGGCCGGCGCCCGTGCTGGGAGATGCAAGCCCGCCTGTGACCCGTGCGCGCTTCTGTGAGGCATTATTCTCACATTTCCGAAGCCGCAGACCCGCGCCTATTCCGTGAGTCCGACCGCTGCGCTTCCAGCCGATAGCGCCCAGGAATGGCCCGCCTCGGCGGATTGCCGTCAGGAAGCCTCCTTTCTTTGTTTTGCATTGATTTGACACTGATACCCGCTTCTTGATAGCATAAATAGTTGAACCTCCGTTCGCATGAGGAGATCGGGCTATGCCGCGGGTGGCGTTGCGCACGTTGGGCTGCAAAGTAAATCAATATGAGACTCAGAAAATCGCGGAGGACTTCCAGTCGAGGGGCTTCGAGCTGGTAGGCTTTTTGGATCAGGCCGACGTCTACGTCATCAATACGTGTACGGTTACTCGGATAGCGGACAGCAAGTCACGGCAGGCCGCGCGCTCCGCCGTCAGCCGCAATCCGCAGGCCGCGGTTGTCCTCACAGGCTGCTATGCGGAAACCTCGCCTGAGCAGGTCCGTGCGATTGACGGCGTTGCCCTCGTCGTAGGGAACCGGGGAAAGCCCCGGCTCGTAGAAGAAGTGATCGCCTTGCTGGGCGGGGGTAGGCGCGCTGCGGAGGACTCCGCAATCCGCAATCCGCAATCCGAAATCGAAAATAGAACGCGGGCGCTCCTGAAGGTTCAGGACGGCTGCGACCAGTTCTGCTCGTACTGCGTCGTGCCCTATGCGCGGCCGGTTATTTACAGCAAGCCGTGTTCGGAGGTGCTCGAGGAAGCGAGGGGTCTGGCAAGCCGCGGGTTTAGGGAGATCGTGCTTACGGGCATCCGGCTCGGCCGGTACGAGGATGGTCGTGCGGACCTGATCCGTCTGCTGGAGGCCTTGGCGGATGTACCGGGCATCGAGCGGATAAGATTGAGCTCGATAGAGTTGACCGACATACGCGAGGAGCTCCTCGACCTGATGGCGCGAGACGGCAGAATATGCCGCCATCTTCACGTGCCTCTCCAGAGCGGGGATGATGGAGTGCTCGCAAGGATGAGCCGGCCCTACACCGCGGCGCGGTTTTCTTCCTTCGTCCGAGAGGCTCGCGCTGAGGCGCCCGGCATAGCCATCACGACGGATATCATGGTTGGCTTTCCCGGCGAAACCGAGGCGGAGTTTGAGGTGTCTTATAGTTTTGCAGAGGAGATGCGGTTTGCCCGCATGCACGTTTTCAGGTATTCTCCGAGGCCGCGCACCATAGCCGCCGAGCTGCCGGATGACGTCCCGCATGCGGAGAAGGAGCGCAGGAGCGCGCGTCTAATCGAGCTGGCTGAGAAGTGTTCTCAGGAATTTGCGAGCGCGTTCATCGGAGCGACTGTTCCCGTTCTCGCGGAGGGCAAGGAAATCAATGGTAATTTGCGGTCGGGCCTGACCGATAATTATTTGAGGGTCGCCTTTGAGGGCGGGTCTGACCTTGTGGGGAAGATAGTGAATGTGCGGATAGAATCGGTATCGAAAGGCGCCGCGTTCGGCGCGCCGGCGGAGCGATGATGGCCTGTCGGTAGTATTATCACATATTCTCCAACCATCGGAGGCGAGCAAATGGAAGGATGCATATTCTGCAAGATAGCGGATCATGAGATCCCGTCCCGGATCGCATACGAAGACGACGAGGTTGTGGCCTTCCATGATCTGAATCCGGTCGCGCCAGTCCATATCCTTATCATTCCGAAAAAGCATATCTCGGGGATTACGTCTCTGACAGATGGAGATAAGGACCTGATCGGCGCTATTCTGCTTACCGCCAAGAAGCTGGCGCAGGAGCAGTCTGTCGCAGAAGGTGGATTTCGTGTGGCGGTCAACCAAGGAGAGAATGCCGGGCAGAGCGTGCCTCATTTGCATTTCCATCTGCTGGGCGGAAGGCCGATGGGTTGGCCTCCAGGTTAAATTTGACAGCCTGGTAGAGTACAGGGTATAATATCAGCAGACTGAGGGCGACGGATTCGAAAGCTGCGCAGCCGCGCAGCTAATGTTATTAATATAGCCTTCGGTCGTGCCTCAAGTTGCCGTATGTCGGCTTAGTCCGGTTGACGTTGAATACTAACGCAGAGGGGGGACATTGATTGGCGCAGGTTCAGCTACGACCAAACGAGTCTTTAGATAGCGCGCTACGACGGTTCAAGAAAGAGCTTGAGCAGGCCGGCGTTATCAGGGAAGCCCGAGAACATCAGCACTATGAAAAGCCTAGCGATAAGAAGCGCAAGGCTGAAGCCGCTCGAAGGCGTAAGATTGCACGCAGTAATCGTTATTAATCATATGTGCGTATGCCGTGGAGCAATGCCATGTCGCTGCAGGAGCGATTAGCGGATGATATGAAAGCAGCCCTGAAGGCCGGGGATGCTCTGAAGCTGTCGGCGATTCGGCTGCTGCGAAGCAGGCTCCAAAATATGGAGATTGACAAAGGAGCGCCGCTGACCGACGACGAGGTTGTTCAGGGCGTGGCCAAGGAGGCAAAACAGCGCCGCGAGGCCATCGAGCAGTTTCAAAAGGCTGGCAGAACCGACCTCGTTGAGAAGGAGACGGCCGAGCTTCAGGTTTTGTCGCAGTACCTACCCGGGCAGCTCGGCGAGGCTGAGATCGCCGGCATCGCGCAAGAGGTGATCTCGGAGCTGCAAGCCACTTCCAAGGCTGACAAGGGCAGGGTAATGAACGCCTTGATGCAGCGTCTATGTGGCCGAGCAGACGGCAGGCTGGTCAATCAGATCGTTGGCCGTTTGCTCGAAGGCGGCTCTGTGTGATATGGGCATTTTCAAATTCCCTGCGCGAGCGGGGCACAGCAAGAAGGAAAGCGAGAAGAAGCATCCGGCGGCGCCGCGCCGGGGCATCTCGCGCCTGGCTCTTGGCGCCGGCACCGTGCTGGTCCTCTCTTTCCTCCTATCCATGCATCTTCTCCCGGATAAAGTGTCCCTCCAGGTGGGGGACATCAGCCCTGCGGAGATACACGCCCATAGGACGGTACGATACGTAGACACGATTGAGACGGACCGGCTTCGGGAAGAAGCAGCCAAGAGGGCGGACAAGGTCTACAGGATCGTACCCAAGGCGGCGTCCGGAGCGGGTGAGTCCGTCTCGAGCGTTTTCGATATCCTTCGACGCGCCAGAACCGATGAGACCCTCCCTTCAACGGCAGCGAAAATAGACTTCATCAAACATAATCTCCGCCCCGACCTCAGCGAGGGCGCCCTCGATACCCTTCTGGTTGCCGACCCCGTTGCGTTTGGCGAAATCGAGGCCTGCAGCGTTCGGCTCGTGAAGGAGATCATGGAGCGCGAAATCCGCGATGATACCGACGACGCGCAGAAGGCCCGTGCTGAGTTTCGCCGCCGTGTGACTAACCACCTGGGCAGCGGCAGGTACGCCGGCGTTGCCGCTCAGATAGGCAGCAGCTTCATCCGGGCGAACCGGATTCTCGACCAGGAGGGCACTAAGGAGGCCCAGGAGCGCGAGAGGATGCTGGTTCCAGAGCAGTACCGGCAGATATTCCTGGGCGATGTGTTGATAGGCAAGGGCGAGCGGGTAACGCCCCAGCGTATAGATAAGTTCATGGCCCTCGGCCTCCGTCACCCGCAGGTAGACTATGTGACTGTGCTCTGCATCAGCCTCCTCGTCGTTTGCGCTGTGACTTTTGTAATTGTTTACCTGGCGCGCTACCATAGCTCGATCTTTGCCTCCACGAAGCTTCTAGTGCTGCTGTCTCTGACCGTGGTTCTGAGCGTCCTCGGGTTGAAATTGGGCAGCACCATGCTGGGATTGACGCTCAGCGGGGTGCAGTTCGGCTACTTCGCCATGATCTGGATATCCACTGCGGGGATGCTGACGGCGATCCTGCTCGATCCTCAGTTGGCGATCCTGGTGGTCGCGCTTCTCTCCGCTGCGTCCGGCCTGGCTATGAATCACGAGCTGCGATGGACGCTGGCAGCGTTGTTGAGCAGTCTGGTTGCTATCTATGCGGTATCCGATATCCGCCATCGCTCCGACCTGGTTCGAGCTGCGGTGGCGGTGTGCGCGGCAAACCTGGCGATGGTTTGGCTGATAGGGAGGGTCAGCGGGGATACCATCGCCGACCTGCTGGTCGGCTCCGGTTGGGCGGTGGCTGGGGGGCTTGGCTCCATCATGCTTTTCTGGATGGGAGCGGCCGCCCTTGAAAAGCCGTTCGGAATCACCACCCATCTCCGTTTGTTGGAGCTCTCGGATACTAATAATCCCATACTAAAGCGTCTGCTGATGGAGGCTCCAGGCACATATAGTCACAGCGTATTTGTGGGAAACATAGCAGCGACGGCGGCGGAGGTTACCGGGGCGGATGCGCTTCTTGTGCGCGTTGCGTCCTATTATCATGATGTGGGCAAGATGAAGCGTCCCCATTTCTTCTCGGAGAACCAGCACGTGGAGAACGTCCACGATCGCCTGAACCCTTCGCTGAGTGCCTTGGTAATCAGGTCGCATATAAAGGACGGCCTGGATCTCGCGCGGGAGTACAAGCTTCCGCCGCTGATCTGCGAGCTAATGAGCCAGCATCATGGCACCAGCCTTGTCAGGTATTTCTACCACCAGGCGGCTGGCGAGGGAACGGACGGCTCGTCGGCGCTGGAGCAGCAATTTCGCTACGAGGGACAGAAGCCCCAGAGCGTCGAAGCTGCACTGCTTATGCTGGCGGACGCGGTGGAGGCTGCCTCGCGCAGCCTGTCCAAACCCACGCCGGGGCTGATCGAGAGCACGGTCGAGGGAATCATATTGGAGAAGCTACAGGACGGCCAGCTCGACGAGTCGGAGCTTACGTTCAAGGATATAAGCAGGATCGGGGATTCGTTTGTCAGGTCTTTGACGAGCATGCTTCACGCTCGGATCGAGTACCCTGAGTCGCCTGCTGCGGAGGTCAAGAAGGTTGGCGGAAACGGAAGTGCTGGTAAAGAACTGCCAGCGGGAGCCGGTGGATCGAAGAAGGCTGGTCGAGGTAGTCAGAAAATCTCTGCGGGTTGAGCGTTTTGAAAAGCCTGCCGAAATTAGTATTGTCCTCACAAACGATGAGGACATACAAAGGCTGAATTGCGAATATAGAGGAGTTGATAGTCCGACGGATGTGCTGGCCTTCAGTCAGCTCGAAGGCCAGCCTATGCGCGCAGAGGCCGGTCCGGTTGCCCTCGGGGACGTCGTGATCTCCGTGGAGACGGCGAGGAGACAGGCCGCCGAGAGAGGACATTCGACGGCGGACGAGCTGGACCTGCTCGCGGTACACGGCGTGCTCCACCTCCTGGGCTACGATGATCGGACAGAGGCTGGGGCGGCTGAGATGCGCCGGCACGAGAGCGCGATTCTGGACAATTGAAGATGGAAAAACAGATCAAGGAAAACGAAGAAACCGAGATTCGTGATTACGAGGAGCCCGAGCCTTCGGTCCGTCCGAAGTCGGTGCTGGAGAGCTTCAAGTATGCGATAGATGGCATACTTGACGTGTTCCGCACGCAAAAGCACATGCGATTCCACTTTGTGACCATGGTGCTTGTGCTTCTTATCGCTCTCCTGTACGACCTGAGCAAGCGGGATATCCTCATCATAATGTTCGTAGTCTCGCTGGTGCTCATCGCGGAGATGTTCAACACCGCCATCGAGGCCGTAGTGGACATGGTGACGCAGTCGTACCATCCACTGGCCAAGTTTGCGAAAGATGCGGCTGCCGGCGCGGTGCTTATTGCGACGGTGACTGCGGTGCTGGTCGGGTTCATGCTCTCGATCGGCGGTGATACCAGCCTCGGCTCGTTCGGCGGGCTTCGTCCTGAGGATCCGGATATTCTGATGAAGGTCATCCTGACCGGTATAGCCCTGTTGATCGCGGTGACGATATTCAAAGTCCTCGGTTCTCGCGGCAAGCTGCTGAAGGGCGGAATTATAAGCGGCCATACAGCCGCGGCCTTTTTCCTCGCAGCCACGATCTTATTTGTCTCGAGAAACGGCGTCGCGTTCGTCATAGGTATTCTGATGGCCCTTCTCATCGCGCAGAGCCGCGTGGAGGCGAAGATACATTCCATACAAGAGGTCATTACCGGGGCGCTGCTGGCTATGCTCGTCACCGCTACGATATACTGGTTCCCGGGCCTGTGGTATGCATTGGCCCGATTCCTGCCCATCCACTTGGGGGTGTTTTGATTATTGGACGCTGAGAGTGACCCAAACAGTCTGCTGCAAATCGTGTCCCTGGGTATACCCGGAAGCTTATTGCTTGTAGGCGTGCTGGTACTGCTGAACGCTTTCTTCGCCATGGCGGAGATCGCGCTGGTATCCGTGCGGAAGACGAGGATAAGGCAGCTAGTGGAGGAAGGGCTGCCTCGTGCGAGAACCGTTCAAAAGCTGCTCGAAGACCCTACGAGATTCCTGGCGACGGTTCAAATCGGTGTGACATTGGTTGGTTTCTTCGCGTCCGCCGTTGGCGCGGTAACTCTGGCTGTGCCGCTCGGCGATCTGTTCAAGCGGGTACCCATAGGCGTCATCGCCGGGAATGCCAACGCAATCGCGGTCATCATAGTAACGTTGGTCATCGGCTATTTGAGCCTGGTGATCGGCGAGATTTCCCCGAAGAGCCTCGCCCTGCAGCACGCGGAGCGAATCGCCCTGTGGTCCGCGGGGCCGTTGATGCTCCTCTCGTACCTCACCTCTCCTCTTGTGAAGCTCATAACCTGGTCGAGCAATGCGCTGGTCAAGCCGTTCGGAGGGACGGCCAGCTTCGCGCCGCCGATCCTCACCGAGGAGGAGTTGAAGATGCTCGTCGAGGCCGGCGAGGAGGAAGGCGTCCTCGAGGAAGAGGAGAAGGAGATGATCCACTCCATCTTCGAGTTCACGGATACGGTCGCCAGGAAGGTCATGGTTCCACGCACTGACATAAGGGCGGTAGAGGTAAACTCCACCATTGATGAGCTTCTGGACGTCATTATGAAGGCCGGGCATTCGAGGATTCCAGTCTACGAGGAGAATATTGACAACATCCTCGGCATCGTCCATGCTAAAGACCTCCTTCGGGCGCTTCACGAGAATGGCCGGGAGGTGACCATACGCGAGCTGATGCGGCCCCCGTACGTCATCCCCGAAAACAAGAAGGTTGACGAACTGCTGGCGGAGTTCAAGCGGAGCAAGATCCAAATGGCGATCGTGGTTGACGAGTACGGCGGAACCGCCGGCCTCGTGACCGTCGAGGACTTGCTGGAGGAGATCGTCGGCGACATCATGGATGAATATGACGTTGAGGAGCCGCTGATCGAAATCATAGACGAGAAGACGGTGATCGTTGATGCTCGCACGCCCATAGACGAGATAAACGAGCAGATGGATCTGGCTCTTCCGGAGGAGGAGTTCGACACCATCGGCGGGCTTGTGTTCGGGCTGTTTGGCAAGCAGCCTCAGCAGGGTGAGAGAATAGAGTACGACACCGTTGATTTCGTGGTCGAGAAGACCGATGGCCGCCGCATCGAGAAGGTCAAAATCGTGAAAAGGGAGGACCGCACGCTCCTGGAGCAAGCGAAGACCGAGGTCGAGGAGTAGAAACTCTGAGCGCTCGGACTCGAGGGCTGGCCCGGCATCGCATCAGGCCAGCCTTTTCTATTTGCATGGGAGACGGGGAGAGTAGGCGAATGGGAGACTGGGAGGCGGGGGATTAGGCGTAACACAACCAACCTGAAACCCGGAACCTGAAACTCTCAATTGGTTACATATCGGTCGGCCGCACGGATTCGAGTATCCGGGCGGCTTTTTCTACATCTGCGGGCGCGTGCAGCAGGACTTAGCATCCCCAAAGGCGAACAGATGCCGTGTACGCAGCAAACTGCATTGCGGAATCAAGCTTGGAGGGTAGGCGGGCATGGCAAAGCTATTCGGTAAGGACTACTCAAAGAAGGAACTGCTTGCCAGGGTGGGTGACATCTCTCAAATCGGAGGGGTGCGCCTTTACACGCTCGCAGACGGCGTCGAGCGTGGCGTCAGGGCGGTGGATTTCAGGACCGGCTCCGGCCTCGACTTTACGGTCCTCGTAGATCGCGGATTGGATATATCCACGGCGGCCTACAAAGGGCAGCCGCTCGCATGGCGTTCCTCGACGGGCGACGTCTCTCCTGCATACTACGAGGAGCCCGGCCTTGGGTGGCTGAGGAGCTTCTACGGCGGCTTAGTCGTCACATGCGGCCTGACATACGCAGGGGCTCCAAGCGTTGACAAAGGCAAAACATTGGGACTGCATGGCCGCGTGTCGAATCTGCCGGCGTCCAATGTATTTGCGGACGCCGCCTGGCAGGACGACGAATATATCATGTGGGTTCATGGGAAGATCCGCGAAACGGCGGTGTTCGGCGAGAATGTGGAGCTTCAGCGCTGCATAACCGCCCGGCTGGGGGCGCCCAAGATCTGGATTTGCGATAGAGTGACCAACCTGGGCTACCAGGAGACGGAGCACATGATGCTCTACCACATCAACATCGGTTTTCCGGTGGTTGACGGTGGGAGCAGGCTCATCGCTCCGGTCAAAAGCAGCCAGCCGCGGGATGCCGATGCTGAGATAGAGAAGGAGCTGTACGCGAGCTTCCCCACGCCGGTTGCCGGGTTCCGCGAGCGCATGTACTACCTGGATATGGCCGAGTCCGCCGACGGTACGGTCACCGCCGCCTTGGTCAACCCCGATTTCAACAGCGGCGAGGGCTTTGGGATATACGTGAAGTACTCGAAGCGTGAGCTCCCGAAGTTCTCGGAGTGGAAGATGGTGGGGGAAGGCACTTACGTCGTCGGCCTGGAGCCGGGCAATTGCTGGGTCGAAGGCAGGGTGAAGGAGCGCGAGCGCGGCGCCCTCCAGTCCCTGAAGCCGGGCGAGACTCGCGAATACCATCTGGAGATCGGCGTGCTGTCCTCGCAGGAGGAAATCCGGGAGATCGAGGAGGATGTCAAATCCGTTCTTGAGCAGGCAAAATGAGTGTGCGGTTTTATTGAGTGCGAGTATGTGAATTCGGCGGCCAATCTGCCTTATGCGGGTTGGCCGCAAACGTTGACATGGTCACCAGCCGGTGCTAGACTGTAGCGAACGTTACCGGCGGGCATGGGTTTCCGATGGCGTATAAGGATTTACAAGATTTTATCAAAATCCTAGACAAACATGGACAGCTTAAGCGTATTTCCGTGCCTGTCAGCCCGATCCTCGAGATAACCGAGGTCGCCGACCGGGTGATGAAGGCTGAAGGGCCTGCGCTGCTCTTCGAGAGGCCAGCCGGCTATGACGTCCCCGTCCTCATCAACGCGCTGGGTTCGGAGGCGCGCATGGCGCTGGCGCTCGGCGTGCAGAGCGTGGAGGAGATCGCCGCGGAAATCGCCGATCTGCTGCGGATGGAGATGCCGGAAGGCATGATTGGAAAGCTCCGGCTGCTTCCGAAATACGGCCGCCTGGCATTGTATGCGCCGAAGACGGTCAAATCCGGCGCTTGCCGGGAGATCGTGCGGACGCAGGATGCGTCGCTCGACGAACTGCCCATTCTTCAATGCTGGCCCGGTGACGGAGGCCGATTCATCACGCTGCCGATGGTGTTCTCGAAGGATCCGCATACGGGCGTGCGAAATGTCGGCATATACCGCATGCACGTCTATGACGGACGGACGACGGGAATGCACTGGCATCCCCAGAAAGTCGGCGCGCGTCACTATGCAGAGTACGAGCGGCTGGGCCGACGGATGGAGCTGGCGGTTGCGCTGGGAGGAGATCCGGCGCTGATTTATGCGGCCTCGGCGCCCCTTCCTGAGGACTTCGATGAGATGGTTTTCGCCGGATTCCTGCGGAAGCAGGCGGTTGAGATGGTTCGCTGCAAGACGGTTGACCAGCAAGCGCCGGCGGACGCCGAGATCGTAATCGAGGGATACGTGGATCCTTGCGAGCGGCGACCCGAAGGGCCGTTCGGCGACCACACCGGGTACTATTCTCTGGCGGATGAGTTCCCGGTCTTCCATGTTACTTGCATCACTCGCAGAAGGTCGCCTGTCTATCCGGCTACCATCGTGGGAAGGCCGCCAATGGAGGACTGCTTCATGGCGAAGGCGACCGAGCGCATCTTCCTCCCGCTGATTAAGCTCCAAATTCCGGAGATTGTGGACATCAATCTCCCTGTGCAGGGCGTCTTCCACAATCTGGCAATCGTGGCGATCAGGAAACGGTATCCCGGCCAGGCGCGCAAGGTCATGCACGCCCTGTGGGGCCTCGGACAAATGACGTTCACGAAAATCATCGTCGTTATGGATGAGGATGTGAATATCCAGGACCTCGATGAAGTGGTCTGGCGTCTGGGGAACAACATAGATCCGCAGAGGGACGTGGAATTTGTCCAGGGGCCGGTGGATATACTCGATCACGCCTCCCGACTGCCGGGCTTCGGCAGCAAAATGGGCATAGATGCCACCAAAAAGCTTCGCGGCGAGGGATTCGACCGCCAGTGGCCGGACGAGATACGCATGAGCCCTGAAGTAGCGAAGAAGATAGACGAAATATGGGCTGAATTGGGGCTGTAGAAGGTTGACATGAAAAAAGTCGAGCGCAGGCTGGTCGTAGCGATAACCGGAGCCAGCGGGAGCATCTACGCCGTGCGGTTTCTCGAGGCGGTGCTGGAGCAGTACGACCGAATCTACCTCACCGTTACGGAAAATGCCGCTACAGTGATTCGTACTGAGCTGGGCCTGGATTTCCCATCCGACAAGATGGACACCCGGTCCTTGCTTGGCAGGCATTACAAAAAGGTGGAGGTGTTCCATCCGCACGATTTGACCGCTCCGCCGGCGAGCGGCTCGGTCCGGCGCCAGGGCATGGTGATTATTCCGTGCTCTATGGGAACTGCCGGGCGGATAGCGGCCGGCATATCGAACGATCTGGTCACCCGCGCCGCCGATGTCTGCCTGAAGGAGCGCAGGCCGCTGATACTGGTTATCAGGGAGACGCCGCTAAACTTGATTCACCTGCGGAGCCTGACCACACTCGCCGAGGCGGGGGCGACTATCCTCCCGGCGGCGCCCGCATTCTACAATAACCCGAAAACAATTGAAGATTTAGTGTCCTTCGTGGTCTCCAGAACGATGCAGCAGCTTGGCCTGACGCAGGCCCTGCTGCCGGAATGGGGGAGTCGCGAAGAATGATGGCCGTAGCATCGAGAGCCCTGTCGAAAGTCGCCGTAATGCTTGAGATGATCAAGTTCGAGCACACGGTATTCGCGCTGCCGTTCGCTCTGACGAGTGCAGTGCTCGCGGACGGGCTGAGCCTCCGGGTGCTCGGATGGATACTCGTCGCAATGGTCGGCGCGAGGAGCGCGGCGATGGCGTTCAACCGGCTGGTTGACTTGGAGTATGACAGATTGAATCCCAGAACCGCGAGTCGCGCGCTCCCGACCGGCGTCCTCAGCGCAGCGGAGGTCTGGGCCTTTACTGCGGTTGCCGCGGGGATCTTCGTGCTGGCCGCATGGATGCTCAACCCATTGGCTTTTGCCCTCTCCCCGGTAGCCCTCCTGGTCATCTTCGGCTATTCGTACACCAAGCGCTTTACGACGCTCTCGCATCTGGTATTGGGCCTCGCGCTCGGCATTGCCCCGACCGGCGCCTGGATCGCCGTCACCGGCCGCATTGATCTTGCCCCGATTATCCTCTCGGCTGCGGTCGTGTTTTGGACGGCAGGCTTTGACATTATCTATGCGCTTCAGGATCTCGAATTCGACTCGCGCCTTGGGCTGTTCTCGATTCCCAGCGCGTTGGGGCCGAGGAAAGGGCTCGCGATATCCCGGCTGTTCCACGCGCTCTCCGCCCTCCTGCTGCTGGCATTCGGGATCGTGCTCGGATTGGGAGCGGTGTACTACGCTGGGGTGGCATTCGCGGCGGTGCTGCTGGCTTACGAGCAAA
>Ga0315274_10009578_pt1 | contig 13983 bp, 19 predicted proteins | sample YL17G02_20_MG_FD_203700 | JGI IMG/M metagenome (GOLD analysis project Ga0315274, IMG submission 203700) | Sediment microbial communities from Yellowstone Lake, YNP, Wyoming, USA - YL17G02_20 | ecosystem: Environmental > Aquatic > Freshwater > Lake > Sediment | place: USA: Wyoming | collected...
CGAATGTCCGGGAGAAGTTCTTCGGGTTCCTCGCTCAGCGGGCATGCGTTGATTGCGGGAACGACGACCCGCTTACCTTGGACTTCGATCATGTGCGTGGGGAGAAGGCCGACAACGTCTCGAAGATGATCACCAACGGGTGCAGTTGGAAGAAGCTGATGTCGGAGATCAAGAAGTGCGTCGTGCGCTGTGCAAACTGCCACCGTAAGAAGACATACGCCAACAGCTTCCGCGCGCAATGGTTCAGGAACAAGATCTTGGGCCCTAAGGCCCATCAGTGATCACGGGCGCATAGCTCAGCAGTAGAGCGCTTCCCTTACAAGGAAGTGGTCGAGGGCGCGAATCCCTCTGTGCCCATCATGCCGGTGTGGCGAAACAGCATACGCGAGAGCCTTAGGAGCTCTTGTCCGAAAGGACGTGGGGGTGCAAGTCCCTTCACCGGCACTCTTCTCAGGCTTGGGCGCCCGATCTTTTCATGACATAGCATGGTGTGAACAGGCGGTGAACCATGCGTCGACGCGTGAACACGGGCGGTACAGGAGAGACCGACAAGCAGCGGTCGCAGCGGTACACGCAGTCGGTTGTCGAGACAGGACAACCTCCAGATGACATGAAGGCCGACTTCGCCGAGAGCGCAGTGGTCGAGAAGATGCTCGTAGAGCATGCGCGTAACTTCCACAGCTTGTATCTCGGTTCCAGCCTCATCGTGTCTGGAGTCACTGAAGAGATCATCGATGGCGACGCGGGCTATGTCTCGTTCTGTGATCTAGAGGATCGCGGGGAGCCGCTGCGTAGCGTCGTGGTCATGGACCCATACGCGGCTGGCAGGACAACGTTCGCCGCGCCTGTCGGGCTTGAGGTCAACACGGACCTTGATTCTCGGCACGCTGACAGGCAGAGCCCAGAGAATGACATCGTCATGTCAGGGCAGTCTGAGCCCATGTTCTACGCTGCGAATGGATCCGTGGCGCGCCCGGAGCTCGGGAAGATCACGGCGCGACTCGTAGTGATGTGGCCGGTTAGGCCATCGTCATGGCCAATGCCGCTCTCAATAGACGAGGACGGAGAGCCTACGGCTGTTCATGTTTCAGGGATCAATCAGCCGCGTGGCGTGCGAGTTACAGGCGGAGAAAGCGTGCACTGGTCAGTCATGGTCAGTCACAGCGTGGGGAGCGAAGGGGTATCAACGCACATCGAGGTTGGGAACGGCCCGGCTTGCGAGATACAGGATTCGGACTAACTCATCGTTGAAGCATGAGTTGAGAACGTGAAGTTTACGGTCACGATCGACCAGAGGACCTGGGATAAGTGCGCTCGCCTGCTCGTCAAGCAGGGGATCACCGGAGCTCCGGCTGAAGTGCTAGAGACGGTGCTCGCGACCGGGCTCTCCGGAGAAGGACCTGTCAGGCACGTCGGTGATGTGACGATCTCATCCACGAGCCTGATGCTCTCTCTAGGCAGGATCAAAGTAGAGCAGGTTCCAGACGATCAGCCGTAGCCAGGATCAGGTAGACCGCGCCGTCCGCGTGCGGCCTCCGCATCCACCACAAACTGATCCGCGAGGCCATGTCAGCCGCAGACGCTCGATTGCTCTCCCGCGGAATGGAGAGTCGACCGACTTCGTGGCCTCGAAGAAGCAGCTTGGGTGAAACCGGTCCCCGCCCTTTAGCTCGTACTGGACGATCGCTGGCGGCCTGAACCGCTCTGCGAGCCTAGCCAGGCGGTCTCGGATCTCCTGTGAGGCTCCAGGCTCAACGACAACGAGCCAGCCAGCCAATGGCCAGCTTGATCTGGAGTCGTACGCGGTGAAGACGCCAGGCCGCAGTCTGTCACGGTCTGGATGACCGTGTCCCCACCATCGTATATCTCCCATGTCTCCAGCCTCGCCGTCTCCGACGAAGCCGGCGCCGAGCAGGCCCATAAGATCCAGGCCGCGCTCTGCGGCGCTATTGGCGAGCCGGACGACTACGCCGATCCGCTCAAGCTCCCTCCACCTGGGCAGCGCGGCGATGAGCTCATTGAACGAGGCCGGAGCTGCGCCTGCGCGGATCCTGGCAGTCACGAGCGCTAGCATGGCGTCTGGATCGTCGCCAGCAGCTACCTTGCGCTCGAGATCGCGGAGGGCAGCATCGCTGTTTCTCCGAGTCTTCCAGTTCATGTTCTTCCTGTCACTATCGCGTCAGCGCCTTGATCGCCATGGCATTCATCTTGCCATACGCCGTCGTATCGCCACTCTCGTTGTGCTCGATCAGCGCGACTTTGTCCGGCTTCATCCCGAGATCACGCGCCTCAGCCACGATGTCGTGCACTACAGGTTGGTGCTGGTTCTGGACCTCGATGATCTTTGGCGTGCCGAGGTTGATTGACGCCAGGCGCAGCAGGAGCGCGTACCTCTCCAGGAACGCGCGGTCTGTCACGCCAGGGGTGTGCAGGATTACGATGTCACGCCCGCTGTATGCTGCGTAGCTGTCCGGAAACGAATGAACGTCGATCAGATACTGTGGCGTCCTGGTCGCGATCGCTGCGCGTACGGCGTTTCGATACGGCGATGAGCGGCTCGCCGGACGGTTCATGTCTAGGCGCTTGTACCTGTCCACCACGCTCAGGACGATCAACGACTCCAGTCCGATGTCCTTGCTGATCTCGTCCGCTACGAGTCCTGTAGGTGGCGCCGCGACGTCGTTGCCTGGAGCTCCGTGAGGGACGGTCCACAGGACATCGAGTGGCGTCAGGAGTGAACGGTAACGATGGTCAGTGACCGGGATCGCCTGGCCGCGAGAGATAACAAGCTCCGTCTTGGCGTTGAACTCGTCACGCGGGCTCATGAGTCTACCGATGGCTTCCTGAGGTACTTCCAGGCCAAGTATCCACCACCCACGATCGCGCCCACTCCAAGCCCAAGCCCAAATGTCCAGCGGATACGGCGTTCCCAGCGCCAGACCCACGTATCATCTGGCTGTCCGCGATATGCAGAGGCGATGATCGGGACAACTGCTGTTCCGACCATACCGGCGGTCCCGGCTACGTCGATGTCGTTGATTCCCGTGTGACGCTCGACAACTCCGTTGACGAGCCTCCCGCCGAGCTGTTTAGCGATGACGCCGGCAACGTCCCATCCGCTCATGTCGCTCACGCCAGCTTGATCCCGCGAGCTTCTGCCCACCCAGCGCCGAGCTGCGAGAGCTTGACCGCGCAGAGCTTCTTCTCGGCCAGCGGGAATACGTCTTGCTCCTCTTCTGCGAAGTGACCGATGATGAGACGCGTCGCCTTGTGGAGCGTCGCTTGATCGCCTGTCTCAATGGCCTTGGTGAGCAGATCGTCGATCTGCTTGTGCTCCATGAGCGCGTGCTTCACGGCAGGCTCGTTCTTGAGCTGGAAGAACAAGAACGGTTCCTCAACTGTCGTGTGCGCGATGATGGTTGTCTTGATCCCGTTGGCGTAGCAGGTGACGAGGTCCTTACCGACCTTCGTGCCTGGCCTTGTTTGCTCGCGGATCGAGCGAATGAGAGGTCGCATCGCAGCGTGTTCACCCCGAAGCGCGTCTGTGATACGCATGGTTTCTGTTCCTGAGCTACATGATCGCAGCGGATTTGTCCGTGCACACGCACGATAGGACTCGTGTCTGACATTCGCTACGATCATGCACGGAGCGGAGATCACATGGCGCTTGATGACTTCCTCGACTACTACACCAATGTCTATGACGAGATCTACGGCGATGGCGTCGTAGGGCTCTTGCATGGACTCTTCGAGGACAAGCGCTCGACAGAGGCGTTCTTCGCCGTCAACGCGCAGATCGACGCGCTCGTCGACTACCACGGTGTTCCCATGTGGGAAGCTGAGCACAGAGACATCTCGGTCTGGACGGTTGATCTCGTGATCTCTGCGATGTATGAGATCGCGCAGATCGCGCGAAGCAAGCATTGTGTGTGCTGGCCAACGATCCTTGCGCTGGCTACGTCCATGCGACTCATGGTAGAGATGGCTCCACACGGGGTCGTGAACACGACGCAGGTTGAGGAACCCGGAGAGGAGCCCGACCCGAAGTTCATGGCTGTGCGTGAGATCCTGCAGGACGCAGACAACGCTGGGCCTACGATCGCGGTGCAGGTTCTAAGCTACCTTGAAGGCGGGACCTGGGAGCGGTCCCAGGCCGCAAGCCCTGTGGCGGAGTTGCCGTCCACGGATCAGTGAAAGATGACTGACGCTTACTTGCGCCTGAGCATGACGACGAGACCTGTGCCTGCGGCGAGCAGAGACAGGTAGAGCGCGGCGGCCTTCCATGCAGATTCTTGTGTGACTGCATCCGCCGCCTGACGTGGAGTAGCCGGAGTCTTGGCGAACCCTGCGATAGGCATGCAGCCGGCGACGGTGTTATTCCCGACGCTCCCGTCAGGCCGACGGCATGTCCCAATATCAGGACCATCAAGAAAGAAATCCATCTGGGCGAGGTCCTGATCTTCAGGAGAAAGCGCCGACGTGATTGTTTCCCACAGCGTCTTGGCTGGGCGCGGCGCTGGACTCGCAGAACGCCTTGCTGGGAGCTGAGGGCCATGGCCAAGCATAAAGATCTCCGGCGGTGGAGTTGGCCCTGGTGTTGGCTTTGCTTCTGTTGGCTCGGGCCGATCACGCCGGCGCGCATCACGGATCTTCCATCCTTGTACTGCCGCTTGGTGTCCTTGGGCCGCTCGTTGCCTGAGTTCTTCGGCCTGAGCCGGCGTCGTTGAGACGCCGGCTGCAGCTCTCGACTGTGGCGTCTCGACGATACGGAGATTGGCTCCGTGTGCGGCGCGCTGCGCCGCTTGCTCCCTCTGGACAGCGGTCCGCTCGGCTGCTTGTGTCCGCTCGGCTGCTTGTTGCGTGAGCGGATTCGATAGCGCCTGCGCTGATGTGCCCGCAGTGTCCCAACGAGTATCACGAGGCTGAGATGGACGCTGCGTTGACATCTGACCGCCCTGTGCAGCGACCCACTCTTCTTGCCGTCCTCGGATCGCTTCTGGCGGAGTCTCCACTCTTAGCCTCGTTGACGCGACTGGACGCGGCTGGTTCATCCTGTCTGTTTGTTCAGCCTGCGCTACACGCTGTCTTTTATCCAGGTCTTGAGGATTCCAGCGACGACGCGCGTCTGTCCGTGGCGTTGGTATGAATATCGTCGTGCCACGGGCCTCTGCCGTCTTTCGTTGCTCTTCCAGGATCTGTGCGGAAGTAGTCGGTAGACCTTGGCGTTGGCGGCGGCGCTCTATCACGGCCTGATCCGACTTGAGTCGTTCCTGGCGTCGTGTCTCGCTCAGTGCAGCTTGAGCTGTACGGCGCGTTGCTAGGGTCCTCGTCAGTGCAGCTTGGCGTGTTGCTCGTGGTGCGGGCCACCGTGGTCCGCTCCACGCCAGATCATCCATCGTTACGAATGCCACTGGACACCTCTAGTCGCGCCAGTGTAGCTGGCGCTTTCACCGTCCGTTCGAAGCCTGAGCGGAGAGGCTCGAGCTCTATCGAACTCGAACACGATCCAACACGCCCTTAGAAACCTCTTGGCATACTGCTGTGCATGGACTTCGTCCTGATCCCTGGTTTCGGAATCTTCCCGCGAGCCTTGGTGCGGCCTATGTCCGAGACTCGCCTCGTTGGCCAGGCTGATCCGCGCCTTGTCAACGCCCAGGATCTTCGTGACATCTCTGCTGAGGTCGCCACGCGGCAAAAGCGCGCACCGCAGCAGTCCGCCTTCGAAACGCTCATCGAGATCGTCGACGAGAGGAAGACCAAGCGTATGCGCCCTAACGAGACGATCGAGATCAACACTGACATGACGACGCGTCAGATCCGTGAACTCATCGGCTTCGACAAGATCGAAGCGCGCTTCGGGACCTACGTGCGTTGCCCACGCGCCGGGGCAAGCAACGAGTGGTGGTTCGTCCTCGACCCGCGCCTGCGCGTCGTCGCGCTCGCGCTCACAGGGACCGCCCTCCCGGAGAAGATCCCGGTCGACCGTCTCATCTGCTGGAAGTTGATCCCATCACTCCCTCTCGTAGGCGGCTTCACGCACCCCATCTACGGCTTCCACTGCCGATCCGCTGATATCCCTCTATGGTGGGATGAAGTGATACACGGCAATCCACGCATGACGCTCCGAGGTGGCCTGTCGGCTGGCCTGAGCCTCTCAGCAGAAGGAGACCTGTCCGGTATGGACCCAGCAGCGAGCAAGGCCGCGGAAGTCGCCGAGAAGTTCAACAAGTTCATTGGACTCGGCAAGAAGCCGCCTCTGTGGTGGCTCTACACCCTGCCGAGCGTTGAGAAGGGAAAGCCCGTCATCTCTGTTGGCGTCGCCGGAGACGTCGCGACGTATGAACAGGTGAAGGCGCTCATCCCGGCGGCGCTCGCCCGCAACGTCACGTTCTCGATTGATGTCGTTCAGCCGAAGTCGGACGACATGGGCTCTGCACCAGTCGTCTCGGTTCCGATGGCAGACGCTGACGCTACTGGCGCGGATCTCGATTTCGGAGACTTCGGAATGGGCTATGCGCCGCTCGTCGCTATGCCTACTGGAATGCTGAACTGGGATCGCGTGAGTGGCTACGAAGGCCAGAACTGGACGATCCCAGAGCACCCAGCGTGGACGGCTGGACTCGGATTGGGTGACGCTTCTGGCGGGCCTGCGGCTGAGAGCTCCGTGCCTCGGCCCCTGGCCGTCAGCCTGACGTCCGCTGCTGTCGGTGCGGCAGCGGGTTACTTCATGGCTCCAAGCGGCGCAGACCCGAAGCGGTCTGCGGCTTTCGGCGCGGTAGGATTCGGAGCGGCTGGGTGGCTCGTCGGGAAGCTCTTGAGCGCAGCGGAGCAAGCCATCCGCGGAACGAAGGTGTCGTCGTGAGTCGGCGCAAGAACTACCCGATGGTCAAGTACAACCAGCCGGAAGTCCGATGCCTCCAGTGTGAGCAGCCAATCCGAGGGGAGTTCAAGGAGACGGAGCCGAGCCTCTCAAGCCCAGAACCGCGGCCTGTGTGCCTGAACTGTTGGCCCGAGTATGTGGCCGCTGGCATCGCCGAAAACGACGCCAGGCGCAGGCGCCTGGCTCGACAGGCTGGCCAGGACTCGCGGCCGAACGCGCGGCCCAACGCGCGGGCGAACGCGCGGGCGAACGCGCGGGCGAACGCGCGGACGAATGTGCGTCCGAACGTTCGGACGAACGCGTGCTTTGGAGTTCACTGGCATCAGGACAGACCGTTCGATGCTCCGCCTGGTCTGTTCGGTGCTGAACGCAAGGCCAACCCTCGTAGGCTCCTGAATCCGCTCACATCCGAAGGCTGGATCACCGCGAGGTTCGCGGCCTTCGGTCCCGGCTCTCGGCGTGGGTTCTGGGAGCTGCGCGAGATCGACTCAAGCATTCCGCCCGCTGGGATCATGAACGAGCTCAGGGCGAGGCTCAGGGATGCGCTGAACGCGTGGCTTGACACGAGCCAGGCTCAGGACGGAACGACGGTCACGGTCACGCTCGGACACGACGTTACGCAGCACGTCGTGGTGGTGGATTCTGAGGATCTCGCGAGGCTCGATCCGCCGTGGGATCCGAATGTCAGAACGAATCGGTATCGGTAGTAGGGCGAAGACGGATGAAGCGTAGGAACAGTAATGATGAGATGATGCGTAGTCTGGAGCGCGAGGCCATTCGCGGCGGTCCAGATGCCGTAAGGCTGCTGAGCGCCCATCGAGTCAGGGCGGGGATGTCTGAGATCCCCGAGGGGCTCAGTGATGTATGCCTCCGCGTCTTCCTTGGAGGCTGGCCGTCTGCACTTGTTCATGTCACTTGGGACGAGCTTGTTCCTCATCTTGAGCTCCAGGATCATCTCCTCTGGTTCGACGGCATGCATCACCGTCCGGAGTGGATGGATCGTGAGACCGAAGAAAACGCTGAGCACTGGATCGACGCGGAGTGGGATGGGCCACCACTCACAGAGGACCAGAGAGACGCCGTAAGCAATCAGTTCCTCTATGCGCTCGAGCCGGGGTGGATGCCGGCGAGCAGGATCACACAGGAGTTGATCGAGCGCTGGATCGTCAAGCCGATCAATGCGGACAGCGGTGGCTTCTGGAACCCTCGCACGGACCGTGGTCGGGAGTTCTGTGTAGGAACGGCGATCACTGTCGAGAACATCGACGACGACGACCGCGAAGGCAGCGGCGTCACGTTCAGGGTCTTCTATCCGTTCTTCACGGCTCTCTTCGCGCACACACGCGACGACGGACGTGATCTGCGCGTCGAGATGGTCACGTTAGAAGATGTGCTGGCGGCTGCAAGCCGGTCTCGTGTGTCCGGCAATGTAAACGTCAGGCTTCCAGAGCACGACAACTTCAACGTGCCGTCTCGCGAGATGCTTGAGAAGGCGATTCGCGACGCCGCTCCGAAGCGGAGAAATGTTCGCCGGTGACCATGCGCTTTCCTCGCCACGAACGAGGAGCGTGTCGCCTGGGGCTGAGACCAAGTCCGGCTGGAACGGCTTCTTCACGCCGAGAGTCTACATCGCGAGCCGGACAACCGGCCCCGCGTGGTCATCCACGACGCTGCGGAGCCCGAACTGACGGATTGCCTTCTTGCCAGCCTGGCGCTTCGCCGAGCAGTAGAGGTCGCCGTTGTCGAGCCAGTGGGCGCCGGACTTGCGGTTGAACTCGAACTTGGCCTCGCGCTCAAGCAGGACGTCGACGACATTCTCAAGACGGTCTGTCTCGTGCGCGTAACGGCGGTAGAAGTCGTAGTTGGCCGAGAGCCACTCCTCAAGCTTCTCCTGGGTCGAGAAGACGTGACCGTTGACCTCCCAGCAGCGACCGACGGCCTTGGGGCGGGAGAACTCGACCTCGAACCAGAGTCCCTTGATCCGGTGGAAGCGGACGGCGGGGATCCTGGGGGTCCAGGTCGAGCGGCTCCTGGGCTCGTGCTTGACGGCCCGTAGGACACCGTCGCGCGGGTCGACGTAGTAGGAGCCGCTGCGGTAGGAGTAGATCTTGCGACCGTTGGGCTCCGTGATCGAGCCGTCATCCTGCTCGACCGCGTTGATCACGACGTCTTCGCGGACGTGTCCGAGGACGTGGCGCTGGGTCGTGCTGGCCTCCGAGAGGTGGGCCGCGAGCTCGCTCCAGACGTCGTCCCAGGGCCTGCCCACGCTCTTCCTGAGGAAGCCGTGGATCGGGGCGAGATAGTCGCTGAACTCCTTGCGATCCCAGCCCCACTTGCGGCGGGTCTGCTCGCGGAGCGGCGAGTCCTCCTCGCGACCCTCCTGGACGAGGCGGCCCCAGGCCACCTCGCGACGGTACTGCTTCGAGAGGCCGCCGTGAGCGCCCGTGCGTGGGCGCTCGCAGATCAGCTTGGCGATGTCGTCACGCATGTTGTTCTCCTACAGTTCGTTAGACGAACTGAGAGGAGACTCTTGGAGGTCTTTGCGAGCATCGCGCCGTAGTTCCACATGCGGCTATATTAGCATCAAGGTGCGACTGACGGCGCGCTAGTTCCTGCGCGACCGGATCCTGGGTCACCTGCTCCTGCGCGACCAGTATCCGCGCAACGCAGCCGGCGGAGCACTAGCACCGATCCACGAAGTACTTGGTCCAGATGCCTAGAGCGACCATGATTCTCCGAGCAACGACTCGCTCTGAGTCTCCGCGATCCATTCGGCGAGGATGGATCTTCAGCTCGCGTTCTTCCAGCCTGTTCTGTGCGCGCCGAAACTTCCTGTAGTGGTCGTCGCACACGTAGAGCGCGCGGCGGTTATAGCCCAATCCTTGATTCGGCCTACCGCCGCAGATGTCGCAGGGAGGCATCGCGCTGGCGACATTCTTAGTCATCGTCTTTTGGTCTCGGCTTCTGTTGACCCCGGCAGGACTCGAACCCGGTCTACACAATGATGATCCTTCGCAGATGACCCACAGACCTCACACGTCATGTCGCACTCATCTTCGGCTCGGCTGATCGCGGCCTGCATGTCGTCGGTGTATGCGTTGCTCATGTAGAACCTGAGGCTGCCGAGCTTCTGCTTGGCCTGTGAGCAGAACATGGTTTGCCTCCGCTTGGGCAGAGCGGATATCAGAGCTTCGAGCTCATCTGATAGTCGTTCCAGGATCGGCCTCCAGCCAGCGCCGCACTCGACGCCGGACTGACCCATGGGCGAGACGAATGTGTCTCTCAGGAAGTCGACGTAGAGGAGCGGACGCTTCTCGTAGAACGCGCGGTCGTAGCTGGCGTTCAAGACGTGGCGCTTCATCAGAAGGCGTTTCCGAGTCCGAAGCTCCCAGCGTCCGGCGGCGAGTCGTCGAACTGTTCAGTGGGAGACTCATCGTATGAGGAGACCTCTTCATCCCCATACTCGTATCCAGGCGACACGTCGCTGGATTCCTCTTTGGTGTCAGGCTCCAGCACGCTGTCGACGCGCTTTGGCTTCACTCCCTTGCCCTTGCCCTTACCCTTCTTCTGTTCAGGCTTCTGCCCAGGGCGCGATCCGCCGAGGCTCTTGGCATCGCTGTGGTCGCCGCCGAGAGTACGCAGGTCGGACAAGAGCGCTGGACCAGCGAGCGCCTTCAGCCCTGTGGAGCCCTTGAGCAAGGCGCGCGGCGTGAGCTCAAGGTTCCCATAGCAATCCGATGCCAACGCATCGTTCATGTTATGAGCCCAGACGCTTGACTTGTGTCCACCCATGGCCAGCAGGAGATCTACGAGCCCCTGTTGATTTTCAGGAGTCCATTCAGCGATCGTCGCGAAGATCCTGCGGATTACACTCTTCACGCCTTCTGGCAGGTTCTCGCTCCCGGTGAGCGGCTTTACCGGCAGATGCCATGGGTTCACAGATGGCGGCAGCGCTTGTGCCTTGGCCCGCATGAGCCGGAGCTCGATCTCCTGCATCTCGGTTTGACCACGGATCGCGGCGAGGTCGTCTGCGTCGGCCTTGCGCTGCGCCTCGCGCTGGATGAGCTTTGTCCGCTCTCGCGCGATCTCGTCGCCGCGCTTGCGGAGCGTGTAGAGCTCGAGCGAACCAGTCTCCTCGTAATGCCTACGCTCCTGAGCCGACATGTCTGTAGGCGGCACGAGCGGGTTCTCGTCGGGCATGTCCTGATCTCCTGGCGGTGGGACAGATCATATCCTGGAGCTACGACAGGAGCCTTAGGGCTTCTGGCCATCTTGTGCGTGAGCTACTGGTGGCTTTTCCATAAGCGCATCAAGACTTCGCGCACGCCAGAACGCGGCCTCGACTCGGAGTCGCTCGATCTCGTGCTCTGAATCTAATCGCAGCTTCATGGCGTCTAGCATGGCTACTAGCTCGCGCTCCTGGATCGCGACGAGCCGCTCTGTGCTTCGCGGTTTGGTGAGTCCAGAGCGCGCCATGACGAGATGCCATGGCTTGTCTCCGCCACCTGCGGCTAGCGCTCGTAGGCGGATAATGGTCTCTGGACTCACAGTCTGCGTCTCCTGAACGTCGACGCAGAGTAGCATCAAGCGGCGACATATTGATAGCGCGTGCGCTGTGAGGAGCCTGACGAACTGCGGGTTAGACTGGAGGCATGGTCAAAATGACGTCACGACGGAATGGTGATGCCCGCTTACGCGCCCTTGAACGCGCCTTCGCTGCTATGCCAGGCGATCAGGACGGAGCCAAGAGACTCATCAATGAGCTGCTGCGTGTCGGTCGTGAGCAGGACGCGCTCGCGGTCGAGATCATGCTTAGGCTCAATGCTGGCGGTCTCGACATGATCGTAGCCAGGATCTTTGCCTCGTTCCCGCCTGCGCTTGAGGGTCGGCTCCCAGAGACTGAGACGCTACTCGCGGCGCTCAGGTCTGTGGCCGTTCCGCTCACGAACGATGAGATCGAAAACTTGACAGATGAGATCACCGCCAGGGACGAGACCGACGTTGCGTCGACGCTCCGTGGCGACGATGGCTGGTCGATCTTCGAGACCGACAGCTTCGAGCACTCGCCCTACGAGATCCAGTACCTCCAGGACTACGACAGCGGCGACGACCTGATCATGGCTTACTTGAGCGAGACCGGCTCACACGATCATCCAAATGAAGTCGGTGACCAGGCCGCGTGGTGGCGCGTGCGGAAGAAGGCGTACGAAGGGGATAAGCCATGCCTCGCTACGCTCGCCTTTCTTCTCCTCAACGAGAGTCAGGAGGAATATCAGACTGTCCTTCGGGCTTGGAGCCGGTGGACGCCGACAGAGGAGCGCTCGACGGACTGGCCTGAGCGTGAGCTCCATCTTGTGCGGTCCGTGATCATGGGCGATCCATACAGCCACGAGGACGTCGTCCCGCGCTCGGTCAAGTGCAGCAAGTGCGGGCGTTGGAGGCTGCCTCTCGCGGGCGAGGTCGGACGCGAGGGAGATGTCTGCGTGGCCTGCAGCGATACCCTCAGGCTCAGGAACCCGAGAAGGTGACAGCGTCCATTTTCCGTGTGCCCGAAGATAGCGACGGTGATATTGGGGGGGACAGGAGACGGTTTACTTATGAGCGCGATGATTTCGATGAGCGATCTGGCCCAGGCTGCTGATACGGCAGCCACGGATGCGGCAAAAGCCGCTGCCGCACTCCTCGCGGCAGCGGCGAAGACGGCACCTACACCTCCGCCTTCGACGATGGACAAGGCGAAGGCGTGGTTCGCTGGGCTCTCGACGCTGACGAAGGTGGCTGGCGCGGTCGGCATCGGCGGAGCGCTGGCGCTCATGGCCCGCCCCAAGAAGGACTCGCGCGCCAACCAGGGCTGGGGTCACTAAGTCGGTCGGCGACCGATCTCCTAGACACAGAGCCGGCACAAGTGATTGGCTTGTGCCGGCTCTGGTAGATGGCTAGCGCGGATGTAGCTTAGAGGCTACTCGTCTGTCGTGTCGTCTCCACCGAGCCCGATCGCCCTGGCCGACCTCTTGATCGATCGGTCGCGCTCGGTCTTCATGTACGCGCGCGGGACGTTCGTCCACGCGGCGTTGCACGCCGCGTAGGCCGCCTGACCGGTCTTCATGGCCTCGGCCTGGCGAGCTTCGTAGATGTGGACCTGGCTCAACGCCCGCTCGCGATCGAGAGTCTCGTGGAGCGTCACGAGCCTCGCCTCTGCAGCCACGAGCTTTTCGCGAAGCTCGATGATCGCCTGGCGCTGGTCAGCGACGTTGGTCGTAGCGACCGTGATCTTCCTCTGGCGGTCATCCGAGCGCGCGTCACGGAGATCCATCTGTGCGGTCGAGAAGAGCTCGGTGGCCGCATTGAGCGCCATGTCGGATGCGTGCGCCGCGTCCTTGGCGGCCTTCGCGGAGGCACGGAGCGCCTCCTGCTCCGCGAGCTTCTTCTCGCGATCTGCGCGACGGGCGACTTCAGCCTCGTCGGGAGGCGCTGAGTCGGCCTTTGCCTTCTCGGGCTTCTCCGACATCTGCTGGCGCGCGCGATCACTGAGCCAAAGACGCATGGTGTCCTCTTCCTGCACTAGAGCCAGCACTCGGCACTCCACCCTGCTGTGTGCAGGTGGCGCTTGAGCGCTCCCGGTGAATCGAACCTGCTATGCGTAAGCCAAGGCTTATCTCGGGCACCTACGCTGACGATACAGACTGCCGGTTTGTTGAACTGTGTCGCCGTCACATCGACGATAAACCCGGCGGCTTCGATGAAGACGTGATCGCAAGCAGTGGCGCTCTCTCGTGTGTACATTCCTGTTGAAATGCACAACTCGGCGCTGATCCCGTGCCTGCGAAGTCTGTGATGTAAGTCGATCGATGCAGGAGCGCAGGCTCCACACATGTCGTAGTCGAAGAGTCTATCCTCTTGACTGTCTTGGTTCCAGATGAGTTCAAGCCACCTCCGCGTGGCTATAGCCTGCGTCAGTAACGCATCTGGTGCACCACGGCTGATACACATCCCGGTTGGACGCCAGAGCGCGCTTGTTGGTGGTGGTCCATCGTTGGGACGAGGCCGCAGGCTCGCGAGCGTGAGGCCGTCGTGTTCAGCCCGCGAGTTCACCGGATGGAATC
>Ga0315274_10009579_pt1 | contig 13982 bp, 12 predicted proteins | sample YL17G02_20_MG_FD_203700 | JGI IMG/M metagenome (GOLD analysis project Ga0315274, IMG submission 203700) | Sediment microbial communities from Yellowstone Lake, YNP, Wyoming, USA - YL17G02_20 | ecosystem: Environmental > Aquatic > Freshwater > Lake > Sediment | place: USA: Wyoming | collected...
GAGCAGGTAGGTTACCAGCCGGAACGCGGTACCAGCTGATGCAATAGGCGCGTTTGAGCCTGACACAGCAAAAGAAGACCCAAGCCCGCTGAAGAACAGGTAGGCTGCCACATTACCAAACCTGCGGTATACCGGAATTGGATCTACTTCTGTAGCCAGTTTGAAGTGTACATCAGTGTCTGTTAATGTCTCCGAAAGCGCAGGTTTGGCGGAGCCGCTGGTTCCGCTGGAGGAGCTTGTATGGATGTCAGCCAGCTTCTCTCTTATCAGCGTTGTGTGCCCAAACCATGAGTATGTTACCGGCATCGACAGACCCTCACTTTACACTGACGTCCACCTGCGCAGGAGCGCTGGCGATGACATACCCCAATGAGACGCCGGATCAATCAAGTACGCGAAAATCGTAGACGTTGCCATTACGTAGGCTCTGTTTGTCGTACTGACCGTCAGCCGTATGGTTGTCGAGTACGACGTCACCGGACCCACACTCCAGGAGTAGGAGCCATTGATCCACCAGACCCCCCTATCGAACCACATACCGTCAACGCTTGTCTTTGCCGCGTAAAACGCGTAACCAGCAGGCAACGTCATCTCGTCTGTATCGGTCTGTGATTCACCCCATTCAGTTGACGCAGCTGCGGACAACCCGCCTACCGACGCGATCGTGATTAGAGGCATGCTGTCATTACCCTCCCGTTACATTGCATAATTCCAGTAGCCATCGTTGTAAAGGGCTACACGCACCCGGGACAGAGTAGCAGATATTCCGTAACTGCCTCCTCCCGTTCCTGAAACGGACATGTCGCCAGGCGGCCATGATAAAGAAGTAAGGATTGAAGTGTTGTGTGTGATTTGCGCATCATACGTATCGAACGAGCCCACTATCTTGCTTGAAGCATCACTGGAAGCACCCAGGACCGAACCAGACGCGGTTACTTCGACATCGTCATCGGCATATGAGTGGCAGTAAACCTCAAGTGTCAGGACGTACATGTCATCCCCGGATGGCGTACCGTACAGTGTTGGCGCTACTGATTCTGAGAAAGGTTCCCAAATGTAGCCACCGTAACTCCAACTAGCCATCGTGCTTCCAATTAGTTGAACTCCGGTCGCAGGCAAAATGTTCGTCTGGTAGTACAACCTGAACGGGCTTGAAACCACGGGGGGCGCGATCTGCATGATCGAACGCGCCGATATGGAGTAATCGAAGTCATAATGGGTCCATTCAACTCTCTTTTCGTAGAAACTTCCCCCTAGCAATTCAGCCGTACAAACCGTCGCCACATCGGCGCCGTCATCGTCAACGATGACAGTTTCGCCGGTCAACGCCGACGCTGTGAGCGTGAATGAGTCATCGACGGCCAAAAGACCCCGCAGCGAACCAGCAAACATAAATGTCGCGTAACCCAGGACGACGCTTCCTGGTGTAGTAAGTCCGTCTGCTCTGTTCAGTGTGTCGTCGTCGTATCTCGTGAAGTCGAACAGATTCTTGAAAACCAGCGACGCGTTGTACCTACCGAATGCCGGGAATTCTTGATCGTAAAGATCGACGGCAACTGCCGGAACCGAGTTCGTCCCGTAATACGGACCGAACGGGTTACGGATCAGCATCCGTTGATCGTAGGTAGGTAGTGCCATGGTTACGGCCCCGGGTCGTAGAAATTGCGCCCCACGACGTACATCCACGGGCTGGAGTACCCATCGTACACGGTCACGATGGCGCCGGCACTCAGTATGGGAATACCGGGGGGAGCGACATTAGGGTCAACCGCGTACAGCTGTACCCAGGGAAGTTCATCCTTGGCCAGCCAAATGCCGTCGAGCGTCGAAGTACCTGAGCCGAAATCGACCGCGATGAGGTCCCCTTCTACCGTTTCCATACCATCGACCGTCTGCACTTCCTCCAACGGTATCGTCGTGTCTGTCAGCCGCAGCCGACAAGTCACGCTGGTTATATCTCTGGGTATCCAGTATATGTCGTCTTCTTCGTGTACAGGCTCCTCCTCGTTTGCGATCTGCCACGTCTCACGCGCGTGCTTTAGCCCGGCCTGCATTATGACGGAGTTACATATCAGCACAGTCGAGAAACGTATCCAGGCGCCAGTCTGCACGATCCACACGTCGTTTTCCTTAGGGTCGTCCTGTGCGATCGTGAGCACTTTGTCGTCCGTGCACACGTAGATACCGTCGATGTCCTGGCAACCGGTCAGTTCTATATTATGGTCTGCCAGAACCATCACCGAGACGTTACCGCAGCCAGCAGCACCCATGCGAACCCTGAAGCGCACCTGCGGCTTGCAGTAGCGTGTCTGGTCCTTGCCCAGATAGACAACCTTCGCGCTGAACTCGGGGGTGTCTGAGGGTTTCGGATCCCAATCCACGTGGATACCGAGCGGGTAACAGCCGAAGTCGAAGCTGGGCGGCGGCGGCACGATGGGCAACCCGAGACACGGGAACGGCGGGTCAGACACCAGGCAGCTGACATCAATGTCGCCTATGGCCTCGATCGCCGGGACCGGGCAGCCGTCATGTGGGGGGAATGCGTTGCTCATCAGTATGGTTTCAGCTTTATCGTGATCCTGTAGTTACCGGGATCCGGTGTCACGAGTGTTCCGGACGGCACGCTCAATCTTACCCTCCCGCCAGTGGCATTGAAGTTTCGCCCGTTGATGGTCGAGATGAACTCGGCGCATGCCTCGCAGTACGGCACGCCGCTTTCCGGGTCCTTGTGCATACCGTCCTGATCGATGATCCAGTCGTAGCACGTTTTGCCTTCCCCGGAATCCCGGTTGGCGCCAATTTCGACCGCGTTGGAATCCGTGAGCAGCGAGATGTCGCAGTTGAACCCACCCTTGAACTTGACCGCGCCGGTCATTACGCCGCCGGCCACCAGATACGTCTCCTGCACCGGCGCGGCTGAGCTGGAAGAGGAAGATGAGCTCAGCGAGGAAGGGAGCGGCGCGTTACATTGCGCGGGGCATGTTCGCGCGTCGTTTGCCAGGATGAGCCGTTCCACCCGCGAACCCCGCAGGCTCTGGACGAGCGCCGGTTCCACATTCCACACTGGAGACAGCGTGTAAGTGCCATCCCCCAGCGCGATCAGGCGATCCAACTGGCCTATGGTTATGAAACCGTAGCCCATCAGCTCGTCCTCTACCGATACTAACTCGGCGTTCGCGCTGATGGTGCAACCATACGCCGTGTTGGGTGGCGCGGTGAAAAGCCACCGGTACCCCACCAATTCCGTCGCGTCCGATCTGAAGTCGAAGATGACGGACAGACCGGAAACCGTGATCTGGAACAGGTAGATGTTGTGGGTGCCAGGTTCGTAGGCCACCGACGGACCGACCATGAAGCCGGCATCGACCAACGCGTCGAACGGGTCGGTGATGGGTCTGTCACGCGCCACGAGGGGGTACGTGATGAACTCGTTCCCGTTGTAGAACTCTCGTTCAGCCATGACACCCTCGCCCGGCCATGGACGTCTTTATCCCCAGGATACCCGTCTCCTGAATGATACGCAGAATGTTGTCGATCGCCACATTAGCCCCAATGCTGATCTTGAAGTCCCCGCTCGCATCCGGCGGAGTGCTGTTGATCGTCTTCAACGCGCACACAGGCTCAATGGGTATGCTCTGCTCGTCGCACAGCTTGATGAGCGCGTAGGGGTTGCCTACGGCGTCCACCCTTATGTTACCGCCTTCCACGCTCAACACGATGCCGTCGGTGCCAACCAGGTAGACATCGCCGCTCAACCGTTCGGTGCTGACCTTCACAGCCGTTACGCCAAAGTCGGGAATGGGTACCGCCACCGATGCGACGAATTCTGTGCTGTCTTGCAGAAACAGGGTCTCGCCAATCGGCAGGCTGGCCGCCAGCGTCTGAAGCCTGTCCGTATCCGACACCAGCAGCCCCGCAGGATTGCCGTTGCTGTCGATGAACTCCAGGACTTCCGGGCCGCTCAATGAGTCGTACGTGGCGATCGCCAGGCTTCCCGTCGTCGGCCCGTACACCTCCAATGTCACCGTGGTTCCATCCAGATTGATGCGTCCTATGAACATTCCGACTTCGCCACCGACGGGGTAGATGCGCGCGTCATCGAACAGGTCGGCGGCCAGGACGACGCCGTTGGTGGCCGTCAGGTCGCACCTGTCGGCGAAAGGGTACTTCAGGGGGCGCGTGTAGTTGCGCCATGGCGGGAAGATTTGTTCCATTAGGCGTTGATCCTGAAGTAGTCGAACTCACTGATCGTAGCCACGGAGCCAAGCCCGATCCTGGCCACGTCGTAGTAGCTCGGTTTCCACTGGTCATCGGTACGCGCCACCACGTAAGTCTGCGTAACGATGTTGGTCAGCCAGCTTACCGACCAGTCGATCAACGTATTGGCACCCACCTTATGTACGAACAGGGACACGGTGTAATCCGCCGACACGAGCCGCGATCCCGAACTGAACGGGTAGATCGAGTCCAGCTGGAAGAAATACTGCGACCCGTCTGGGCCAGGACCGACCGACCCGCCGCCGTAGCCCACTCTCGGCATCCGGCGGCCTACGTAGAACAAACCGTACGGGTAAATCGGATGGTACAGTTGAACACCAAAGAGCCAGAAGTCCGAGTCGTTTCTGTAACCGAAGGTGACGTGGCCTTCACGGGAGCCCGAATTGCGCGGCTTGATCACAGAGCCAAGGGTATACGTGTCGGCGATGTTGGGCCGGTCGTAGAACAGATCGACCGCTTCGTTGCCGGCACCCGTCGATTCGGAAACTGCGCGCTTGGTATAGGTGCCCAAGTCCAGCACGCTTATGGCACCCGCCCTGACAACCAACGGGAAGAGTGAGCCGGACTCGAAGTCCAGCACGTAGCTGGGTGGCCCCGGCGGAACAATGCTCGAAGGCGCGGATGATGATGGGGTCGGTGCCCCGGAGCTGGATTCGGGCGGTATCGCGGAGGACGACGAGAGGAGTTCCGGGGCACAGTCGCCGGGTATCATCTCGTAAATGACCTGCGTGACCGGCGGGCAGATGTCCGAGCTGCCGAACGGGTAATCCAGCACCAGCCCGTCCTGCACGCCACCCACGATCACGTCGCCGTCAAAAACGATGTCGATGTTCCCGTTACGGTCAGGCGTGACGTTCTCAATGGAGATAACGGGCGTCCGGTCGCACGTGCCCACGCTGGGCCGCTTGCCGCAATCGCCAGCGAAGTCCTGCATGGTCGTCACGTATCCGCGCGTCGTGTCCAGCCCGATCAGGATGACATCCCTCAACACGCTGTTGATCGTGCGCACACCCTTGGATATGACCACCCGACCGACGGAGCCGGTCAGCTCCACGATGCCGTTCAACTCCCTGTCGCTTCCCACCTTGCCCAGTGACGTGACCGGGGGGACCAGGTACGACCTGACCGTGCGGCTTATCAGCAGTCCGTTCTTGGGGTCGTCTATCGCCACAAAATAGGTATCGGCTTTTGTGGCCCCCGACCCGAACATCACCCAACCCGCTACGCCCTCCTGCATGGGCGTGATCGCGTAGTTCTTGTAGGGGGTAACCGGCTTGACCAGGCTGATCACGCCGACCGGCTGGATCATGGGCACGGGCGCGCAAACTGCATGGCCCGACGAGGAAGACGACTCCCCGCCACAAATCGGGTCATGGCCGATGGCCAGAAAAGTGAGCGACAGGATCTTCTCGCTGCTCCCGACCGAAGACACGTACACGTTCTTGCCGATCGAATTCGGAACCCAGATGTTCGCATCCACAAGCAGGTCGTTGGGTATGATCGACCCGCTGATCCCTTTTCGTGTGGCAGCCTCGTGGATAGGGTAAGCCCTGTCCTCGTTGGCGTTCAGGAAATCCCGGGTGATGAGCGCCATGCCTACACCTTGCCTTTCGGCGCTTCAAGATTGACTACATCCGAGACAACAACGCTACCCAGACTGGTGGTCACGGTTGCCGTCAGTGTGGACGTCAGGCCGATACGTCTATCACGGTAGATCCTCATGGGTATGCCGGCGAGCACCGGTATGGGCGGCCCAGCGTCGAGCAGGATTATGCTGCTGTTCATCACCCATTCCGAACCGTTCCATACGTAGCCAGTGATCTCCCCGATCGGGTATGTGATGTAGTTGTCGCCAACGTAAAACGTGCGGAACTGGTCGCCTGGCTGGATACCCGCGAACGTCTGACCTGTCGCGGTGACCGCCGTGTATGTCCCCGACCGCTGTGTCGGATCGTGCAAAATGATCCCAGAGAACGATTTGATGAGATCGTTCACCCCGGCCATGAAGCGCATGTCGAAGTAGAAGCGAAGTGTCCCGCCGGCCGGGATGACGGGAAGCGCTATGCTCATTCCCGTGATCCCCTCTTCAGGTACATCCGGCGGCGGATCGACATCCTCGTCTTCCTGCACCGGATACTTCAACTCCTTTATAGGAGCCAGATCCTGTTTTATTTTGAAGGGTTCGCCGCCCGGCTGGGATACTTCAACCAGCCCGGATGCGGGCAGATACGACCCCAAGTCGGGCGTCGCGCTCATTACAATATTCACACCAGTCAGCGGCGTTTCGGATCTGTTGGATATGACAACGACGACGGACGCCATGTAATCGGGCCGCTCCGTGCAGCGGATCATGGCGACAAAACCTTTGTTGCAGTAGTTCAGGTTGGTGACGGATACCAGATCGTTGTACCGTTTCCGGGAGATCTCAATCGACTTCGAGATGTTGACCAACCGCAACCACGTATTTCGAAGCGCCTGGTAAGCCGCGCCGTAGTCGGCGCAGTCGCAGCACGCCTTGCAGTCATCATGCAGCTTGAGCGTGTTCTCTTCAGCCAGCGCCTCGTAATCCACGGGCTTTCCGGGCGGCGGCGTGTACCCCGGCGAATCGAGCGGGCGTTCCACCCACATGCAGTTGTCGCCGTCCAGATTCAGGTTCCCGAACTCATCCGGCAGCTGATTCCCTATACTCCTCAGCCCGTCATCGCTCAACCCGCAGCCCGGGTATTGGCCGGCGCCGGCACCAGGCACCGCGTCGATCGCGATGACCGTCTTGTCGCGCACGCCCGACGTGACGCTTGCGATGGCCATGCTCATGTTGTAGCCAGCGCGAAGGGTGAAGTACCCCTCTTCCAACCCGCCGCCGACGCAGCAGGGGATGCCCGGCAGTTTCATACCCAAGCGCCGGATCACCGGGTCGCGCCGGTCAATGAGTGGCCGCAGCAGCCACATGCCGTCCACAGCGATGGGTTCCGCGCCGGACAGAAGGTTCTTGTTGGTCGTGAAACGGACAACCACGTCGTCGTCGCTGTCCATACGCCGCCACTCATGCACGCGGTATTCCGGCCCGAAATCGTAGGACGAGTAGGTGCAGTTGATGGGTGCCTGCAGGTCGTAGAGGACGCTGTCATCCTCATAGAGCAGGGTCACATGCTGCGCGAGCGAGTCGAAGAGGGAAAGCCTGACGCGGCAATCTTTCAGCGGAACGACGCAGGCAACGTACGCGTCGACGAAAATACCCTTCAGCCCGCCGTCGAGGCTGTCCTCGAACGGGTAGGAGATACGACCGTTGACGTCCAGCCATTCAAATGCGGATACCATGTCATCTCGTTATCGCGCCTGCCACAGCTAGGTTTGAATCCAGCGTGCTGATCGCCGCTTCCAGCTTGGCCGCCAGGTTGGCCAGGCTGTGAACCTGTGCCGTGAGTCGCTCCGTCGCCTGTTGTACCACTTCCAGTTCCTGGCAACCACAGCAAGGCTCGGAACACGGATTCTCGATCTGCAGCCCGTTGGCGATGCCCGCCAGGTTGACACAGGCGGAACCCAACAGGTTGAAGTTGTTGTTCACGTCGCCAGGAATACCGTTGATGGTGATGATCGGCTGGCGTGTCTCCGCAGGATTGCACGCGCAGTCGGCATTCAGGTTGGCGCCGTCGATGGCACTCAGGACGATGATGTGCGGATCGACCTTCGTTCCTGAGCGGCGCTGAAAGTTGAGCTGGAAGTTGCTGCCTGCCTCGAAGACCACATCCCCCTGAATGGCATCGCTCACGTCCTGCCCGTTCTGCAGGAAGATGGCGCTGACACCGCGCAGGTTCGGGCGAATGACTGTTGGCACCAGCCCGGCCCCAATCGAGTCGAACTCGAAGTGGCCGGCGTACGCCCGGATGGTATCCAAGGTACCGATGGTCAGTTTGCCGACGCTGTCTGCAAAATCGTTCAACCCGTTGACCACGTGGGTGCTGTTGAGCGTGAAAGTGGCCAGGTCAATCAGCGTCTCGCCGACGGGCGCGCCGTTGTACCCAAGCGTCACTTTCACGCCGGTGCCGAAGATGTCGATCGCGTAGATGTGGAAGAGAGTGGGGTCAGCGCCCGTGCCCGCCTGCACCGGCCACAGCAGATCCACGAGAAAGTCGTCCGGGATGCGCATGGCATCGCCGGTATCCACCCCGGTGGCGCTGTCCATCAGGGGGTACCGGCGCTGCGAGTTGGCATTCAGCCACTCAACGTCCCAGATGCCTTGTGCAGCTGTCGCCATCCGAGTGGTTCCTTACAGGCTGATGCCGTAGCCAAACCGCACAACGCCCACATCCCCATCGTACCCGTCGGGCGTGCCACCGCTGTCCACACGCTGCAGCGTGAAGAAAACCATGTCCCCGTTGACGACCGCAATTGGATCCGTCTCAACCTCGATATACTCACCGGAGTTGATGTTGCCGCAAACGCTTGGTGTCAATGGACTTAGCCCGATGTCGGCACTCGGTAGCGAGCCCTTCCCGCAGTCCGCGCCGGGCGTGGCCAGCTTGCGGTATGAGCAGTACAAGTCCGGCAACGGTAAGCTGTTACGTTTGGACAGCAGCCAGAACCACAGCCGCAGGTTCACCCCATCCGGCACACCACCGGTGGGCACGCCGATACGCATCTGCATCGAAGTGGTCAGGTTCTGCGGGAAGATCAGGTAGAAGATGCCATCCGTGGACTGCTGGCGCACGCCGTCCAGCGCAACGAGCTCCGGCGTGCCTCCCAGGAGGTTTTCCGTGAGGTTGGCACTTATGGTAAACTCGCCGCGATACACCCCATCAGTGCCCAGGAAACCGCGATCAGGCACCGGTGTGATGATGACGTTGCTTCCCTGCTTCACGCCGGTCAAAATCGGCCCACGACCAAACTTCGTCCCGACAACACCCTTCAACCCGTAGGCCGAATAGTCGCCGTCTTGAGTGGTCAGCGCCAGGTTCAATCCCACCTTCAGATCACCATGTGTGGCAGGTAGCCCATCGCAGCCCACGACCTCGATCGGTGAGCCGGCGACCGGCTGCAGGGAGGTCACCAGCAGCGATGACTTGAACATCATCTTGGTGAAGAAGATCGCGAGCACGGACTCGTCCGGCGGACTGCGCAGGTAGCCCTCATCTTCAAGCAGGGACAGCTCTTCGCACGTGAAACTGGAAGAAGAGGAGGAGGACAACGACGAGGATGACGGCAATGCGTTGTTCGCCTGGGTGGCCCACGGCGCCCTGCCGTAGCAGTTCTCCATCCACCACAACCCGTTCGCATCGGCGAAGAACAGCCCGCTGTTGACCGGGTATCCGTTCTTCTCCATGTAGACCAGATCATACGGCTGCGGCGGCCATACACGTTCCAGTTCCAAATGCTGTGAGAGGTTGTAGCCGAACACAGCACCGGCCGGCGCCGCACCGCCAAAGATCACATCGCTGGCCGGCAGCCAGCCGGGCAAGGCGTTGTTCACTGTGGCAAACTGGTACGGCGCATTGGGAAGCGTGTTGACGAGTGTGCCTGCAGGTGTCGCGATGAGACTGTACTTGTAGTGGATGTGGCTTTCCAGGATGTCGCGCGGCGTGGGGTTGACCTGCGCGCTGCCATCGCCGCGCAAGTAGGCCACGTAGACGCCGACCGGCGGGCGCTGGCGCGTGTACATGCCGGGCCGCGTGCCGGAGAGGTAGTAAGGGCCAGCCTCGGCGGGCGTGTCGCCAGCCGTGCCGATTCCGTTCGTGAAGTCGAACCCGCCAATGTAGCCCATCTGGACGAGATCGCCGACTGTTGAGGTGCTCTTGTAGATGCAGACGCCCACGACGTAGCTGGAGTTGGCCACCACGTAGCCGCCCAGCAGGGCGCTGTACTCGACCTTGGCGATCGCGGGCTTGTAGCTGAGCGTCAGCGCGTCCCAATAGACCGCGTAGCCCGGGAGGACAGTCACATCCATCGGGACGTCGCGCAGGAAGAGCGCCTTGCCGGCTTCCAGCTCATCCAGCCGGTCCTTGAGGTTCTTGGTGCGCTGGTCGAGCTGGGTCGGGTATCGGTTGGTGATGTCAGCCTTGACCTGTTCGCCATCGACGACAGGATTCACGCGGCTGAGCCATGGGGTGATCGAAGACACAGTTTACCCTCCGACACGGGAAACACGCCGGTGGCCCTGTCTCTTGCGCCGCATGGAAGCCAGCGGTTCGAAGACGGGCATCTCGACGTAGTTCTCGAGCTCGTTATCCGTGCGCGCCGGCGGCTCACGCTGAGGCTCCATTCCGGCCATCATGGCTGCCGCCATCGGCCTGGGGATCATCAGGTTGATGTTGAACAGGGCCGTCTTGGTCATGGCCGACTTGATCAGGTACTCATGCGCCTGGTTCATGTCAATTCATCCTTATCGTCCAGGTGATCCCGATCTCGAAGCCCGCTTCCTTCAGGATCTTGCCGATTCCACTGTACACGCGGGAGAAGACCACGTCCGAGGATGGCTGAACGGGATCGGGCGTCGCCACGAGCGCGGCTCCGTATACCGCTGAATTGGAACCGGGGCCGAACGCCTTGCCATGCACGCCGGCTGAACCTTCGCTGACGGCGAAATACGTGGCCTCGTTGTTCTGGTAGTAAAGGGCGTCGCTCAGCGTGAAGTCGGGCGACGACACCAGCGGAACGCGCACGTAATCCGTGTCGAGTGAGGCAGCGAGCCCGTTGTAGTAGGCGATCCCACCAGTCCGGTCGAACGCCGGCGGCGTGATCGGATCGGACGGGCTGGGCAGGTTCTTGAACTCCATCAACATCGAGCTGATCGCGTAGGCGGTATCGCCGGCCAGGCACTTCGCCATGATGTCGGCGCCACTGTAGAGGATCAGGTTCTGCTTCTCGATCATCGACCGGATCTTGCCGGTCTTCGGGTCGAACGAGAAGAGCCGGACCGTTCCCCTGGCATTGACGTCCATGGGATAGAATTCCAACTGCTTCTTCAACCGCCTTATCGCTTTTGCGGTGGGCATGGTTCCATCCTTACGCTAATGCCGCCAGCCGGACAGCCTGCATCAATCTGTACTCGCTTTCCTTCTCCAGAATCGAATCCTCGCTGGGTGCGCGAGTGGCTGCGGACATGGACTCGTTCAACTTCTTGTAATCGTTATTGAACAGCAGCCGCGTGGCCGCGTATCCACTCACTCCGTAGACGGCACCTTTGAGCAGCTGGCGCATCCTGACCCTGTTCTTCTCCGTATCGCTCATCTGGTCGAAGTCTTCCGGCCACGGCGCGGCAAGCGTGTTGCCGTACCACATCAGTCCGTACGGAGCGGCTGACAGAAGCTGGTCGGCGGCCGATGTGGCTGTCTTTTTCACACCTCACCTCACGCACAAGTAAGCGAAACCGGCCTGGCGTAAACCGACACGTCGCCGTAGGACGCCGAGCCGGGCGTGGCCGAGCCGACTTCATCCGCCTCGTCCATGGTCGCAGCAGCGCCACGGAAGAGACCAAGTTCTTCCGCTGCCCCGGGCTCATTCTCGTCCCCCGCCTGGCTCAAGTCAACCGCCTCGGTTTGCAGTTCCGTGTCCACGAACACGACGTAAGTCGTGTGCGGAGGCACCACTTTGCGCAAGCGCGAGAACATGGACAGGCCGGGCGCCGTTTCACTGAAAGCAGCCGGTTTCACCCGTATCACGAACAGGTTGTTCTTGCAGATGTTGGCCAGGACGAAGACCATCGGGTTGATGGTGAGCGGCAGATTCAACGGACCTGGCTGTCCTACGGGATTGGCGCGTTTGTCCAGCAGCTCTGCCAAGGTCTTCTGGCCCGGCAGCTTGCCGGCCGCCTGGACGAACTCCCAGAAGAACTCGACGTCGCCAGGGAAGCCGCCCACCGCGAACTGGACTATGGTCTTGCCATCGGCATCCAGCCCCATGTACTCGAGCGTCACGTCCTTGTTCTTGAACTGCAGCTCAGCCATGTAAGGACCGGATATGAAGGACTTCGCCAAACCGACCGCCGGGAGCCAGCTGTAATCCGTGTTGGCGCTCGACAGCTCCTCTATCTGGAAGGCGTCGCAGATCTCCTGGCCAGCCGACACGGTGTCGCCGACAGCCACCGACACGGTCGCCGGGAACGGCACGCGGTAGACAGCCGTGTTGGTGATGATCAGCTGGGAGTATGCGTCCGATGACACTACCTCTACCGTCTCGGTCGGGCCGACAATCAATGGCACACCCGTCAGCGCGGCCAGGTAGGAGTACATACTGCTGGTGGCCGGGCCAAGAACGAACATGTCCCACAGCGCGTTGACCAGCCCCTTATAGTCCTCGCTCGAATCGAGAACGATGTCGATTTGTTTGCCGAACCGGCTGTAGATGTCGCGCAGGTCGAAACGGCCGCGATACACCCAGAGCGCAATCTCCATGTCCACGACATTGCCCACGGAGTCGTAGATGTCCCGGCGCGGCACCATGGGGTCGACAAAAGGATCGTCGCGGAACTTGATCCGCTTGGCCACTTCGTCGATCTCGTAGTCGACCCCATTCACCCAGGTCTTGCTGGGGTAGATGACCAGGTTCTGGATGGTCGCCGGCGCGTCCACCATGCTGTCCGGCAGCGCCAGCTCGACAATGCCTGGGTTGTCCGTCCCAGCGTATGTCTGTGTGAAACCAGCTGGTCGTTCGGGGTTCGAGCCGTCCTGCGGCCCGTACTGCAGGTCGTCCGCGCGGTAGACGCTGGGCAGGCTCAAGGCATCGCTGCGCTTGAACGTGATCAGATACCAGTTCTCCGTGTGGAAGATGGGAACCGTCAAACGGGAGATGTAGGCAGTTACCTCCAACGTGTTCAGGTACATCTGCCCCTGCATCTGGCCCGTGCTGCGCAGGTGTTCGCGCAGCTTGTCGTTGTCCTGGAAGATGTTTGTCCAGTACGAGCCCAGCGCCTGCAGAAGCTGGTAACCGCGATCGTAGTCCGATGCTGGGTAGCCCACGCTCACGAGGTTTCAGGCTCCTCTCGACTCACACAGGCAGCGTCTGGACGCGCTGCAGCACAATGTCAACGCTTGCCGGTTCCATGTAGAACAGCATCGTCCTCGACGTGACGCAGTTCTCGGGTTCGCTCGGCGCTGAGATCCCGTTGGGCGACCGTATGGCCACGATTGTACCATCCGGCTTGTGGATCCTGCAGTAGATGTCCAGCGGCGACACCACCACCGCGTACTTCTTGTCCAGCACCGAGTAAACGGCGTCATGGATGATGGATGCCGGCAGCTGGCCCAACGAGAAGTCCAACCCGTTCACCGCGTCAGCCACCGCCTGCTTGATGTTGTCGGTGTTGGGTACGTCGGAAGTCGTGTACTGGATCGTCATCGTGACCGACGCGTACGCCGGGATGGGCGCACGGACCAGGTAGTCAGCCTGCGGGTTGCGGTTGTCGCGGTTGATGGAATCGCTCTGAAGGTCCGCCAGCCCTGGCATGTAATCCACGTAGACATCGTAGGACAGGCTGCCGCTTCCGTCGTTGCTCGGGTCGATGAAGCGGATCACGGCGGTCTGGTACCGGCTGTAGGCACCCTCTATCAGCGTGGCGATCTCCGGCACGAACTCGTTGGTCACCTGCGACAGATCCAGCCCCTTGGTGATGCCCGTCACCTCAAGCGACCCCTGGTCCTGCGGCGCAGCCGTTGGAAGCACGGATTCCACCGTGTAGAACCCCGGCGCGTCATCGCGGCTCAGCGTGATCT
>Ga0315274_10009580_pt1 | contig 13981 bp, 10 predicted proteins | sample YL17G02_20_MG_FD_203700 | JGI IMG/M metagenome (GOLD analysis project Ga0315274, IMG submission 203700) | Sediment microbial communities from Yellowstone Lake, YNP, Wyoming, USA - YL17G02_20 | ecosystem: Environmental > Aquatic > Freshwater > Lake > Sediment | place: USA: Wyoming | collected...
ACTTTAGCACATCCTGCAGGTTATTGCCTGAAACGCCTCTTTGTTCGAGGACGACTTCCGCCCCATCCAGCTTGATTTCCTTTATGTTGACGACATCGCCCAAAAGAGACCTAATATCGACTACCACGCTGGCGTTTCTTAGCTGAAGGAGATTATCGTGCTGATAGCCGGGAGGATTTTTAATCAGAAGATTGCCAAAGGCCACTTTGCCTCCCAGAATCGACAGGTCCAAGCTGTCCATTGTGACACCGACATTCAATGCCTTGCTGGCTGCCGCTTCGATGCCTGTCTTGACGACACGGTCTGCAAACAGATTCACAAGCACCGCGGCAACGACGGCCAGAATCACAATTGCGGCGATAATTACAAGTAGAATCTTACGCAGTTTTTTCATTTGTCCATCCGTTCAAATACGCAGCTACTAAATTTAGAGCGTCTAACAAAATCAGACGATGTCATTCTGAGCGGAACGCAGTGGAGCGAAGAATCTGGCCTGCATAAGAAATCTCTCCTTTGCAACCCAGATCCTTCGCTTCGCTCAGGATGACAATAAAAGGATATACTCATTTTGTTAGAAGCTGTTAGACAATCTTCAAAATTAAAACAAAGGTCGCCACAACTCTGAAAACGCCTCCTGACGCCGCCATTCACCGACACACTGACCGAAGCACAGCACATTCACGCCGGCTTCTTCGAGACCTGGCGGACATTCATAAGCCGATTCATTAGCTTTATAACCACGAAAATGGTAAAAGCCACAATTACAAAGTCGATAACTGTATTGATGAATAGCCCATATCGCAAGGTCACCGCCGGCAAGGGCCCGCCGATGGCCGAGACAGTGGCTTTCTTAAGGACCAGTTCCAGATTCTTAAAATCCACGCCGCCAAGGAGAAGTCCTATCGGAGGCATTATTACATCATTAACTAATGAGCTTATGATTTTGTTGAATGCGGCTCCAACGACAATGCCTACGGCCATATCCACGGCATTGCCCTTTACGGCAAATTCCTTAAACTCCTGCAAAAGTCCCATAGTCTCTCCTTTCGATAGGCTAATCAATCCTTGATGCAGACAACCACATCATTAAGGTCCTGCAACAATAACGTTAATCATTCACTGTAGCAAAATATCTCACTTACTCAAACTGACGGATTTTTCGATAGGACACTGTCATAAGTGAGTATTTAGGTAACCGTTCACAGCGATAAATCGGCGTTTTTATGTCATTGCGAGGCCTTTAGGCCGAAGCAATCCTAACCTCTCGTAGTGGTGAGATTGCCGCGATCGGCTCTGCCTCGCTCGCAATGACAAAAAATGGCCAAAATTCGCCATGTTACCCTGTGAACGGTTACCCTTAACCTTATTTGACTCCCGGCTGCCTGCCCCCTGACACAAATCCGCTAAAAGCTCCAGCCGACTCCGAGCATGTATTTCACATCCGTCTTGCCAGCACCTTCTGCAGGCGTTGCATCATAGTCGAAGATAACCTTGAAGTTCGCGAACATGCTTTTCAGAAAGGATGCCCGAAGCTCCGCCGTCGAGGTCAAATAGTAGTCCCCGAAGTCGTCTATGCTCGGATAGTACGTCAGATCATTGATGAACGTCAACGCTTTATACAATTTCTTGTCAAAGTGGTAACCAAGCTGAACTGAGACTTCGGTGTTACTACCCGTCTGGTTGTCAAATCTCTCATACAGCGAAGCAAGGCCTGCTTCGGTCGAGAAGCTCATGTCGTCCGACTCGATCCACTGATAGCCGCCGCCGACGCCGACCACCATTCGCCGGTCGAGCTCGGCCACACTATCCTTTTCGTATCGGCTGTCACCGTACACGTAAAGCTTCTTACTCACAAAGTAGTCGTACTTGAGTCTGGTGCGCCACCAGTCTTCGGTCGTCTTTTCCTCTCCGGTATCTGGGTCTTCCTGCTTGCCGAGTGCATAGTCCGCCTTTACGGTTATGCGGTCATTCTCGCTCCGACGACTTGTGTCCACGCTCACATTTTGACGCTCCGTAGAGGTATTGCCCTGAGTGGCACTAAACCCAGCACTAACCGCGCCGTGCCATTTGGGCGTGGGTTTCGCCGGCGGATTGATGGAGGTAATCTTGGTCAGATCAAACTCCTGCGCTGTCAGAGTCCCTGTGGCTCTTATGCCAATCCTGCCCGGTGCTGCACCACTTACGATGGCCTGTTTGATTAGCGTGCCGTCACTGAAGTGAACCTCAATTGGCGCATCGCTGCTGAACGTCCGAATCTTGGACAAATCGACGTTCAATTCGCCGCCCACATCGGATTCAAAGACCAGCTTTCCGTCCGTAAGCTGTTTAATCTTGCCGGTCAGACGGTCGCCGTTGGTGAGAAGCATTACGTCACCGAAAGCCGGACTGCAACACTGCCATAGACCTGAGAGCACCACCGACAGACAAACGTAACGCATCTTGTTCTCCCTTCAATTCATCGCCTTCTTATTCAATGCGATATGATACTGTGGTGATAGGCTCAACTCAAGACTATTTCCATAGGTTTATGATTTTTTTTGATAGGCTCTTGATCGCGACATTCGAGGGCGATTGTTCTATGGGGCGGCCAAAACTGTCAATCGCCCTTGACAGAAACCGAACCAGCCCGGTCGGGCTTGTTCATCTCGGCTAATAAAGGCGTCTGCTCCAGACTCAAGGCCGCCACAGTGCAGGCCGAGGCGACAAAGGCGTTGTGACAAAACTCTCGGCGATTCACTTGCTTTGACAATTCTTTCCGCTGCATCATAGAGTTTCTTTACGCTCTCCAGGGACGCTGCCTGGCAAGTTTCGCCGAAAGAATGTCTCTGGCAATAATTACATCTTCTCTAACCTGGAAATCGAACATGCCAACGCAGAGAAAATCAGCGCCATTTTCAAAAGCGTATCTGAAGCCTTCCCTCGGATGTGCGACCCCCGCACCTAAAACCTTATAAGCAATCCAGGGCTTGTCCACCTGCTTCATAAACTCGATGGTTCTTTGGGGAGTGTCGCACTGGTAGTCCACGTTGTTCAAGGTCTTGAAATAGAAATCGACCGGTACGCCCTCTTTCTCACACGCCATGGGCACGTCTACTGAATGTCCGCCGACGCCGGCAATCAGGCCGTTCCGCTTGATGAATTCGACCGCCTTTGCCAGCAGGTCGATGCGTCCTTCTTTGACAAAGCTGTCGCCCACGCCGCCCTGGATGAACGCTCCGACGGCGCCATTGTCGATAGCCTTTTGAATGCTGCCGGTCAGGTCGTTTACACGAGGGTTGGTCTGGGCGATCCATTGGATTTTTCCGCCTCTTTCGTTCCAATACTTATCCAGAAGCCGCACCGTGTTTTCCTCCTGCTCATCGCCTTTTGCGCCAAGGACATTTGCGATACCGGTATTTATCCCGTTTTCTTCACAAAGCTGCCAGGTCTGGATGACCTTTTCATCCGTGAAGTAGTGCTTTAGCAACTCAGATACGTAAATCAGATTTCTGCTGTGGGCGTAGCCGTTGATTAGGTTGCCGCCGCAGATTAATCTGCTGATCCTCACCTTGCCGATTTTGCCTACCGGTAAGCCTTTGATACTGTCTGCGCTGGGCATCGTGTCGGATTTGCCGGCTGCCGCCGGCAAGGTTTGCTCTTCGAGGCTCAGAATCGCACCAACGGCTGCGGAACCAGCAAGGGACTTTTTCAGAAACTGCCGACGCGTTATACTTTTCGACATGGTAGCACCCTTTTTACCCTATCTTATTTGATTGGCATCTTTTGCCGTCTGCTTGAGAGGCTATCAAAACCGGCACTGTTTGTCAAGGCGACCTCATGCAGAAAAACACGGGGATTTACCATATTTTGAGGTGGAGGTTTGCAATAGTCTGGCCACCAAGTATAATTCTCTTTTGGCAGACAGGGGTAGATTTTTTAGAATGGTCACTGTGAAACCGATTATGGCGAGGTATAGAGTACTGCTTGTAATACTGGCGGCGGCAATGTTATGGCAGCGACCGGCAGTGATTCGGGCCGACACCTGGCAGTTGCAGCAAGGCCGGGATTGGAAGTCCGTGTCGGGCGACGCCAAGGATAGATACCTGCTGGTTGTGGCGCGAACAGAGAAACTCGTCGCCGCGGGTCAAACCAAGGCCCTTGCCGAAGAATGGAGTCAGCTTAAGAAACTGTTCCCCGAGATCAAAGAGGCCGACCTGGATACCTTCATAGAGGCCGAAATATTCTTTTGTGCCGGAAAATACAGCCATGCCAACAGAAGCTATGAAAAGTTTCTGGCGAAAGACTATTACGATAGTCCTCTTTACGAGGCGGCGCTGGAGCGGCAGTTTAAGATTGCCGGCAGCTTTTTAGCAGGCCAAAAAATTACGGTGCTCGGCCTATTCAAAATGAAGGGCGACGCCACGGGCATCAGGATTATGGAGAAGATCACCGACCGAGCCGGCGACAGACCTATCGGCATCGAGGCATCGCGGGCACTGGCCCAATACTATGAAAACAAAGAAATGTTCAACGAAGCGTACCTGAAATGGTCGGAAATATCCTGGCAGCAGCAAGACGCCCAGACCGCTAAAGACGCATTGCTGGCTATGGCTCGATGCAAACACGCCGCCTATAACGGGCCCAAGTATAATGCGTCACATCTAAAAAGCGCCAAGAGCTACTACGAGGATTTCAAAGTACGCTATCCGGAAGATGCTGCAAAACTGAACGTCGATGAAATACTGAAAGAGATAGACGAACAAATAGCTTACAAGCAATTCTATATTGGGCAATACTATGAAAGTACCGGCAGAAAGCAGGCGGCTAACCTGTATTATGATATGATAATCCGCAACTGGAGCGAAACCAAAGCCGCACAACTGGCTAAAGAAGTGCTTGCCAAGAATACGCATAGTGAACAGGATGGACAATAATGAAGGAAAGTGGCATCCAAAAAGAGAATTCCGCGGGCGGCAGGATTTCGGTGGTTGTCCTGCGCTCGACTATTTTGGTGTGTCTGGGCTTATCGGGGTGCGCCGACACAGGCGGCTATTCCAACAGACGGCTATTTCCCGAGGACGTCAGCAGCGTCTGTCTGAAAATGTTCGACAACCAGACTTTCAGACGGGGCGTGGAATATGAACTATCGGATGCTCTGGCAAAACGCATCGAGGCAGAAACGCCCTATAAAGTCGTCTCCAGCAGCGATCGAGCCGATACTTTAATGAGCGGCCAAATAGTACAGATAGCCGAGTCTGTGCTCAGCATTGAACGCGAATTGGGCTTGGCTTTGGAAAAGCAGGTGCAGGTGCGAGCCGTAGTCAGCTGGAAAAATCTCAAGACGGGCCAATTGCTTATAGACAATCAGCCGGTCGCTGCGGAAGCTACGTATTCGGAGTTCCAGAGACAGGACTTCAGCTACGCATCGGCGCTGGCGGCAAACAAGCTGGCACAAAAGATCGTAGAACTGATGGAAAACAAGTGGTAGCCCGCGGTGGAACGGGAGCGTTAAAAGCAAATATTTAGCCCCGCAATCCTTCGACCTTGCTCAGGCCTGCCCCGAGCAAGGCCGAGGGGACGAGTTTATTGCGGGGTTCGTGGCCCTGGTGAAAGCAGTGGGTTATGAACAACAGTCAAAATAAGAAACGAGCTCAGCGGCGGGCCGGCACGCCGAGCGGCTCTGGAAAAAAGCCGGCCATACCCACCTATAAGCGGGGGCCGCTCCCCTGGCTGATAATCGCAATAGTAATCTTCTCCGCAATGATGTGGCTGCAGCAGGGACTCAAGAGCAACAATATCAATTGGACTGACTTTAAAAATCATCTCAAGAACGATCAAATTGAGAGCATGAAGATTGGTGACACCGAGATTACGGGTAAGTTCAGGAAAGCCATCTCCACCGCCAGCGGAAGATCTGCCACTTCCTTCAGCGTAAACTACCACGGGGATAGGGACCTTGAGGAGGTTCATAAAATAATTGATGAGACGCTCAGCAGTGTCGTGGTGGACTATGCCGGGCAGCACGTCTGGCTGCTGCTACTGATGCAGTGGGTTCTGCCGCTGCTTATTTTCGGGGGATTCTTCTACTTCATTATCGTGCGGAACCTTCGCAGCGGCACCGGCGGAATGTTGATGTCATTTGGCCGCAGCAGGCACCGAGTGGCCAGCAAGGACCGAGCCACGGTTACATTCAATGATGTGGCCGGCATCGAAGAAGCTAAGGACGAGGTGGCTGAGATAATCGAGTTTCTGAAAAACCCAAAGAAGTTCCAGCGGCTGGGCGGGCGCATACCGCGTGGGGTTCTGCTGGTAGGACCTCCAGGCTGTGGAAAAACACTGCTGGCAAAGGCCATAGCCGGAGAGGCGGACGTACCGTTTTTCAGCATATCGGGCAGCGATTTTGTAGAAATGTTTGTCGGCGTGGGGGCGTCACGTGTACGTGACCTGTTTAAGCAAGCCAAGGACAATTCGCCCTGTATCATCTTTCTTGACGAGGTCGATGCGATCGGCCGCAAACGCGGCGCCAGCTTTGTCGGCGGCGGGCACGATGAACGCGAACAGACGCTGAACGCCATCCTGGTCGAAATGGATGGTTTCACGACAGACGACCAGGTAATAGTGGTCGCGGCAACCAACCGGGGCGATATTCTGGACATCGCGCTCACCAGGCCGGGAAGATTCGACCGGCAGGTTTTCGTGTCGCTGCCGGACTTGAAAGGGCGAATGGACATTTTGAAGGTGCACGCAAAGAAAGTAAAGTTAGGACCGGATGTCAACCTGGAGAGAGTGGCTCGTGGGACGCCTATGTTCACAGGTGCAGACCTGGCAGCAATTATCAATGAAGCTGCTTTGATGGCAACTATGGCCAACAAGGACTATGTCGAAATGGTCGACCTGGAGGAGGCGCGGGACAAGATCAGATGGGGCAGGGCAAAAAAGAGCAGGGTCATCGACCAAAAGGAAAAAGAGATTACTGCCTACCATGAGGCCGGCCACACCCTGGTTCAGTCTTTGCTGAAAGAGGCAGACCCCTTACATAAGGTGAGCATCATCCCCCGTGGACCAATGGGCGGGGCCACATTTGCCCTGCCGGAAAAAGACCGGACAATCTTCACAAAAAGATATTGCATGGCACTTTTGCAGGTCTGTTTCGGCGGACGGATTTCAGAGGAACTATTCTGTGACGACATATCCAGCGGTGCTCAATCGGACCTGACCCAGGTCACCAAGATTGCAAGACAGATGGTGCTGACCTGGGGTATGAGCGATGAGCTTGGCCCGATCAGCTACGAGTCTGATTTTGCGGTCGGCGATATATGGTATCCGATACCAGGTGAGAGGGAGTATTCCGAAAAGACCGCCGAGACTATCGACCAGGAAATAAGAAAGATCACAGACGAAGCATACAAGAAAGCTAAGGAGTTGATAGAAGCCAACAAAGACAAGCTCGATCGGATAGCCAAGGCCCTCTTGAAGTACGAGACTCTTGACGCCGAAGACGTTAAGGTAATCTTGCAGGGCGGTCAGTTAGCCAAGCCCACAGTCGGCGATCTGCTCTTGGCCGAGCAGGCCAAAAAGGAGCAGTCCAAGCCGCAGACAAAGCAACAGCAATAGACGGCGAGCTAATATTATTTTCGCTGCCGTTCTCAGTTGAGTGGGTATGCGCCGAAAAACTACTATCATATTCTGCTCATTCTACATCTTCATAGCAGGCTTTTCTGCGCGTGGAGAAAACGTGCGCGAGCCGGAGGCGGCAGACGTCCCGGGCAGTGGTGCAGCCGCCGTCGAGATGGCTCGATATGAAAAGGAATTCTCCTCTGTGCGGCTGGAGCCTGCTCGCAGGAGCTCGCAGCCCGGCATAGCAGTCATATTTGAAGGAACTGACGACCTTCACTATTACGCCAGGCCTGAAACTGCGCCTGCTCCGGGATACGAGCTTAGGATCGAGGCTGAAGCCGACCAATTTGATTTCGGCAAGGCCCTGTTTCCCAAATGGAGCATCTTCCAGGACCCTGCAGGTAAACAAGTGGAAGTATACGCCGGCAGCTTCACAGTCTTTCTGCCAATTGCAAGAGTTATAGCACCGCCCACAACAACCGCGGATGTGCAGGTCAAGATTTCCGGCATAGCGTGTACGAGCACTGTCTGTCTGTCACCCTTCGAGAAAACGCTGCTGATGAAGGTCGATTGGAATCAGCGACAATCGTGGAAGGAAATCAGCCTTGAAGGACCCTACGGAGGGGGTCGGCCAAGCAGCACATCCACTCAACCGGTCTGGTTTGCTCTGGGTCTGGCGTTTTTAGCGGGCTTGGCTCTGAATATTATGCCCTGCGTCTGGCCGGTGCTGCCGCTTATCGTGATGCGGATTGTTGGGCAGGCAAAAGAAAGCCGCAGTCTTAAGCGCAGCGAAGGAGCCAGGCTACAAACGGCAGAGAGATTCTTCGCTGCGCTCAGAATGACAAAGCAGCAAATGCTGGGGCTTACCTTTTGTTTCGGGATATTGCTATTTTTCGCAGCCCTTGCAGGTGCGAATATCGTCTTGCAGGTCTTTTATGGAATGGTGCTGCAGTGGGGCGACCAGTTTCGCAGTCCGATCTTTGTCGCCGCGATGGCACTATTGCTGGTGCTGCTGGCTGTATTTATGTTCGGAGTCTTCACGATTACTGTGCCCTCGTCAATTGGCGGTAAAGCCAGCTCACGTGGAGGATATTTCGCAGCCCTCGGCATGGGCTTTTTAGCCGCCATACTTAGCACGCCCTGCAGCTTTGGGATTTTGGCTGCTGCCTTTGCCTGGGCACAATCTCAGCCTCTGCTTCCCGCCAGCATTGCCATAATGATTATAGGCGTGGGGATGGCTCTACCCTACGCGGTCCTGACCTCGATGCCCGGTCTGTTGGATCGCCTGCCCAGGCCGGGACGATGGATGGAGCTGTTCAAGCAGGGCATCGGATTCGTTTTGCTTGTTATCGCGGTGAAACTTATTACGGCGCTGCCGCAAGCTCGCATAGGCGGCGTTTTGTACTTCGGGGTCGTGCTTGGTTTCTGCGCCTGGATATGGGGTACGTGGGTCGGCTATGGCGCCAAGCCGGCACGCAAATGGCTCGTGCGACTCTTGGCGATAGCGCTGGCGCTCGGCGCAGGCTGGGTCTTTCTGCCGGCGCCGAGCTATGAGCTTATCGACTGGCAGAACTATGACGCCCTATCTGTGCAGACGGCTCTCGAGCAAGGGCGTCCTGTCCTGATTAAGTTTACCGCCGATTGGTGCCTGGCTTGCCGGACGGTTGAAAAGCTGGTCTATTCTCGCAAAGATATTGCCGGACTCATCGGGCAAAAAGGTGTGCTGGCGATCAAAGCCGATACCTCAGAATGGGATTCACCGGCAACGTTAGCATTAAAACACGCCTACAATGAGCCGGGCGTACCGGTTAGCATGTTATTTGTGCCCGGCAAAAAAGAGCCGATCAAATGGCGCGGCATCTTCTTTTTGAAGGAGCTAAAAGAACATTTATCCGCCTTACGTCCGGCGGATAAAACAGAGCTTCCTGCGAGGAAATAAAGATGGCAGAAAAGGTCCAGATGAAGGTTAATAAAGCCGAGGCCGCCGAGCGGGTCAAAAAGATTTGGCCGATCTTGAAAAAGACTTACCCCGACGCCAAGACCGCACTTAACTTCAGAGATCCGCTTGAGCTTCTGATTGCGACAATCCTGTCGGCACAATGCACCGATGTGCGGGTCAATATGGTGACCAAAGACCTATTTAAGAAATGTAAGTCGGCCGCGGATTGGGCGCGAGCGGATATAAAAGACATCGAATCGGACATAAAAAGCACCGGCTTCTACCACAATAAAGCGGCAGCCATCAAAGGCGCCTGCAGGACGATAACCGAGAAATTCGGCGGCAAAGTGCCGGATACGATGGAAGAGCTGGTAGGACTGCCCGGCGTGGGCAGAAAGACTGCAAATGTCGTCCTGGGCGGCGCTTTCGGCAAACCGGCCATAGCGTGCGATACGCACGTCATTCGCCTGTCCGGGCGGCTGGGACTGTCCGAGAATACCGATGCCGTAAAGTTGGAATACGATTTAGCCGAGATAGTACCAAAGAAGAGCTGGACTTTCTTCGGCAACGCGCTGATTCTACATGGCCGAAACGTCTGCAAGGCTCGTAAACCGGACTGCCGCAATTGTCCGATAGCAAAGTATTGTCCCGCGGCGTTCAACCCAGCCTTGTGGTAGAAAGGCAGAAAAACTCGAAAATCAAAATGCAAAGTGTAAATCCGCCATACGTACGGCGGATAAAATTAAGGTAACCGTTCACGGCGGTAAATCAGCGTTTTTATTTCATTGCGAGGCCTTTAGGCCGAAGCAATCTTAACCTCTCGTAGTGCTGAGATTGCCGCGCTCGGCTCTGCCTCGCTCGCAATGACAAAAAATGGCCAAAATTCGACATGTTACCCTGTGAACGGTTACAAAATTTCGATATTAGGATTTAGTCCAAAGATTGGTATGCTACGGACTACGGACTGACCGATTTTTCGGTAGGACACTGTCATAAGTGAGTATTTAACAGTGACATATCGCACTTTGTCATTCCCGCGCAAGCGGGAATCCACTCAAGCGATATGTTAATGGATTCCTGCTTCCGCAGGAATGACACGACGAATCGGGCAGTTTGAGTTTTTTATTTTTAATCTTTGAGTTCGCAGAGAGGTTTCTCTATGGCCAACACTTTCAGCAGCCCCGTCCAGGACCTGTGGCGAATATTCAGGATAATGGCCGAGTTCGTTGAAGGCTTCCAGGAGCTTTCTTCAATTGGGCCGGCGGTGTCGTTCTTCGGCTCCTCAAGGGCTGAGCCGAAGCAGCAATACTACAAACTTGCCCAGGAAACCGCCTACAAAATCGCAAAAGCCGGGTTTGCTGTAATAACCGGCGGCGGCAGCGGTATTATGGAAGCAGCAAATAAAGGAGCCGCAGAAGCGGGCGGCAAAAGCATCGGGCTGAATATCGACCTGCCATTGGAGCAAATTCCCAACAAATATCAGAACCTGCCGCTGAACTTCAGGTATTTCTTCTGCCGTAAAGTAATGTTCCTAAAGTATGCCCACGGCTTCATCGTTTTCCCCGGCGGCTACGGGACGATCGATGAGTTTACCGAGGCGCTTATGCTGATTCAGACACTAAAGCAGGGTTATTTCCCCATTATCTTAATGGGCGGCGAATACTGGCAGGGACTGATTAACTGGATGCAGCAAAAGATGCTCAAGGAATACAATCACATCTCTGCCGTAGATATGAACCTATTCACGGTTGTAGATGACCCGGAGGTTGCGGTTAAAATCATTGTAGATTTCAGGGACGCTAAAGGCCGTGGCGGAATCGACCTGCCGCAGGGGATGAGAAAAGGATAGGCTATCTAAGAAACACTACTACTCGATTTGCCGGCAGCGATGCGTAAGCTCGTCATATACTTGCTCGTATGCGTCATAATACTGGGCGGCGCTATCACAGCGTTATTAATCTTGCGCAAACCCCCCATCCGCGTTGAAGACGTGCTGGCAGTTTACAATGACCAGGCCCAATACAGCAGGCTCACCATCACTTATCCACTTAACGAAACGCTCTTTCCTCCGGAGATTGTGCCGCCCACCTTCCGCTGGCAAGACGGCAATACGCAGTCCGGAGCTTGGCTGGTCGCCGTCAAATTCCAGGATCAGGGACAGATGAGCTTCCTGAGCAGCTATGCCCAATGGACGCCCAGCGCCGAGGACTGGGAGATCATAAAGAATAGGTCTCTGGAAAAAGACGCAGAAGTTACCATTCTGGGCGTCACTGGCTCTAATCCTGTAAAAGTCATCTCAAAAGGTCGAATTTCGATCAAAACATCGAAAGACCAGGTCGGCGCACCTTTGTTCTACCGCGATGTAGACCTGCCTTTCATCAATGCCGTCAAAGACCCATCACACATCAGATGGCGTTTCGGTGCGATTTCCTCGCCAAAGCAGCCGCCGGTCGTTCTTGAGAATTTGCCGGTCTGCGGAAACTGCCACTCGTTCCCACGGGATGGAAAAATCCTCGCGATGGATGTGGACTATGCCAACAGTAAAGGCTCGTATGTCATTACGCCGGTTGCAGAAGAAATGACACTTGCCACAAGTGACATCATCACATGGGATGATTACAGAAAGGAGGACGGCGAGGACACCTTTGGTCTTCTTTCCCAGATCTCTCCGGACGGCAGGTTCGTCGTCAGCACAGTCAAGGATAAGTCCGTCTTTGTGCCAAGACCGGACCTTGCCTTTTCTCAGCTTTTCTTTCCGATTCAGGGCATCCTGTGCGTATATGACAGGCAGACGGGTACTTTCAAGGCGTTGCCCGGAGCTGACGACCCGCAGTACGTTCAGAGCAATCCCTCGTGGAGTCCGGACGGCAAGAGTATTGTCTTTGCCAAATCCAGAACGTACAGGCTCAAGACCGTCCGCGATAAGGGCAAGGTGCTTCTGTCCGCTGAAGAATGTAGAGAGTTTCTCGAAGAGGGTAAAACCTTCCTATTCGATCTATATAAGATTCCATTCAATGAAGGAAAGGGCGGTACGCCCGAGCCCCTCGAGGGAGCTTCCAACAACGGCATGAGCAACTTCTTCGCCAAATACTCGCCCGACGGCAAATGGATTGTCTTCTGCAAAGCAAAAAGTTTTATGCTGCTCCAGCCCGACAGCGAGCTGTACATTATCCCCGCAGAGGGAGGCCAGGCCAGAAGATTGGAGTGCAACACAAGCCGGATGAACTCCTGGCACAGCTGGTCGCCAAACGGCAAGTGGCTGGTATTTTCGTCAAAGGCGTATTCAGACTATACGCAGCTTTTCCTTACGCACATCGATGAACAAGGCCGCAGCACACCCGCCGTCCTGCTGTCGCATTTAACGGCTCCGGACCGAGCCGCGAACATACCGGAGTTCGTCAAGCTGAACCCTGACGGCATAAAGACAATCCGCGAACAATTCGTGGATGATTTGTCTTTTGTCAGAGCCGCAACCCAGTTCGTCAAGGCAAAAGATTTCGACCGAGCCGTGCAGGCTTGTAGAAAGGCGCTGGAGCTAAATCCTAAGAACGCCGAAGCGCACCACACGTTGGCGTTCGCCCTGAAAAATAAAGGTATGCTGAAGGATGGAATCCCCCACTTGCTGGAAGCGGTCCGCCTCGATCCTAATCACATCGACGCACGCTACAACCTCGGTTTGGCAATGACTTACCAGAATAAGCTCGATGAGGCGATAGCGCACTTCTCGAAGGTTTTGCAGCTTGACCCCAACCACGCTAAAGCGCACGCCGACCTGGCATCCGTTCTGCTGCTAAAAAATATGCCCGGCGAGGCCGTCATACATCTTTCGCAGGCGATACGCATCGACCCGAACTACGCCAACGCATACTACAACCTTGCCGAGGCGATGCTGCTGCAGGCAAAGCCCGATGCCGCAATCAAGTACTTGTTGGAGGTTCTAAGGATTGAACCAAATGACGCCCAGGCTCACTATAAGCTGGCGCTGGTCTGGGCGCTGCAAGGCAGGATCAACCAGAGCCTGGCGTATTACTCCAAAGCCGTCTCGCTGAAGCCCGGCATCGACACATCGGCCTTACTGCATCACCTTCTTGGAGGCAGCTACGCCGAGGCTCGGCGGTTTCACGAGGCGCTTCTATCTGAAGAGAAAGCCCTAAAGCTCGCTCGTGCCGCCAAAGACCAAGAGCTTATCCGGAAAATCCAGAGAGCCCTTGAGCTCTATAGGCAGTTGGACAAATCTTACCAGAGCGATAACAGATAACATCACCCAATATAATCCATTGACCCTGACAAATCTTCCGCCGCAGTGCAACAGCACCCGCGCACGGCCCCGGCTATTCCTTATCATCCACAGCCGATCCGGCAGCGGTTCCGCTCGTCAGGCGGTACCAGTCCACTTTTCTGGTCAAGAACATAATCGTTGCCAATGCAACAAACAGCCCTATTGAG
>Ga0315274_10009581_pt1 | contig 13980 bp, 7 predicted proteins | sample YL17G02_20_MG_FD_203700 | JGI IMG/M metagenome (GOLD analysis project Ga0315274, IMG submission 203700) | Sediment microbial communities from Yellowstone Lake, YNP, Wyoming, USA - YL17G02_20 | ecosystem: Environmental > Aquatic > Freshwater > Lake > Sediment | place: USA: Wyoming | collected...
GTGGTGTTCCCGTGGGTCAACATGGTGTTGTGGGGGCTTGGCCTGCCGCTCGGTCTGGCAGCCTGGGCAGGCCTTGCGCTCGCAGCGTGGCGCACGGTGAGATATCGCGAGTGGGCGGCGCACCTCTTGCCGCTCTCGTGGGCCGGCGGTTACTTCCTCTTCATGAGCACGCGCTTCGTCAAATCCATCCGCTACTTCCTGCCCATTTACCCCTTCATGGCTCTCTTGGCCGCGTGGCTGCTGATGTGGCTCTGGCGGAGGAGTCGCGTCACCGGGGATAGTGTGGCTTGGAGAGCCGTGCCGCGCGCGAAACTTGCCCAGATCGGTGCGGCCGCAGCGATCTGGGTCGTGATCGGCGGAACGCTTGCCTGGGCCTGGGGCTTCACCGGCATCTATCGCGTGGAGAACACACGCATTCAGGCCACGCACTGGATCTACCAGAATGTTCCGGGACCGGTCAACCTGGTCTTGTCCGCCTCGCAGGGAGACTACAACGAACCTTTGTCGCTGCCGTTCGGGTCGGTCGACGGCACCCTGGCTCCGAATGTGATCCAGTTCATGCCGCACGTGACGGGCAAGCCCCGTTCCATTTTCTTGCCGCACGTTCGCGCGGAGTCGGCCTACCCGGGCGCAACCTTCTTGGAGATTGTCCTCTCCGCCTCGCCCGATGGTTCGATGCCTTTGGCTATCGCGAACATCCGTGTGCCTGCCGTCGCGGACGATGTTCGCGGCCAATCCGTCGAGGCCACATTCGGTCCCGCGATCGTGAACGAGGGCGTCACATACTTCCTCGTCCTCTCGACCACGCCCGGCCACGTCGTGACAGTCTCGGGCGCCGCCGTCGCCAACGAAAGCTGGGATGAGGGAGTGCCCCTGCGCATCGAAGGGCGGGATGCCTTTGGCGGGCTGTATGCCGGGCTGATGGTGGAAAACCGCTGGCCCGACGATGCCCACAAGCTAGATATGTTCCTGCAGGTCCTGGAGCAGGCAGACTATCTCTTCCTGCCAAGTCAACGCGGGTTGTGGACTCCGACGCGCCTGCCGCATTCCTACCCGCTCACGGTGGAGTACTACCGCGCGCTGTTCGATGGACGGTTGGGATTCGAACTTGCGGCATCGTTTAGCTCGCCCATCCGCTTGGGGCCGCTGTACATCTCAGACGTGGCCGGCCGTGCGGCCTGGGGGCACGCGCCGCAGTTGCCGGTGTACAACGACAGCCTGCTGGCGGCGGAAGAGGCATTCAGCGTCTACGATCATGCACCCGTGTGGATCTTCCGTAAAGGCGCCGACTTCAGTATTCAGCAGGCGCGGAAAGTTCTCGAAGCGGTCGATCTCACGCGGGTGGTGCCGGCCGACCCACGCAACCCGGGGGCGGCCGATACCCAGCTTCTCCTGCCACCCGAGCGCCTGGCTGAACAGCGTGCGGGCGGCACGTGGTCGGAAATGTTCTCGCGAGAGAGCCTGCTCAATCGCGTCCCGCTCTTGGGCGTGGCCGCCTGGTGGTTATGGGTGGTGATCACGGGCTGGGCGTTTCTGCCTCTGGCTGCGATTGCCTTGCGCGGACTGCCGGATATGGGCTACTCGCTGGCCAAGATTGGCGGCTGGCTGCTCGTTACGTGGATGTCCTGGATGCTGGCCAGCCTGCGCGTCCCGTTCGTTCGCGTCACCATCGCCGTTTTGTGGCTGGGGGTGGTCGCAGCCGCCATCGCGCTCGTCCTTCTTCAGCGGCGCAAGTGGAGGAGCGCGTTGCGCGACCACTGGCGCACGTGGCTTATGATGGAGGGGGTCTTCCTCGCGCTGTTCCTCTTTGATCTGCTCCTCCGCCTTGGCAACAGCGACCTTTGGCACCCAGCCTTCGGCGGTGAGAAACCGATGGACTTTTCCTACCTCAACGCCGTGATTCGCAGCACCTCCTTCCCGGCTTTCGACCCGTGGTTTGCCGGCGGGTACATCAACTACTACTACTACGGGTTCGTCGTTGTGGCGATCCCGATCAAGCTCCTGGGGATCGTGCCGTCGTTCGCCTACAACCTGACCCTGCCTACGTTGTTCGCGTTGGTGGGCAGCGCGGGATTCGGCCTGGCATGGTCATTGGCGACCCACATGCGGCGCGAGGGCCGACCGGGACTCTCGCCGTGGCTGGCGGGCGCGGCAAGCGCGGTCGGGCTGGTGCTCTTGGGCAACTTGGGCGAGGTGCGGCTCATGTGGCGGGCCATGCTCGGTGCGAGCACGATCGGCCTGCCGCGTAATGTGTTGTTTGGTCTCACCAACCTAATTCACGGGCTCTGGGGTGGCTGGCGGCTGCTCATCGGGCAGGCTTCAGTGCCCTATAGCACCGGCGACTGGTACTGGCTGGCGTCACGCGCCATTCCGGTGGCTCTGGATGCAGCGGGAATCCCTCTGGAGGCGGAGCCCATCACCGAGTTCCCGTTCTTTACCTTCCTCTATGGCGATCTGCATGCGCACATGATTGCCATGCCAATCACTCTCCTGGCGCTCGCCGCAGCTGTGGCCCTCGTTTTGCGCCACCGCACGGTGGAGAGGTGGCGCGAATTCCTGCCGGTGATGTTGATGGGTGTGCTGGCGGCCGGCGCACTTCGCCCAACCAACACGTGGGATTTTCCGGTTCAGCTTGGGTTGATCTTGCTGGCCGTGGGATACGGCAACTGGCAATCGTGGCGGGAATCCAGTGCGTCGGCAGACGGTGCGCGCGTTGTGGTCCGCGGTCTCGCGCAAATGACTTTGGCCGTCGTCCTGGCGTTTGTCCTCTATCAGCCCTACTCCCAGTGGAACGTGCAGGGCTACACGGCGGTGGAGGTGTGGCACGGCTCCAAGACGCCTCTCGACTCCTATCTGATCGTTCATGGCCTGTTCCTCTTCGTGCTCGTATCATTCATGATCTGGCAGACGCGCGAGTGGATGGCTCGCACCCCGCTCTCGCGGTTCAGCGGCGCGCGGCCCGGCTCCATCCTGGCCGGGGTGTTGCTGATCGGCGTGCTCGCGGCCGCCGCCGTTGCACTGCTCTACCTCTCCGGGTATCAGGCGCTCAGCCTGGCGCTCCCCCTCCTGGTCTGGGCAGGATTGTTGGCGCTGCGGAGGGAACAAAACGCGGCCACCCGCGCACTACTGATCCTCGCCTCGGTCGGCCTCGCATTGACCGCATTGGTCGAGGTGATTGTGCTCAAGGGCGACGTCAGCCGCATGAACACAGTGTTCAAGTTCTACCTGCAGGTGTGGCTGCTCCTGGGTGTGGCCGCCGGGCCCGCGCTGGGGTGGGTTGTGGATGCGCTCGATCGAGAGAGCCATCGGCTGCGCAGGTTGTGGCAGACAGTCCTGGTGCTGCTGGTGCTGGGGGCCGGGTACTACACCTACAAGGCCGGCCTTTCGAAGGTTCATGACCGGATGGCGCTCGAAGCGCCGCGCACCCTGGATGGCATGACCTTCATGGCCAACGCCGGCTACGCGGACCGCGGCAAGGATTTTTCGCTGCGCGAGGACTATGACGCGATTCGCTGGATGCAGGAGAACGTTCACGGTTCGCCGGTGATTGTCGAAGCCAACACGGTCGAGTACCACTGGGGCTCGCGCTTCACGATCTATACCGGTTTGCCCGGCGTGGTGGGTTGGAATTGGCACCAACGACAGCAGCGCGGGGTCGTCTCGACGCTCTGGGTCGAGGAGCGGGTGCGCGAGATCGGCGACTTCTATGCCACGCCGGATGAAGCACAGGCCGAGAGCTTCCTCGCGCGATATGATGTGGCCTATATCATCGTGGGCCAGCTTGAACGTGCCTACTACTCCGAAGAAGGGCTGGCCAAGTTCGAGCGGATGACGACCGGGGGCACGTTGCGCCGCGTGTACGCTGAGGGCGAGACGGTCATCTATGAAGTGGCCCATGCCTCCTGAGTTGGGGCTCGGCGGGCGCTCGGAAGGGACTAGCGCGTGAGTGCTCTGATCGCTGGAGCGGATTTCCTTCGCTGGTGGATGTGCCTGTTCACGATCCAGGCGGCGGCCTGGCCGCTCGTCCACGGCGTGTTCCGGCGGTCGCCCGATCGCGGGCTGTTTTTTGCCCGCCCGGTCGGCTTGCTGCTGGTCGGTTTCGTGTTCTGGTTTGGCGCGGTGCTCGGTGTGTGGACGAACACGTCGAGTTCGGCCTGGCTCGCGATGCTCATCGTTTTGGCCGTGGGGTTGTGGTGGGCGCGGCGCGAGGGACGCAACCCGTGGGCTGAGCTGCGCCGCCTGCGCGGTCTGCTGCTCGGGCAGGAAATCCTCTTTCTGCTCGCTTTCGCGGCCTGGGCGGTCATCCGCATGCACAACCCGGAAGCAACCGGCACCGAGAAGCCGATGGAGCTGGCTTTCATCAACGCCGTGCTTAAATCCTCCAGCTTCCCGCCGAACGATCCGTGGCTTTCGGGTTACGCCATCTCGTACTACCACTTCGGCTACATCCTGGTGGGGATGCTTGCCAAACTGGCGTCAGTTGCGGGAGGCATTGCTTTCAATCTGGCAGTCGCCTCATGGTTCGGCATGGCTGCGCAAGCGAGCGCCGGCCTGTTGCACAACCTGCTTGCACTCCGAGGTGGGAGCTCTCGTGAGAGCAGCGGTTTTCGCTCGACCTCTCTCCTGGCACCCCTCACGCTCTTACTGGTGGGCAACCTGGCTGGCGTGCTCGAGGTGGTGCGGGCTCTTCGCGCGGGCTGGGGGACGGGTGCGTTTTGGCGCTGGCTCGACATCCTCGAACTTGCCGATGCGCCCAGCGGGCCGCTGACGATCGACCCGCTTCAGTTCCGCTTCTGGTGGTGGTGGCGCGCCTCGCGAGTGATTAACGACGTGGACCTCGGCGGGCGAAGCATCGGCCTGCAGCCAATCGATGAGTTCCCGGCCTTCTCCTTCGTCCTGGGCGATCTTCACCCGCACGTCTTGGCGCTTCCTTTCGGGCTGGCGGTGATCGGGCTGGCGCTCGAACTCATGCTCGCCGTGATCCATGCGCGCCGCATCGACGCGGGCGCTGCCGCGGCGCGGGCTATGCCCTGGCCGTTTGTCGCAATTGCCGGGGTGCTCATCGGCGGATTGGCTTTCCTCAATACGTGGGATTTTCCGATCTACCTTGCCGTATGCCTTGGCGCGACATGGCTGGGTTGGCGACGCGCGACAGATCGCGCCGATCTCAAGGCCCTGGGGTTACGCTGGGCCGCCCTTATCGGCGTGGGCGTGACGGCCTATGTTCCGTTTTATGTCGGTTTCGCCTCCCAGGCCGGAGGAATCCTGCCGAACCTGATCTTCGTCACCAAAGCCCAACAGTTGTTGGTCATGTTCGCGCCGGTGCTGGTCCCGCTGGCGGGGTGGCTGCTTGTAGCCGTTCTCGCTCGAGAGGTAGTTCCGGACTGGCGGCGAGGGGCGATCGTGGGTGTGGGCGCCGTGCTCGGCTTGTTCATGCTCTCGTTCTTCATCGGCGGCCTTCTGCTGACCGCCCCCGGGATCCAGGTTCTGGCGACGGAATACATACAGCCCTACTCCATCCGCGAGGCGATCGGCCTCGTGTTGCGCCGGCGTTTCCTGCAGCCTGGGACGGCGCTGCTCCTTGGCTCGCTCATCGCCGTGATTGTCGCGCTGCTCCTTCGCCGGCCGTCCCCTGCCAAAAAGGAATTCCAAGGCGAGAGGGCGGACGAATCGCTCGTCCCGAAAGAGTTCATTCTGCTCCTTGGCGGGGCTGGAGCCTTGCTCGTACTGATACCCGAGTTCCTCTACCTGCGCGATCAGTTCGGCGTGCGCATGAATACCATCTTCAAGTTCTACTTCCAGAGCTGGACCTTCTGGTCGATCGCCGGCGCCTATGCGATGATGCATTTGTGGCGTCCCACCCGCGCCGACCCGTTGGAGCCAGGCGCCGCCTCCGGGGAACAAAGGGCGAAGGCGGCTGCGCGGGTCCGGCCCGTGATTGGCGGCCTGGCGGCTGTCTTACTCGTCGCGGGATTCGTCTACACGCCGCTCGCGGTGTGGACCAAGACCGCGGGGTTTCATCCGTACGGAGGCGCAACGCTCGATGCGTCGGCGCATCTGGAAAACGAATCACCCGAGGACGCCGCAGCCATCGCCTGGATTGATGCGAACATCCATGAGGGTCCGTTGGCGGAGGCCGTGGGCGGTCAGTATTCAAACTACGCGCGCGTCTCGACCGCCACCGGAATCCCGACGGTTCTCGGATGGCCCGGCCACGAGGGCCAGTGGCGCGGAGGCTACACGGAGCTCGGTTCGCGCGAAGCGGATATCGAGGAGCTTTATCGCACGACCAACTGGGATGCGGCGCGGGCCATCCTCGAGCGCTACGGCATTCGTTACGTCTACTACGGTGACCTGGAGCGGATGACTTATGAGACAGCCGGGCTCGCCAAGTTCCAGGAGCATTTGCGGGAGATCTTCCACAGTGAGGGCGTCAGCGTTTTTGCCTTTGACCTCGGCGATGCCCAGGCGGGCGCGCAGCCGGTTCTGCCGCTGCCGGAGGTGAGCCCATGACGTTGGCCGAACGATTGGATCGGCTGGTGCATGCGAACTTCCCGTGGCTGTTTGCCGCGGTCATCGCCATTGCCCTGGCCTTGCGATTACCGGCTCTCTCAACGCCGCTGCTCGACGACGGCGAAGCCCGCTATGGGTTCGCCGCGATCGAACTTGCCGCGCACCGGCCTGCGCCGTCGGGGCTGGCCGACAGCGCGGCCTATGTTGCGCTCACGGCCATTCTCTTCTCGATCGCGGGCGTGTCGACCGCCAACGCGCGTTACCTGCCCGCCGTTGCGGGCGTGCTGCTGGCTGGCTCAGCGCTCATCCTGCGCAAAAGGCTCGGGCCGACATCAACCCTGGGCGCAGCGTTGTTGCTGGCTCTCTCGCCGGCCTCGGCCGCTCTCTCGCGAACGGCCGACGGCGCGATCATGGGCGGCCTTGGATTCGGCGTGCTTGTTGTCCTGCTCTACGGCCAGCAGGTCGAGCATCGCCCGTGGTTGGCCGGCGGCGTGATGGGGTGGATGCTCGCCGCAGGCCCTGTCGGGCTGGGCGGCATTCTAGTCGTGCTGGCCGCCTCGGCGGCGGAGCACCTGCTGGCCGGGCGCTGGCGGGTTGCGGCTGGTCGCTCGCACGCATGGCAACAATTGGGACAGGCGGCTCGCACTCCAGGCTTTTGGGTGGGCAGCGGGGTGGCGGGCATCTCCGCTTCGACGGCTCTCCTCTATCCGGGCGGCGTGGGAACGCTTGGGCAAGGGCTGGCCGTTTGGGGCCGGTCATTCGCGTTCACCGGATCAACCGGCCTGGGGGAGGCGCTTCTGCTCGTCATCGGTTACGAGATGCTGGCTCTCGCATGTGCCCTCCCCGCCGTGCGTGTTTTCCTCAAGTCGCCCGATCTTGGCCTGTTCATCCCGGTGCTCACGGTGACGGCACTGGTCTACTTTCTTGCCCGGCCCGGCCGGCTCGCGGGCGATGCGCTGCTGATCGTCGTCCCGCTCGTCATCATGGCGGCAGTTGGCTTGCGCGAGGTGCTGACGCTCCTCTCGCCCGAGACGCTGAACGGTGTCATCGTGCTGGAGGTGGCGCTGATCCTCGGCCTGGGAGTGTTTGCCTATCAGAGCCTCACAGCTTACGCCGTGCAGCCAGACATGCCGACCTACGGCACCTTGCGCCTGGCATTGGGCGGGGTCGCTATTCTCGGCATCTTCCTGGTGGCGGGGCTGTTCGCGACGGGCTGGTCGGGAAACGTGGCCGGGGCGGTGGGCGGGTTGGGCGTGGGGCTGGCCGCCATGTTGCTCGTCGGCGAACTCTCGGCGGTGTGGGGTGTAAGCTTCTCGCGCCGGACGAACGGCAACGAGCTGTGGTGGGAGTCCGTCTCCCCGCGCGAGCTTAGCCTCTTGGTCGCGTCCGTGGAAGAGATCTCGGTCCACGTCACCGGCACGCCCAATGAGGTGGCGGTGATCCTTCAGGGAGATCGCTACACCGCACTCGGGTGGGCTTTCAAGGATTTCATCCGCCTCCAATTCGTGGATCAGCCCTCGCGCCTGTCGGACCCGATGGTGTATATCGCGCCTCTCCTCGGCGATCCGGGAAGTGAGGCCATGCCGGAGTTGGCCGCCAACTACGTGGGTCAGGGGCTGACCGTGCGCGAACGACGTGCGTGGCATGGGCTGCCTCCCGATCCCATCGGCTGGTGGCTGTACCGTATGGGCCCGGTGACGCGCGACCGGGTGATCTTGTGGGCGCGCGAGGATGTGCAATTCCCTCCTGCGCAACCGTAGAATCGGAGAGAGGTGCACGGGTGTGAATCCGCCGAAGCGCAACGGCGTGCGGTGAGGGAAAGAACGCCCAGTTTGAATTGATGGTGGAACGTGAATGCGCCGGCCCCTGTTGCGGCACGCTCGAGCGTCGAGTTTTAGTACCGCGATCGGTTCGTTGGCGCTCACGTGGAGCCCGCCCTGCGAGAGAAAGGCCTCGATCTCCGCGCATGATGATCGCGATTGATGGAACCTCTGCCTCGGGCAAGACAACCCTCGCACGCCGCTTGGCTGCACGCCTGGGCTACCTGTATTTCGATACCGGCGTGATGTACCGCGCCCTCACCCTGGCCGCACTTCGCCAGGGGCTGAGCATGAGCGACGAGGCCGCGCTGTCGTCCCTGGCCGCGGGCATTACCATCGACGTCACCTCGCCCACGGCCTCGGACGGGCGGCCATGTACGGTATTGCTGGACGGGGAAGACGTCACCTGGACCATCCGCTCGCCGGAGGTCGACGACAGCGTTTCGCAGGTTTCGATTTACGCCGGGGTGCGCTCAGCGCTCACCCTGCAGCAGCGGCGCATCGGCCTGCGCGGCCGATGCGTCATGGTGGGGCGCGATATCGGCACCGTGGTCTTGCCCGAAGCTGAGTTGAAGTTCTTCATGACCGCCTCCCTCGAAGAGCGCGCCCGGCGGCGGCTTGCGGAATTGACTCTTCTGGGGGAAACCGTCGGGCTTGCGGAGGTCGAACGCTCGCTCGCCGAGCGCGATCGTATCGACAGCCAGCGTGCGGTGGCTCCGCTGCGAGCCGCGCCGGAGGCCGTCGTCATCGACACGACCCATCTCTCGGCCGAGTCGGTTCTGGACCTGGCTCTGGATCGGGTTGCGAATCGGGAACGGCCTCCGCTGGCGAAGAACGCGCGTGAAACAGCAGGCCGTGGTGAGAGCGACGGAGTTGAGGAAAGAGAATGAAGGCTGAGCCGTCCGCCCACGTCCGCGAGCGCTATGCATGGGGCACGCGGCCGTATCGTCACGCAGACTACGCCGCGGTGCGCGGCGCCATGCGCTTCATACTGCGCGCGGTTGCCTGGCGCATCCTGGTGCGAATTCAATGGGTGGTGGGGATTGAGAACATCCCTCCCACCGGTGCTGCCATCCTTGCCATCAACCATATCGCCCTGGTCGACCCCATCCTGGTCCTGGGCGTCGTGCCGCGCGTGATCGTGCCGCTGGCCAAGATCGAAGTGTATTCTTACCCTGTCGTGGGCTTGCTCCCGCGCATGTATGGTGTCATCCCAGTGCGGCGAGGCGAGTTCGACCGCCGGGCGCTGGACATGGCGCAGGAGGTCCTGCGCGCCGGGGAGATCGTCCTGGTCGCTCCGGAAGGCACGCGCAGCCCGGCCATGCAGCTCGGAAAGGAGGGACTGGCGTTTCTCGCGGCACGGACCCAGGCGCCGATCATTCCGATCGGCGTGGATGGGACGGTGGGATACCCATCGCTCAATCCGCGCCGTTGGCGGCAAGGCGGGGCACGGATCACGATCGGCCCTCCCTTCCGCTATCGGCCGACGGAGGGGCGCATCACGAGCGAGCGCCTGCGACTGATGACCGATGAGGCCATGTACCGCGTCGCCGAACTTCTGCCGCCCGATCGGCGCGGCGTTTACGCCGACCTGACCCGCGCCAGCGCCGAGACAATCGAACCCATCGAGCGCGTCTGGCTTGGGACGCCGAGCCCACGCGAGGCTCACCCGGCGAGTGCCGGATGAACAGCTTCCGGCACGCCACACTCCTCACGCCTCCTCGCCTTGGCCCAATTGTGAACGACCTCCTCCCGCCGCAGGGTGCGACGAATGATTGACGCTTCCCGGCCGGCAGAGAATGGAGGCCGCCTCGTGGCGGTCGAGCCCGGCAGCCTGGGGTCCCGTCTGGGGCTGCGCCCGGGTGATCGGATCCTGCGCGTGAATGGCCAGGCGGTAGAGGATGTGATCGACGTGCAGTTTTATGCGGCCGAAGACCACGTCGAGGTGGTTTGGATGCGCGGGGAGGACGAGAGGCAGGCGGGCGCTGCGCGCCGGGCTGGTGAGGCACTGGGGATCGAGTTCGAGCATCCCACGTTCGATACCGACATCCGCCGCTGCAACAATCTATGTCCCTTCTGTTTTGTCTTGCAGACCCCGCCGCGCATGCGGCGTACGCTCTACATCAAAGATGATGATTACCGCTATTCATTCTTGTATGGCCATTTTGTTACGCTGACCAATTTGTCGCCCCACGATTGGAGCCGCATCCTTGAGCAGCGCCTGTCCCCGCTCTACGTCTCGGTGCATGCGACGGAGGTGACGGTGCGCCGGGCGTGCCTCTCGAACCCGACCGCACCGGATATCCTCGACCAACTGAAGCAGTTGGCGCAGGCGCACATCGAAACGCACGCCCAGATCGTGCTGACGCCCGAGCTCAACGACGGCCCGCATCTCGATCGGACGCTGGAGGATCTGGCCGGGCTCTTCCCGGCGGTGCGATCGTGCAGCGTGGTGCCGGTGGGGCTCACGCGCCACCACAAGTACGGACGGCGGGTCTTCTCCGGAGCCGAATGCCTGGAGGTCGTGCATCAGATCGAGGCCTGGCAGAGGCGCCTACGCGAGCGGCTCGGCTCGCGCTTCGCCTTCCTCACGGATGAGTGGTACCTGGTCACCGGCCGGGCGGTGCCGGCCGCCACGGATTACGAGGACCTCGACTTACGCGAAAACGGCTTGGGCATGGTGCGCGCGGTGCTCGACGAGTGGGCAGGCGTGCGCGAAACCCTGGCGGCCCACGCGGCCGGACTGCGCGGGCGGCGGGCCACCCTGGTGACCGCGCCTCTTTTTGCTCCGACCTTGCAGCGCATGACAGAAGAGTTCAATGAGCGGGCAGCAACGCACTTAGAGGTTGTGGTCGTGGCCAGCGGACGCATGGGGGGAGCGGTCACCGTGGCCGGTTTGATGATGGGCCAAGAGGTTTTAGGCGCGCTGCGCGCCAGAGCGTTGGGCGAAGCCGTCATTCTGCCTCGCCTGATGTTTGATCATCCACTGGTTGTGAGCCTGGATGATGTCTCCCCGTTGCATATCGCCCGCCAACTCGGCCTGCCGGTCGTGCTCGTTGATGGAATGGGCGATGTGCTCGACGCGCTGCGAGGTGAGAGCCCCTTACTCATCCGCCCCGAGTATGAAACGGTCCCGCCGGCCGTGCTGCGGGCAGGGGGCTGGGCGGTCGAGAAGTACCTCCCTCGCGAGACCAGACCCTGAATCAAACGGCCCCCCGGATGCGGGGGCCGCGTTGTCCAGAATGGAAGGGTGGATCGAGCGCGCGGTGCTCAACCGGGCAGGCGGCCGGCGACGGGCGCCAACGGAAGTACAACCCGGAATTCCGACCCCTGGCCCGGCCGGCTGTCGACCTCGATCCGGCCCCGGTGGCTTTCCACAATGTGCCGGGCAATGTACAGTCCCAGCCCGGTCCCTTGAGCGCGTTGTTCGCCTTCCTTGGCCCGGTAGAATCGTTCGAAGATGTGCGGCAGGCTCTCGGGGGCAATTCCCGGACCCGTGTCCGCCACTTCGATAAAGCAGCTCTCGCCGTCGCCCTGAGGTGCACCCGCATTGCGCCGGGCGCGCAGGGTCACCTTGCCTCCCGGCGAGTTGTACTTGACGGCGTTGCTCAGCAGGTTGAGCACGACCTGCTTGATGCGCACGCGGTCGGCATATAGGTCCAATCCTTCCGGGTCCAATAGGCGAACGAACTTGAGCCCGTTGCCGTGCATCAGGGGCATGACGATTTCCGCACACTCGGCCAAGAGCGGGGTGAGCGAGAAGCGGATGGGTTGAAACCGAGCGCGGCCTGCTTCCAGGCGGGCCAGGTCGAGGAACTCATCGGCCAACTCGTTGAGCCGCGCTATCTCCTGGCGCAGGCTGCTCAATACCGAGTGGCGCTGGATTTCGCCCAGGTCGGATCGGTCGAGCAGGGCGGCCGCGGTTCCCAATGCGGTGAGGGGTGTGCGTATTTCGTGCACCAGCTCGGCGATCAGGTCGCTCTGCTCGAACAGGCGCATGTTCTCGACGGCCACTGCCGCCTGCCCGGCCAGGGCCTCCAGGGTGGCCATGTCTTCCGGGCTGAACTGGCCTCCCGAACGGTTGATGGCCTCTAACACGCCGATGCACACGTCCTTGCTCACCATCGGCAGTGCGGCGAAGGATTGCGGGTAGGCGGGAGCGAGAAGGGCCACCTCGTAGTACCGGAGGGAACTCTGCGTCGTGGGAGGTTGGAGCGCCTCGCTCGAGAGGACAATCGGCTCGCCGCGCGCAAGCACCTGTCCCGCGAGGCTGCTTTCCACGGGCACGTCGCGCACGCGCAAACGGGACAGGCCGGGGTGGGTCGTGGCGCCCACCTGCAATTCGCCCGAAAGCGGATCGCGCAAGAGGACGACGGCGCCTTCGCATTCGACCAGCCGGGTGGCGGCCAACGCCACGCGTTCGAGCAGGTCGTTGAGATGCAGGGCCGAGGTCAGGTCGCGCACCAGGTCGAGCAACTGGGCATAGCGCCGCACCAGGGCCTGGTAATTGCGGATGGCGGTGTCGTGCCCGACGGAGGAGGCATCAACAGTTGTCATGGAGGGCCAGGCGGACCAGGGTGGGCAAGGCGAGGGCAACGTCCTCGTGCAAGACAACATCTGCCCGCTCGTCTAGATATGTGGGAATGCGATTGAAAATGATCAGATGCGCGCCGCGCTCGATTCCCTCAAGCGGCAGCGACGCAGCTGGAACGACTTCCAAAGATGATCCGGCGACCAGGATAACTTCCGCGCGGCGGAACTCGCGGCGCGCTTCTTCCAGCGTGGCGCGCGGCAGTTGTTCACCGAAGAGGATAACGTCTGGCTTGAGCACTCCGCCGCAGTGGACACACCGCGGGAGGGTGCCCGGCCGACGCAGTGCTGCATGGATCTCCTCCGACCCGGTTTGGCGGTAGCAGGTGCCGCAGGTCGCGGTGTCGAGCGTGCCGTGCAAGCCAAGAATGCGACGCGAGCCCGCACGCTGGTGCAGCCCGTCGATATTCTGGGTGACGAGGCATTGCAGGCGGCCTGCACTCTCCAGTTCCGCAAGCGCGCGGTGGGCCGGGTTCGGTTCAGCCGCGATCCACTCGTCCATGATGGAGCGCACCCATTCATAGAATTGGAGCGGGCTGTAGCGGAAGGTGGTCAGCGAGGCGGTCGACGCCGGGTCGTAGCGCTCCCACAGGCCGCTGCCCGGGGTGCGAAAATCGGGTATCCCCGATGGGGTGGAAATACCCGCCCCGGTGAGTGCAACGGTGTGGTGCGAGGTGGAGATCAGACTGGCGGCCTGACGATAGGCTTGTTCGGTCCGCACCCTGGTGGCGGAGCCAGGGGTCATTCCGCGCCTTTGGCAATCAGGCGATCGGTCAGCTGGCGCAGCTGATCGGAAACGAGCGCGTTCGGGTCGCGCACCACGATGGGCACGCCCGATTCGGCCGACTGGAAGGCGAGCTCCGGTGCGGGGGTGATCGTGACGATGGCCGGCTTGCCGATCATCTCCTCGATCTTGGAGCGGGCCAGTTGCAGGCTGGAGCGTTCGCGGTTGGCCAGCAGGAAGTCGATCTTGTTGCGGGCGATGCCCGTGGCTTCCATATCGGCCATGAGCGCGCGCGCCATGAGCACGGTGTAGCGCATCGGCTCCACCAGGATG
>Ga0315274_10009583_pt1 | contig 13977 bp, 10 predicted proteins | sample YL17G02_20_MG_FD_203700 | JGI IMG/M metagenome (GOLD analysis project Ga0315274, IMG submission 203700) | Sediment microbial communities from Yellowstone Lake, YNP, Wyoming, USA - YL17G02_20 | ecosystem: Environmental > Aquatic > Freshwater > Lake > Sediment | place: USA: Wyoming | collected...
TCCACCCGCTCAAACGCCCACGCGGTGTGCGGGCACGAGGCGAGCGCCAGGGTGAGGCGCGCAAAGGGCGCCCCCGCGTGCGGGTCGCCCGCGCCCGCGAGCCAGAAGCGGAGCGCGGCGCGTTGGGCGCGCGGCGGGCCCGCCAGCGCGGGCGCGACGCCCAACGCGACGGCGGCGTAGTGGGTGGCGAGGGAGCGGTAGGGCGGGGCGACACCCGCGTCGCGCCACACGCGGTCGCCGCCGAACGGCGCGCCCGCGCGGTCGAGCAACGAGGCGAGTGGCGGGGGGGCGCCCGCCCCGGGCGCCGGCCCGCACCCTCCCGCCACCAAGAGCCACGCGTGCGCTTGCGCCAGCACCGCGGCCCTCCGCGACGGCGACGCTTCGACCGGGCGCAGCGGCGCCGCGGGGTCGGCCGGCGCGGCGTCCCCGCCGCGCCCGCCGGGCGCGGCGGGGAGCGCGCCCCGGCGCAAGGGGTAGTCGGCGGCGAGGGAGGCTTCCAGGAAAGGGATGGCGTGGGAGGAGAGAAGGGCGCCGAGCCAGCCGCCGTGCGCCCCCGCCGCCGCCGGCGGGTGCCCGGCCAGCAGCAGGTGCAGCGCGTGCGCCGCGCGCTCGCGCGCGGCGGCGGGGGCCGGGGACCGCGGGTCGAGGGGGGCGAGCGTCCACGGTCCGGCGAGGCCGCCGCCCCCCCCGCCGCCGCGCGCCGCCGCAAAGTCCAGGGCGTAGCACAGGAGGGCGGCATCGCCCAGCACCAACGGCAGCAGCGCCGCCGCCGCGTCGTCCGCGCCGGGCGGGAGCGACACCGGGCCGACGCGCGTGCACGCGTCCGACCACGCGCCGTCGCCGGACCCCACCTCGACCGCCTGCCCGTACTCGGCCAAGAGCGCGGTCGCCACGTCCCCGATGGCGGCCGCCGCGTGGCGGGTGGGGGCGGCCCGGGCGGCGAGGGCGTCGTGCGCGGCAAAGAGGGCGGCCAGGAGCGCCGCGCGCGGCCCCACCCCGCTGCCACCCCAATCCGCCAGCGGCTCCCGCCCGCCCAGCAGGGCGGGGACGTCGTAGGCCGCGTCTTCGGGGGGGGCGCCGGCCGCGACGGCGACGAGGGCGGCGGCCGCGTCGGCGAGGCCGCCGCGCGCGGCGAGAGGGTGTTGAATCCGCGCTGCGCCTCCGCCTCCGCCGCCGTCCTCGTCGCCGGGCACCGGCACCGGCGCGGCCACGGAGCGGCGCACGCCGTCCAGGACGGCGGCCAGGGCGGCCCGCGCGACGGCCGCGTCGGGGGCGGTCGCGCCGCCTTCCCCCTCTCCCGTTCGCCACAGCACCGCCAGCGCTTGGCGCGCCGTGGTGAGCAGGCAGGCGTACACGCCGTCGGACGCGGGCGGGCGGTCGCCGGCAAAGTCGGGCGGGAGCGCGGCGAGCGGTGGGGGTGGAGGGGGGGGCGGGGGCGGCGGCACGGGGGCCGCGCCGGCTTCAGGGGCCGGCGGCTGCTGCTCGACGGCCGGCGCCTCGGCCACGCCGTCGGCCTCGGGCGGCGGCGGGCTGGCGGCGACCGCTCGCGGCGCGCCGCGCGCGCCGCCGCCGCCGCCGCCACCACCGCCCCAGCGCCGCTCGCCCATGCCCAGCGCGCGCGCGGTCGTCGCCGTCGACAGCGGGCGCGGCCTGGGCGCGCCACCACCGCCGCGGGGCGGACCGGGCAGCCCAGGCCCAGCCGCGAGCCCCGCGTGCGGCCCCGCGCCGCTGCCGCCGGCTCCAAGGTCTCCGTCCACCGCCAGGCCGCCGCCGTCGGCGGGGGTGGCGGATGGGGTCGGCAGAGGAGGGCCGGGGCGCACGGCGCGCGCGCCCCCCGCCCCTGCCTCGGGCAGCAGCGGCACGCCCCGCAGCGCGGCCGACGCGCGCGCGCCCAGCGAGATGCTGCTGCCGGCCACCAGGCGCGGCATGGAGGGCGGCGGGTGGGCGAGGGCCGGCGCGGCCGGCGCGGCCGCGGCGGCCCGTGGCGCCCTCTCCTCCCCCCTCGCCCGCCCGTCGTCCGAATCGTCGCCGTCGGACGGCTCGTCCAGCGCGTCCCATCCCAGGTCGGCGGCGCTGGCGAGAGGGGCGAGGGCGGTGGGCGGCGGGCGGAGGCCGAGGCCGAGGTCGAGGCGCGTGCCGGCGCCCACCACCTGCGCCCCGCCGCCCAGCGCGGCGTGCACGGCCTCCATCTGGCGCCGCGCCGCGGCCTCGGCCCGGGCCCGCGCCGCGCCCTTGGTCCGCGCGGCCGCGAGCGCGCGCGCGTCGGCCGCCGACCGCGCCAGAGCGAAAGTTGAGGCCGCGTCCGGCCGCAGACTCACCGCCGCCGCATCTGCGGGCGGCACAGGCGCCGGCCTCGGTGCGGCGGGGTCGAACAGGGTGAGGACGAGGTAGTGCGCCGCCGACAAAAAACCGAGCGCCCGCGCCTCGCGCTCCAACGGCCCCGTGTCTTTCAACCCCATCAGCTTGCGCTGGCACGACACCGAGGAACAGTTGCACAGCCCCAGGCAGCAGGGGCAGCGCCAGGCGGGGTTGGTGGCGACCTGGTCAAACGATTGCCCCATGCGGTTGCCGAGGCACTGCGCGCACCACCGCCCCCGATTGGCGCCCGCGGGGCGGGGGGGGATGGTCGATGCGGCGCAGGGGCACCAAGTTTTGGGGTCGACGGTCTTTTGGCTGCAGAGGCGAGTGGAGGGAAACGCGTCGGGCCGGGGTCGGGGTCGAGCGCACGACCACCCCTCCTCCTCTCCTCTCCACCCCGATCCACACCGGCAAAAGTGGCAGGAATGGCACACCCGGCAGCCGTCCCCGTGCACGTCCTTGCAGTAGGCCTTGGCCGCGGGTGGCGCGAGCGCGTCGACGGTCGCGGCCTCGAAAGCTTCCAGCCTCGCCACGTGCTCCGCGGAGTACGATTCGCTGTGAGGTAGGCGTGGTGGAGTGGGCTCGGGAGGGCGGCGGCGCGCGCCCGCGCTGCCGCATCGCGCCGAGTTCGGTCGCGTCGGCCCGCGCCGCCCGCCCCTCTCCCGCGCCCGCCGCGCTTCCCGCCCCCCCACTCTCTACTCACGTCACCCCGCGGGCCGCCTGCTCCGCCAGGACGGCCGCCAGGTTGGGCCCGCGGCGGCGCGCGAGCGCGCCGTAGCGGGCGGCCACCGCCGCGGGGTCAGAGGCAGCGGGGGGGCATGGGGACGCCATGCCCGGAGGGAGGGCGGCCGCCCAATAAGGAGGGCGGAATTGGGGCGTCGCGGGTGTGCGCGTCGAGGCGAGCGCGTCTCGGCCTCCACCGCTTCCCCCACTCCCGCCGCTCTTACGGGACACTGCAAAACGCACACACAAAACCACGGACCAACGCCGAGACCCCAGAGCCGTCACCCGACAAACAACCGCCGCCCACCCCTCCCTCGCTCCCGCCCCGCCGCGTCCCCTCACGGGCACGGCCCGTTCTGCGGGCACGGCGGGTTGTAGAAGCTGGCCTCCTTGCCCGCCAACCGAAACTCGGAGGCGAGCTCGGTGGAGAAGGTCGAGTGCCGGTTGCCAAACAGGGACGACGCGCGGCCGGCCAAGAGGAACGACACGTAGGCCCGCGGCAGGATGGTGCGCCCCACCGGCACCCGCGCATCCACCTCGCCCCACACGTCGTCCGGCGTGAAGCAGCGCAGGTGGCCGGCGGGGCCGCAAAGGCGCGGCGCAGACGCCGCCACGTCGTCGCCCGACATGACGAACGCGAGCGACCCTTTGCCCACGCCTTGCCTCCTGAGGTGCGCCGCGATGTCGACATCGGTCACCATGCACCGGTCGGGCTGGCCCGTGAGCCAGTGGGGTTCAGAGCGGTCGGACCCCATCTCGCAGACCGCCGCCCAGTCAGCCTCGGACCGGACGTGCACCGCGACGAAAGAGGAGGTGCCGAACTTCTTGACGAGGTTGGCCTCCATGCGGGCCAGCTCGCGCGCGTACAGGGGCGAGGGTTTGAGCCCCGCCGCGTGCTTGGCATTGGCGGACCAATCCAGGTCTTCCGCGCCGTAGCCCTGGATGGCAAACCACACCGCGTGGGGGGGAAGGCACACGACGCGGTAGCGGGACGCGTAGGCCGAGATGAAGGCGGGGTCGAACGAGTCCGCGAATTGAGACGCGAAATTCAGTTCCTTCGCGCACGCGTGAAACCTGTCCACCGGCATGGTCCGCGCCACCTTGAACCCGTGCTGTGCCGCGTGCGCCGCGAAAGCTGCCTCATCGTAGAAATGGGAGAAGTCGAGGACGACGGGGTCGGCCGGGTCGCCGCGGCGGAGCACGCCGTGGAAATCCTTGAACGCGGGCAGGACCAGCGTGTACCCGTTTCTGGATGCCACTTCCGCGGCTTTGAGCAGGGAGATACGCTCGTTGTTGAGGCCGGACTCGAACGGGTCTGGACGAGGGAGAGGCGGTGGCGGTTGGGAGTGAGGAGAGGTCGGCACCCGGTCCGGCCGCGCCCAATCCCGGCGCCCAGCACACGCTTGCGCTGCTGCGATTGGCGGGCGCGGCGGCGGGAGCGCCCGGGCGGGAGCGGCGCCGCGACGAGCGCGAGCGCGCAATGCCCCCTCCTTTCCACTCCCTCCTCCTCTCCTCTCACCGATGTACAGGTAAACGCTGGCGTCCGAGCCGTCGGTCGGCGCCCAGCCCGGGCCTGGGGCGGCCCGGTGACGCGCGAGCGCGCGCCACACGACCGCCAGCCCGGCCAGCGCCAGTAACGCGCGCAGGGGAGCGCCTGCCGGCATCATCGCCTTGCGGCGGGATGGAGGGGCGGGCGCCATCGAAGAGAGGCGAGTCTGAGAGGGCGTTGCCGGTGCAACCACTCTTCCCGCGCCGGCGAGCAGCCGACGCCCGCCCTCACTCTCTTTCTCGTCTCCCGGTGCGCGCAGACGCGGGGCTCGGTCCCGGCGCCCGGGGCGGGGCGGGCGTATGAGGGCGCGCGCCCCAGGCGCCGCATCGTGCCGATGGCGGCAACGCTCGGCGCGCCCCCGCCGGGCGCCCCGCGCCCGCCCGCCGCCCTCCCGGCGGCCGCGCACGCGGCATCGGCGATCGCCGGGCGGTCGCGGAAGCTCACGCGCCCCCTCCTCCCCAGCCCTCTCCCCACCATGGCCGCGACGGCCGATGAGTCGTCCGAGGCGCGCCTCGCGCTCAAGCGCGATTTCGCCGCGTTTCTGGATTCAGACGGCGGCGCGGGCGAGTACGCCGCCAAGGTGGCGGCCCTGCTCGCGGCGCCGGGCGGCGTGCCGCCGCGCGGCGCGCGCCTGGACGTCGACCTCCAGGACCTCGCGGCGGCGGCGCCCGACCTGGCGGCGCGGCTGCTGGAGGCGCCGGCCGAGTGCATTCCCCCGTTTGAAGAGGTGGGGGAGGGAGGGAGGAGGGGTGATGAACGCCAAGGGGCTGCCGGGGCGCCGCCGGCGCCCGCCAAGCGGCGCACTGGCGCCAGGGGCAACCGCGCGCGCGATCTGGGGGGGGAGGGAAGGGCGCGGGCCGCGGCAACCGCGTTCCCGCCATCCCGCGCGCGCGCGCGCGCGCCGGCCGACCCCCCGCTCCCCTCGTCCAGGCCCTGGACGACCTCGCGCGCGCCACCCACCCCAAAGCCCTGCCCGGCCCCGCCCGCCTGCGCCTCGCCTTTTCCGGGCACTACGGGCGGGCGCGGGTGTCGCCCCGGGATTTGACGTCGTCCCTGCTCGGCCGCCTCGTTGCGGTCGACGGCGTCGTCACGCGCGCGTCGCTCGTCCGCCCCAAGCTCGCCCGCTCCGTGCACACGTGCCCGGCGACCGGGGAGACCATCACCCGCGAGTACCGGGACGCGTCGTCGCTGGCGGGGGCGCCGACGGGGTCTGCGTACCCGACCGCGGACGACGCGGGCAACCTGCTCGTCACCGAGTACGGCCTCTGCACCTACACCGACGCCCAAACCATCACGCTGCAAGAGCTCCCGGAATCCGCGCCCGCGGGGCAGCTGCCGCGGTCGGTGGACGTCGTGCTGGCGGCCGACCTGGTCGACGCGGCGAAGCCGGGCGACCGCGTGCGCGTCGCGGGCGTCTACCGCGCGACGCCCCCAAAGGCGTCCGGAACCATGTCGGGAGTCTTCCACTCGCTCGTCATCGGGTGCCGCGTCGCCAAACTGGGGGCGGCGGCGGGCGACGCCGCGCTCGACGCGGCCGACATCGAGCGCTGCGAAGCGTTGGCCGCCTCGCCCGACGTCCTGGACCGCCTCGCCGCCTCGCTCGCGCCCTCCATTTACGGGCACGACCTGGTGAAGAAAGGGCTGATCCTGCAGCTGCTCGGCGGGCGGGAGCGCGTCCTGGACAACGGGACGCGCCTGCGCGGCGACGTCAACGTCCTCCTCGTCGGCGACCCTGGCGTCGCCAAGTCGCAGCTGCTGCGCGCTGTCATGGCGCTGGCCCCGCTCGCGGTGTCCACCACGGGCCGCGGGTCGTCGGGCGTCGGGCTGACGGCGGCGGTGACCACCGACCGCGACACGGGCGAGAAGCGCCTCGAAGCCGGCGCCATGGTGCTCGCCGACCGGGGGGTGGCGTGCATCGACGAATTTGACAAGATGAACGACGGCGACCGGGTCGCCATTCACGAGGTGCGGAGGGCGGGAGGGCGGCGGGCGTTGGCGACGGCGTGGCGGCCCGCCCCGCTCTTGCCCGCCGCGCCCCACCCCCCCCCCCCCGCCCCCCACCCTCCCCCGCGCAGGTCATGGAGCAGCAGACGGTCACCATCGCCAAGGCCGGCATCCACACGTCCCTCAACGCGCGCTGCTCCGTGCTCGCGGCGGCCAACCCGCTCTACGGCTCGTACGACCACTCGCTCTCCGTCGCGCGCAACGTCAACCTCCCGGACTCGCTCCTGTCCCGGTTCGACCTCCTCTTCGTCCTGCTGGACAACGCGACCGCCGCCCGCGACCGCGCCATCGCGGAGCACGTGCTCGGTCAGCACCGCTGGCGCGCGGCCGGCGACGACGGCCGCGGGCCCGCGCCGGCCGACGGAGGGCTGGGCGTGCTGGGAGAGGACGACGGGGGGGACGGGCGCCGGGCGGCGGCGCCCGCAGGGCCGGACGGCGGGATGCACGTCACGTACGACGCGCGCCTCTACGGCCCGCGCGCGCCCGGCAAGCCCCTGCCCCTCTCCTCCGCCTTTCTGCGCAAGTTCCTAGCGCTCGTCAAGCGGCGCACCGCCGACATGGGGCTCACGGCGGCGGCGCAGGACGCGATCGCCGACTTTTACGGCGAACTGCGCGCGGGGGCGGCCGCGGGGGCGGGGGCGGCCGCGCCCCTCCCCGTCACCGTGCGCACGCTCGAGACCGCCATCCGGCTGTCGACCGCGGCCGCGCGCGCCCGGCTGTCGGCGGAGGGGGTGACGGTGGACGACGTGGCGGTGGCCAAAGACTTGATGACGCGCATGCTCGACGTCGACGCCGCGGACGCCGCGGACGCCGCCGCGGCCGCCGTCGCCGCCGCTGCCCCTCCGGCGCCTTCGCCTGACTCGCGCCCGCCGTCGGCGGGTGCCTCCCGCCCCGCCAAGCGCGCCCGCCGCGGCGCCGCGGCCGCGTCGGGCGGCGGGTCGACCGACGCGGGCGCCGGCGCGCCGCCCGCGGACGACGCGACCTCGGCCGAGGAGGGCGTGCTCGTCGCGGTCGCGGCCGCGGTGCGGGAGCTGCTGCTGGAGCAGGTGAGGAGAAGTGAGGGAGGGAGGGAGAGGGTAGGAAGGAGCCGCGGCGTGCGCGTCGACCCCCCCCCCCCCCCCCCGCTTCTTACAGCGCGGCACCACGTCTTTGTCCCTGACCGACCTGACGACCCGGCTGCGGTCCTCCGGCTCGCGCCTCCCGCGCGCCGACGTCGCGTCCGCACTCGCCACCATCGAGCTGCGCCACAACGCGGGCGACCGGGGGCCCGCCATCGTGCCCATCATGTACGACCCGGAGGCAGAGCGGGTGTATGACGAGTCGGCGTGAAAAGGGGAGGAGAGGGTGGGGTGGCGGGTGGGGCGGGTCGAGGGCGGTGGGGCGTGCCGGCGCCCGCGCCCGCGCCGGCGCGCCTTCCTTGCGGGCGTGTCGGGCGTGGGCGGGGCGCTGGGACCGGGCGCGGTGTGTCGCGCGTCGCGGAGGTTGAGCGGAAGGAGAGAGACCGCCGCCGCTCTCTCGCCGGCGACGCGCGCAGCGAGCGCCGCCCACACCGCCGCCCGCCGTCCCCCGGCGCCGGCACCCCCCCGCTTTCCGCCGACGCGTGCGCGACTCGCACACGCGCCGCTCCACCGGCGCCCCAGCGCCCCCACGGCCGACGCCGGCGCCTGAATTGTCGCTTGCCTCCCAGACCTAGCCGCGCGCTCCACCGCGCCCCCTACAGCCGCCGCCACACCCCCCTCTCCTTCTAAGATGGTGGACCCGGGCGATATCCTCCCCTCCTACATCGACCGCGGCCGGTCCGGCGCCGATTTCGGGCGCGCCAATGGCACGCCCCGCGCTGGTCGCGCCGCGCCCGGCGCCGTGACCGTCGACATCACGCGCGCCACTGTGCCCGCGTCCAAGGACCTCAAGACCGCCTCCCTGTCGCTGGACGGTGCCGGCGACGTGGAAGGTTTGGACATCGCATTCGATAGGCTGTCCTTCACGGTGCCGGGCCGCCGTGGCAGCTCGGGCGTGCAAATTCTGCGCGAAGCGTGCGGCTTCGCGTCGGCGGGGCGGCTGACGGCGATGCAGGGGCCGTCGGGGGCGGGCAAGGTGAGTGGCCTGGGGGGCTTGGGGTGGCGGGCGCGGGCGGGACTCGACGCCGGGCCGCGCCCCCCAATGTGGGGCGCGCGGTCGCCGTCTGGGGCGCGGGGCGCGGGACGGGGCGGCCGGCGGCTGGGCGGCCGTGCGCCGCATGCGGCGCGCGCGCGGCACCGCGGGCAATAGCCGCGCCCCGCTTCCGCCCCCGCTCTTCCGCCAACAATCTTGAGCCATCATTCTAAGGCCCCAGGGGGCGCGGAAATGCCTGCAGCGACCGCCTTCCCCGCACGCCTTTTTCTAACCTCCTCCCTCCCTCCCCCCTCCCCTCCTCCTCCTCAGTCGACCCTCCTCAAAGTCCTCGCCTGCGCCATCTCTGGCGGCGAAGTCCGCGGCCACATCTACGTCAACGGGGCCCCCATCGTGGCCAAAGAGTTTCGCACGCAGTCGGCCGTCGTGTGGCAGCGCGACATTTTGCTGCCGACGGCGACGGTGCGCGAAGCCATCATGACGTCCGCCCAACTCAAGCTCGCGCAGCGCATGCCGGCGAGCGAGAAGAAGCGGCGCGTGGACGACATCATCCGCGAGCTGGTGCGAGAGGAGAGGGAGAGAGATGGACGAGAGGAGAGAGGATCGGAAAGGGAACAAGTCCTTTCCTGCCCCCCAACACGCCCACCCTCCCCACCCTCCCTCTCCCCACCCTACAGGGCCTGGACCACCGCGCCGACATGATGATCGGGGAGGACCTGGACGGCACCGTCTGCTCCGTCTCTGGCGGTGAGCGCCGCCGCGTGTCGATCGGCATCGCGCTCGTCACCGACCCCCGCGCCGTCTTCCTCGACGAGCCGACGACGGGCCTGGATTCCGACGGCGCCCTGTCCACCGTGCGCCTGCTCAAACGCCTCGCGGGCGCGGGGCGCACCGTGCTGTGCACGATCCACCAACCGTCGGCCGACATTTGCGAGCGCTATGACGACTTCATTCTCCTCGCTGGCGGCCAAGTGCTCTACTGTGGCGCGTGGTCGGAGGCGGAAGCCTACTTCACCAAGCTGGGCAGGCCGTGAGTGGAAGAGGAGGGGGAGTGGGGAGCGAGAGTGAGTTTTTTTCCCTCTTTCGCACCCTGTTTCCAACAATCATTCCCTCCCTGCCCCCGCCCCCCTCTTCCAGCCGCCCCTCCTACCGCAACCTGGCCGAACACATCATGGCCCTCGCCAAAGACGCGCGCGTCGTGGGCGCGGCCGCGGCCGCGCACCGCGAGGGGTGGGACCTCGACGCGGTGCTCGGCGCCGACGCCGAGGCCGGCGCCCCCCCCGGCGCGACCGGCCCGCCGGGGTACGAACGCTCCCTGTCCCGGTGGTCGCTGCGGCACACGGTGACCGCGCTCAACGCCGTGCAAGCGCTGGGGCTGGACTCCTCGGAAGTCGCGACGTCGGCGACGCACCAAGTCGCCGTCCTCTCGGCCCGCTTCTTCCGCCACATGTACCGCGCGCCGCTCAACGTCGCGGTACAGCTGGTGCAGTACCTCTTTTTCGGCACCCTGGTCGGCCTCACGTACTGGCGCGTGCCGTCCGACGCGGCGGGCGGCACATTCGACCGCGTTGCCTCGCTCTGGTTTGTCACCGCCTGCCTTGTCCTCCAACCCGCGCAAAATGCGGTCGCCGTCTTCTCCCGGGAGCGCGCGCTGCTGCGGCGGGAGACGGGGGGGCAACTCTACTCGTTTGGCTCGTACTTTGTCGCCAAGTCGCTGACCCAGCTCCCGCTCCAACTCGCGTTCGTGCTCGCCTTTTCCGTGCTCGTCTACATGATGATCGGGTTCCAGGCGTCGGTATCCAAGTTCGCCGTCTTCTACGGGGTCCACGTCCTGGTCGCCCTCGCGTCTGACACGGTCGGCCAACTCACCTCGTCCCTGCACCGCGAGCACGTCGTCGGCCAGATTCTCAACGGCATGCTCTGCCTGCTCTTGCTGATGTTCACCGGGTTTATCCAAACCAAGACGCCGATCTACTTCGTGTGGCTCAAGAAATCGAGTTATGTCGCGTTTGCGTACTCGGCCGTCGTCGCCAACGAGTTTTCCGGCCTCGCCCTCGCCCCGCCGGCCGGGTCGCCCCCGGGCACGGCCCCGGTGCCCGGCATGAGCGTGGTCCCCTCCAACGTCAACAACGGCCTGTCGATCGCGCAAGACTTTGGGTGGCTCGTCGGCATCGCGGTCGCGATCCGGGTGGTGACGTACCTCTGGATCAACACCGCCATTCGCAGGCACTGGCTGTGAGGGGGGGAGAGGGGGGTGTTTGGTTGGTGGTGGGTGGCGGGCGTGCGGCGGGGGCACGGCTGGCTCCTCTCGCGGTTTGGTTTCTTCCTCCGGCGGCGGCTCCTCCTTTCCTCCCTCATCCTCATCGCGCCGCGACCATCTGCTTTCGGACCCGCATCCATCCATCCATCTACCCTGCGCGGCTACGCCGCGCTCGGGCGGCGGCGGCGCGCGCGCGGGGAGCCCCGCGTCTGTCTCGGTTCCCCGCGCCGCCGCCGCCGCCGACTGCCAGCCGCGCCGCCGCGCCCGCGCGTGTGAATCAATTCCCGCACGGTACCAAAGGCAATGACAACAGTTTCGGTGCGCGCATCTCTCTCTCTCACACTTTCTTCTCTCGTTCACTCGACGACGACGCGAATCGTTGCCAACCCCGGGTCGGCGCACACCACCCGCCCCCCCGCGCCCGCCACGGCGACGACCCATGCCAGCGCCTCCTCGGTGCACCGGTCGCCGGGCGCGAGGGCGGGGACGCCCGGGGGGTAGGGCACGATCGCCTCGGCGGCGACGCGGCCCGCGGCGGCGGACAGCGGCACCGCCTCCCACGCGCCAAAGAGGGCGTCTCGCGGGGAAAGGGCGACTGGAGGAGGCGGTGGCGGGCGCGGCAAACGCGGGGGGGCGTGCTGGGGCGTCGGCGACACGACCGCGAGCGCCCTCTCGAGCGCGCGCGCGTCGCCCTCGCCCGACCCCGCCCCGAGCGCCAGCACGACCGCCGCGTCGGTCGCCATCTCTGGCACCGCGCCGGCAGCCTCCAAAGCGGCCGCCAGGGCGTGGCCGGCGCGACCCTCGCGGCGCAGGGTGAGCCGCAGCGGGTCCCACCCCGCGACGCCGGCGCCGTGCGCCTCTTCATCCGCCAGCAGCGCCCAGTCCGACGCCGCCCTGACGACCTGCGCGCACGCGGCCGCGGCGGCCAGGGGCGCGTCCCACGCGCCGGGCGCCGCGCCGGCCGCGACGCCCGACTCGGACGCGGCCATCAGCAGGTAGGACGGCGACGACGACTGCAGCAGGCGCAGCGCGCCATCCGCGCGGGCCAGCAGGCCGGAGGAGACAGCGACCGGCGACGCATGCAGTAAAGCGGCCTGGGTGAGGGTGGCGAGCGTTTTGTGCGCCGACGCGGCCGCGAGCACGCCCGGGTCTGCGCCGCGCGGCCGCGCCGCCGGCGCGGGGAACGCGGGGTGCAGCCCAAAGTGGGCGCCGTGCGCGGCGTCCACGATGAGGGGGACGGCGGCCGCGGCGCACGCGGCGGCGATGCCTGGGAAGGAGAGAGAGGGTGGGGGTCGCGCCGCGCGCTCTGCTCTCTCGCCGCCCCCTCTTCTCTCTTCTTCCTCACCGTCCACGTCCGCCACTGCGCCATAATAGGTGGGCGACACGATGAGGACGGCGCCGACGGCGTCGCCACGGGCCGCGGCGGCCTCTAGCCCGGCCGCGACGGCCGCCGCCGTCGGCGGGTGCGCGAGCCACCCCCACGCCGCGCCCGCGGCCGGCGGGTCGAGCCACGCCACGGACGCGCCGGCCAGGGCAGCGCCGGCGGCGGCGCACTGGTGCGCGGCGCGCGTGGCGAGGAGAGTCAGAGGGGACGAGGGGGAAGCGCGCGCCGACCCCGCCCCCGCCCCCGCCGCACACGTCGCCAGCACGGCCGCGTGCACACCCACCGTGGCCCCGTTGACGAGCAGGCGGGACGCGGCGACGCCGTAGGCGGCCGCGACGGCGGTTTGGGAGGCCGCGATCGCGCCGGTCGGTGCGGAGAGGACGTCGAGGCCCTCCAACTCGGTGAAATCCAGCCCCCACGGACCATATTTATCCAAGGCTCGTCCCAGGGGACCGGCAGCGGCGCCGCGCTTGTGGCCGGGGACGTGGAAAGAGGAAAAAGGGGTTGCCGCGCGCGCGAGCAGGGCGGCCAGCAGCGGCGGCGGGTCGGACGCGGCCGCCGAAGCCACCACGGCGCGCGGCGTGGGTCGTACCGGACTGCCAGAGGCCGCGGCGGGCCGGAAGCGGGCCGCCATCGGGCGCCGGGTCGGAGCCGGCGCCGATGAGAGTGCCGGCGGCCGCCAGCCCACCTCCCCCATCACTCTCCGCCGCGGGCCGCCTCCGCTCCGCGCGCCGCGCGCCACCCCCCGGCGCACCGCCGAGCGGCGCCCCGAGCCCCTCCGCCGCCGCCGCCTCCGATCGGTGCGCGCGAGCGTCGCGCGGACCGCGGCGACCGCCGCCGCCCTCTCCCCCCGCCCCCACCGCCCCAACACCATGTCCCGCTTCTACCGCGGCGGCGCCGGCGCCGGCTTCGCGAAGCCCGAGTCCGCCCTCAAGCGGTCGCAAGAGCTCTCCGCGGTCGGCCAAAAGGGGGCCGCCCTGCGCGTGCTGCACGATGTGGTGTCTTCGAAACGGCACCGGACGTGGTCCAAGGCGTTGGAGGACGTCGCGCTGGCCTATTTCGACCTGTGCGTTGACCTGCGCAAGGGGCGCTACGCCAAGGACGGCCTCATCCACTACCGCAACGTGTGCCAGCAGGTGAGAAGGAGGGATGGGGGGTGGGGTGGGGCGGGGCGCTGAGCTGGCGGGCCCGCGCGGCGGCGCGGCGCGGGGATCGGGCCGCCGGCGCGTCGCGCGCGGGCGGCCGAGGGGCGGGCCGCTGCGCCCGCCGCCACGGGCGCGCCGGTGGAGACGAGCTGGATCGCGCAGACGGGCGGCGGGCCCCGATCGGGGCGCGGTTGGGCGGCGGCGCGGCCGCCAGGTGCGCGATGCCGTGCCACCCCCCAAACCCCCTCCCTCTCCCCCCTCCAGGTCAACGTCGGCTCCCTGGAGGACGTGGTCAAACACCTCCTCACGACCGCCACCGCGCGCGCCGAGGGCGCCCTGGCCGCGGGCGGCGGTGCCGTCGACGTCGACGACCTCGAAGCCGACGCCGGCCCCGACGCCCTGCTCGCCGCCGCCGCGGACGCGGGCAAAGGGGCTGCCGCGGCGG
>Ga0315274_10009585_pt1 | contig 13977 bp, 18 predicted proteins | sample YL17G02_20_MG_FD_203700 | JGI IMG/M metagenome (GOLD analysis project Ga0315274, IMG submission 203700) | Sediment microbial communities from Yellowstone Lake, YNP, Wyoming, USA - YL17G02_20 | ecosystem: Environmental > Aquatic > Freshwater > Lake > Sediment | place: USA: Wyoming | collected...
AACGATGCACGATCAAATTGCTCGAAGATATGAAGGACTCCGAAGGCCTTAAAAATGCGGCCGACACTTACACCGATATGGTCGAAAAATTCCGCACTCTCGTCTCGCCCCGGGCGGACGGTTCTCCAAAACGAATTGTCCGATCCTCGACTCTATTTGGCGACCGCAGATATCGCGGGAATTGGTGGTAAAATGCAATCGTTGAATTTGCAACTCCGCGGCTTATACACTCACCCGAATCCGCTCTCCGAGGTTCCCCCCGGAGCGCTTTTGACGGCAAAAAATTGCGTGATGGATAAAGAAGGGATCATCGAAAACCGCCGCGGGTTTAAAAAATACGGGATCGACGGCGTCACGAAAGCCGATCAGCTTTTTAATTTCAAAGACAAATTATTAAAAGCTTACGATTCAAAAATGGCCTACGACTCAGATGATGCCGGGACGTGGGTTGACTATACGGGATCATTCGCGGCGCCGACCGGGGCGATCAATATCCGCGGGCTGGAAGCGAGCAAAAATTTCTTTTTTACAACGACGGCCGGGATTTATAAGCTCGACGCCGTGACAGGGACTCCCGGGCTGGCCGGGATGGTCAAAGCTCTGGACGGATCAGGAGCGATCACGGCTCTCGGGACTGGTTTTTTTACAAACAATAATCAAGTCGCATATCGAATCGTTTGGGGGATCACGGACGCCAACAACAATTTAATCCTCGGATCGCCGAGTTCGCGGATCACGGTCGTCAATGCTGGGGCGACCCCGGAAGACGTCATCCTCACTTTCACGATCCCGGCTGGAATCACGGTCAATCATTTCTATCAAATTTATCGCTCCGGGCTCTCTGGCGGATCAGCGATCACGGCGAACGACGAGCTCGGCCTCGTCATCGAAGACAATCCGACCGCGGGCGAGATCACGGCCGGGACGATCACTCTCACCGACAGCACCCCGGACAATTTGCGCGGCGCCACGCTTTACACTTCACCGAGCCAGCAGGGAATCGCTCAGTCAAACGATCAGCCGCCGCTCGCGCAAGACATCGCCTTTTATAAAAATTTGACACTCTACGCCAACACAAAAACAAAGCAGAGATATACGATCACTTTGATCGCAGTCAACGCTTCCGGGATGGTCGCAAACGACACGGTCACGATTGGCGGGATCACTTACACCGCCAAAGCGGCCGAAAACGTGGCCGCGGCTCAGTTCAAAGTCACGACAGCACTCACCCCGGCCGAAAACATTGATGCGACCGCTCAGAGCTTAGTCAAAGTCATAAATCTCTACGCTGGCAATACGCTTTACTACGCCTACTATTTATCGGGATATAATGATTTGCCCGGGAAAATTTTACTTGAAGAGCGAGCGATCGGAGGCGCGGTGTTCTCGATCACGGCCTCAAACGGCGCCGCGTTTAATCCGACGCTCCCCGCGTCCGGGACGACGATTTCGTCCACGAATGAAGAGTCAAAAAATCGGATTTATGTTTCAAAATTTCAACAGCCGGAAGCCGTGCCAACCGCGAATTATATCGACGTTGGATCAGCCGATAAAAATATTTACCGCGTCATTGCGCTCCGCGACTCGGTTTTTATTTTCAAAGAGGACGGAGTCTTCCGGCTCACGGGCGAATCGCTGGAAAATTTCGCCGTGTCTCTCTTTGACGTGACGGTCATCCTCACCGCCCCGGAGACCGCCGTTCCGTTCAACAATCAGATTTATGCCTACACCACGCAAGGCGTCGTCGCCATCTCCGACACCGGGTCGGCTATTATGTCGCGCCCGATTGAGGTCGACTTGCTCCCGATCACGACATATCCGAATTTTTCATCGGTCACTTTCGGCGTCGCTTATAATTCAGACAGAAAATATATTCTCTTCGTTCAAACAAAATCGACCGACACTTATCCGACGCAGGCCTACGTTTACAATGCAATCTCGAATCAATGGACGACGTGGGTGATGAACAGAGGGTGCGGAATCGTCAACTCAGCCGATGACAAGCTTTATTTAGGCGATGCGACGAGCGGGTTCGTATATCAAGAGCGCAAGAGCTATACACTTGATGATTATGTCGACGGCGAAGCTTTCGTCACGATCGTCAGCTCGTCCGGGACGACAGTCACTTTGACGTCGACCGCGGACGCGGTTGTCGGCTTCCAGCTTTATCAAGCGGTCGGAATTTCAAACATCGTGGAAATTGTAGACGCGGTGACTATCACAGTCGCAGACGTCATCGCTTGGGCGCCGGGCTCCGCGGCCGTGCTCGAGCCGATCCCGACGACGTTTCAAACAATTCAGCAGACCGCAGGCAATCCCGGGATTTTGAAACATTTCCGCGACATCACAATTTTTTTCCGAAAGGCAAATTTCAAACAGCTCGCGGTCGGAGTGACGTCGGACATTTCATCGTCGATAGAACGGACAGACATCGAGCCGTTTGTCGAGGGGCTTTGGGGTCAATTTCAATGGGGCGCGCTGGGTTGGGGCGGCGGTGAAATAACATTTCAAGCGATTCGCACTTTGATCCCGCGAAATAAAAATCGCGCCCATTGGATTAATATTTCGGTTGATCACAGTTACGCCCGGGACTATTTCGCAATCGCCGGGCTCTCATTGATGTATGCGCCTATGAGCGAGAGGGTCAAATAATGTCAACGCTTCCGCCGATAAATAGAATCTCAAAGGAAGACTTAAAAGATGCTCCGCAATGGATTGATCGCCTTTTGTACCCCCTTAATTTATTTTTCGATAGTGTATATCGCGGACTTAATCATTCGCTCACGTTTCAAGATAATATCGACAGTCAGGAAATTTCGTTTCAAGTGACGGCCGGGGCGGCCGCCGTAAACAACACGGCAAAGTTTACCGTGACAATGAAAAACAAACCGACGGGCGTGATTATGAAAAGCGCGACGCTGGTGGCGGGAAATTACACTCCGATCGGGGCGCCAGTTTTTATCGAATGGTTTTTCGAGGACGGTTACATAAATATCACGGCAATTTCCGGGCTCACGAACGGCAAAGTCTACGATTTTATAATTTTATTGATTTAAGGGGGCGTTATGGCGTATGCACAGAGCATTCTCGACGAAGAGCAAAAAAGGAATCAGGCCGCACAAAGCGGAAACGCGCCCGCCCCGGCGTCGGTTGGCGGTGCGGCTCTTTTGGGCGGCGGCGGATCGGCGCCAGCTTCGGGCGGTGCTCAGACTCCCTCGAGCTCCGGGAGCTGGACGAATCTAAAATCATACATTAATGCGAATCAGCCGCAGACGATGGATTTGGCCGGGAAGGTAAGCCAGAACGTTGTCGGCACCGGGGAAGCGGCAAAACAGGCGATGTCGAATTTGCAAGGCGGCTATGAGTCGCAGTTAAAATCGAGCGCCGTCCCGTCAAATTACGAAGAGATGATCAAGTCGGCAAATGAAAATCCGCAAGCGTTCGCGGCCAACCCTCAACAAGTCGAATCGTTCTCGAAATTGAGACAGGGGCTTTATAACGCACCGTCATCTTTTGTAGAACAGCCGGGATATGGCGAGGCGGCAACAAAGGCGACCGCGGCGGGGGCTTTGTCTTCGCAAGCGCAGACGCCGAGCGGTCAGCAGGAAATGATCAAAGCTTTAAACCCGAATATGACAGCGGGCAATTTGCGATTTAATCAATTACTTTTGGGCGGAAACTTGGGAGCCCGGGAGAGCGTGGTCAATGCGGCCAAACCTTATGGCGATTTGAGAAAAAATCTCGAAGACGTCGCGGCGCAGGAAGAGCAAAAGCGGCAAGAAAACATCGCCGCGATCGAGCCCGCAAAGAAAGCGGTGCAAGAAAAATTTGTCACTCCGCAAACCGAGTCATTAAAAAAATTCGAGGAGCAAGTCAATCAGCGCATTAAAGACTCGGCGCAAGACTTCAACAAAAATAACGTCATTAGAAATTTACAAAATTATCTTACGGGCGACACGTCAAATTTGACGTTAGACGAATTGAAAAACTTCGGAATCGACACACCGATCCCGTTTGGCGAGACGTGGTTGCAAGCGCCCGGCGAAGCTCCCGTCAAAGAATATAAACAGACGATCGATCCGAACAAGGACACGTCATTGACTCCATTGCGGATGGTCAACAATCCATTGACGGGATTGAAAAAACAAGGTTCCGCCGCGACTGGGTCAGAATGGCTCTCGAAATATTTCCCCGGGACGAAGTATTCAGAGGGAGAGGCGAATCGCGCAAGCGTTTCGACGAGAGATGAAATTGCGCGGACGCTTGCATTGCAACAACTTCTCGGCGAAGGCATCGCCCCGTTTTATAATTACAATGATCAATTTCAGGCCGGGACATACAATCCCGCCGCGTACGGAAAAACGAGCGTTCAATTTACATAAGAAACAAAAGGAGAAATTTTTATGATTCCAGCATTGATCGGGGCAGGAGTGGCGGGAGCGGGGTTACTGGGGGCGTTTGATAAAGGCGATCCCGGGGCTAAATTTAACAATGCGGCTTATAATGAATTTGGAAATATAACTCAACCGTCAGCCGAGGAATTGCAATATCAGATTCAGCAATTGCAATTGCAAGGGCTCATCACTCCCGAAGAGGCCGACACGATAATGCAAGACCCCTCGCTTTTGGCAAAGATTACCGGGAGCCCGGAGGCAAAATCCGCACAGATGACGGCGCTCGGTCAATTGCAGGATATCGGAGCGCAAGGCGGGATGACGGTCGGAGACAAAGCGACCCTCGCAGAGATCAATGCGGCCAACGCCGCCAAACAGCGCGGAAGCCGGGAAGCTCTGGCGATGAATGCCCGGGAGCGCGGCGTCGGAGGTTCCGGGGTGGACTTAGTTTCGCAGATGATCAATCAGCAGTCCTCAGCCGGGAATGAAAATTTGCAGGGGCTCGAGGTTGCTAAACAGGCGCAACAGCGGGCGCTCGAAGCAATATCTCAGAGTGGACAGCTTGGCGGACAGATCGAGAGCCAGCAATTCGGCGAAGAGGCCACGAAAGCGGCCGCGGCCGATGCGATCAACAAATTCAATGCGGCAAATAAACAAGGTGTCGAAATGACAAACGTCGCCGCCCGCAACACGGCGCAAGGTCAAAACCTCGCAGAAAAACAAAGAGTTTCGGACGTGAACGTCGGGCTCACCAATCAAAAGGCCGCCGCGGACGCCGCGACAAAACAGCAAGTTTTTGAAAACAAACTGAAAATCGCGTCCGGCAAAACTGGCCAGCTTTCAAATATGGCGCAGGGAGCCCGCGAAACGCAGGCCGGGAATGAAGCGATGAGCGGCGCGCTTGTTGGCGCTGGCGGTCAAATTCTGGGTCAGGCGTTGCAAAAAAAATGGAATCCAGTCACGGGAAAATACGAATAAGGAGCGACTAAAATGGCAACCGATCCACGAACGATAGAATTTTTAAAAAGAGCAGGATATAAATTCCCCGAAGTTCCAGCGGTTTCGGCGATGAATTTGATCCCCAAAAATCAGCCGTTGACGATGGATCAGTTTGTCCCCACAACTCCGCCAGCCGCCGAAGTGGAGGCGACTCCGCCCGTCGACAATACAATTCCGCCAGTCCCTCAACGTCCGCCGCTCGGCTGGGGCGATGCTCTGGGGCAGGCGCTCGCAGGATATGGCGACGCAATGCTGGCGCGCACCGGGAGACCCGGGTCAGCTCTCAAGAGCACGATCGCGGCAAAACAAATTTCAGATCAGCAATCAATGGAAGATCAACAGAGAGGAATCGATCGGCAACAAAAAACCGTTGAAAAACAGCAGGCGGATCGCAGAAATAAAGCCGTCGCCCGGATGGCAAACTCAGTCACGGGGAAACCCGACGTTTTCAAAGATATGAATGCGGACGACATTTTGAAGGCGCTCTCGACAGTTATGAAACCCGAGGATTTGAACAACTATTTTAAAGCCGAGCTTTTGAAGCTCAAAAAAGAGGAGCTGGGATTAAAGGGCGGGGAGCTGGAATTGAAAAAAGAAAAGGAAATGAAAAAGCCCCCGGTTCTTACGAAAGGGCAAGAGGCAGTCGACCGAGATTTCGCCAAAGATTACAACGATTTCGTGACGGCCGGAGGGTACGCCGACGTGCAAAAGAGCGTCAGCCAATTGAAGGGTGTTTCGGAAGATCTCGGGAAGACCGACACGGCGAGCGGCGGGATGATCGGAATGATGCCAAAATTTGCCCGCGATATTGTCGTCCCAAAGGGGGCGGCGCTTCAAGACACGGTCGAGGAAATAGTTCAAAGAAATTTAAAGCTCGTTTTGGGCGGGCAGTTTACTCAAAGAGAGGGCGAGTTATTGATGGAGCGGACATTTAACCCTCGCCAAAGCGAAAAAGAAAACAGGCGAAGAGTCGATCGGCTTGTTAAGCAAATTGATGAGGCGGCAAAGGCAAAGTCGGAGGCCGGGGCTTATTACGAAGAGCACGGCACTCTCGCCGGGTTCAAGGGCAAATTATACAGATCGGCAAACGATTTTCTCTCTGATGAAAAGCCGGGCGGAAAGTCGGCACCGAGGCCTCTCGGGGTCAATGCGATGACGGATGACGATTTAATTGCTCAGGCAAGAGGAAAATAAAATGGAAAATATAACCCGGGCGGAATTTATAAAAAAAGCCGTTGATGCTGGGATCGAAGATGACAAGATCAAAGAGCTTTTGAATAAGCGCCGGGAACAGATCGGAGCGTTCGCGGATGAGGCGCCAGCCGTCCGGGAGCCGGACGAGGTCATTCCCGCTTGGAAGTCGGGCATTATGGGCGCCGGACAGGGGTTTACAGCCAATTTGGGGGATGAAGGGGCGGCACTCCTCACCGCATTGACAAAAAAGGCACAATCCGCGCTTCCGGGAGGGGCTCCCGTAGACTTCGGCGAGGCATATCGCGGCGCCCGGGGAGCATATCGCGGCGCATTCAATAAGGCGCGAGCGGCTAACCCAAAAACCTATTTTGCCGGAGAGATGGCAGGCGGCGCCGGGCAGATGGCTATTCCGGGCGTTGGGGCATCGATGACGATGCCAAAATTGATGGCTTTGGGAGGGTTACAGGGGTTCGGAGCATCCGAAGCGGATTTGACGTCTGGCAATTTAAGCGATTACGCAAGCGCCGCGACAGACACAGGCGCCGGGGTCGCCACGGCTGGAATTTTAGGCAAAGCGACACCGCTGGCGCTCAAGGGCGCCGCCGCCATAGCTAAACCCGTTATGAAAGGGCTCGGCTGGGCTGGAAAAAAGGCATTGAGCACCGTTTTTGGTCCATCGATGGAGGCGGTCGAACAGAAATTTGCCCGTCCCGGGCAGATCGGAGAGATGACTCCCCGGGTCCCGGAGCTTACGGCACGGCTTCCCGGAATTTTTAAAACTCTACAAAAACAAATTTCAGACCTCGACACCGCGGCTTGGAAAACATTAAGGACGTCAGCAAACGAGAAGGAAAGGGCAGTCCCGGTTTCATTTCTGAAAGATGAATTGATGAAATTGAAAAACTCAATGGTAATCCCAGCCGGAGAGGGAGCATCGGAGTCCGCGATTGTCGGGTCAGCACACCAAAAAGCCGCCGGAGTGATGGACAAATTTTTGAAAGATGTCGAAGGTTTTGTCCCAGCGCCCCCGCCCCCGCCGCCCGTGGTCAAGCCGGACATTATGGGAATAATGCCAGAGGCGGTCCCCGTGGCGAAGGTTCTCCCGGCTAACATTTCCGAATCCTCGATGAAAAGATTGATACAAGCCGCGGACGACAACATTGATTGGAATAATCCCGACCTCGGTCCCTCTAATACTTTGCTCGAAAATTTCCGACACGCGATTGACTCTCGATTAAAAACAAATAACCCAGCTTATGAAAAGGCAATGAGACCCGTTCAAGAAAAAACCGAGCTTTTCAATAAGGCAAAGCAATATTTCAACTTAAAAAAAGACGTCGGCGCCGGGATGCTCGAAACGACACAGGGCACAGAGGCAAAAGTCGGCGGGTTGACGGCGAAGGGCAAAACATACGGGCAAGAGCTAACAGAGCAACTCCCGGGGCAAAATTTGACAAAAGCGGTCGAAGACGCCCGGCTCGCCAACGAGTTTGTCGGCGGCGCAACGCAGGGTTCGCGCCGGACAACCCCGGCGACAATGATCGGCGGCGGGATAGGTCACGGAGTCGGTCAAATTGTCGGGATGCCGTGGCTCGGCTCGATGGCTGGGATGGGCGCCGGGGCAATGGCTGGTGGAGCGATTGATTTACAAGGGAAAAAGATGGCAGGGAGCATTATTGATTTTTATATTAAGCACGACCCCGCTCGGCTCGGCAAGTTTGCCGCGCCGCTCGCCAAAGCCGCAAGTCGCGGAGCGCAGGAGGTGGGGATCACTCATTGGGTTTTGTCTAATACAAATTCGGAATATCGTCAAAAACTCAAAGAGTTAATGAATGAGGGGACCAACAATGAGTGAGCTAAAACTCGGCATTGAAACGGAGTCGGAACATTTTAAAACGTTCAAGAAGCTGATGGACGGCAAAAAATACACGATGGAACAGGCGGCGCGGATGGTGGTTCTCGATCATATTGATGAACATCCTCACTATTATTCCCAGCTCCGCAACGTGGGATTAAAATGATTCCTTACGTCAAAATCGGCGATATTTATTTTTCAATGTTCCGCTCGACTCTTAAGCGGGACAACGAGCTGAATAAAATCATTTTGGATGAGCTTAAAATGCAGGTTGATCAGCTCAAAGATTTGCAAGAAATTCAATTGGTCGGCATATTGAACAAGGTTTTAGGTTTTAAACATTTGGCTTCGCGGATTGAAGATGAACGAATCCATTTTAACGACAATGCCCGGGCGCTCTTGAAACAAGCGAAAGAAATTCTCAAGGAGAGCGACCCGGTCAAGATTTTTAAATATAATAAGCGGCTGATTTCGGAAATTTACCCTGAAGAAATGCGCAACATTCCGATTTCTTATTATGTCCGCAATTTTATTGACGGCAAAAAAATATATGCGTTCTGTCTCGCTTCGATTGTCTTTTTTTGGTGGGCGCATTTCAAGCGGGGTTTGTTTTCGGTTGAATTTGATCTGATTATGATTTGGCTGAGCGTTTTAATTATGCTGGCGCGGTCGACAGTTTCTAAAATTATCGGGCATAAATTCTCAAAATATCTATGAGCAATTTAACTTTCGATCCTTACAATCTGCACCATAACGAGAGTCAACTTGAATTTTTGGCGAATCATATCATTGATGACGCCGACCCGAACAATGTTTACGAGGGTTATTCGGTTATTAAAGGCGACTACGCCGATCCCATTTGGAGGATAAGGAGAGTCAGGAGAAACCCGATCAGCGGCTATATGGAAATGCTCTGGGCGGAAGGTGATTTCAAATATGATAAAAAATTTACTCTTCGCGCTTCTTATTCTTATTAGCGGAGGATTTCTTCACGCCGGGGTGACGGTCGCAGATAAAAATTACGAATATAATCTGCTTACCTCAAAATGGGATTTATATCCCTCAACCGCATTTTTTAATGCGGTGGCGGTCGCGACCTCATCGCTTCCGAGCGGTTCGTCAAACTTTATTCAAAACGTCGGCACGTCGTCCGCGCCCGTCTTTAACGTCTCGTCCGGGACGGCTATTAATTTCAACGCCTCGACCGTCACAACTCAAAACCTCATCGTCAACGATCAAGTCATTCTCGCCACGATCACGGCGCACACGTTCCGGGGAGCGGAGATTTTTGTTTCGACGATCAACGGCGCGAGCCCGCTCCACGTTCAAGGGATCGGCGCCCTCACGTTTGGCGATGGCTCGAATCAATACACCGCCGCGGTCATAACCTCAACCGCAAACCTCATCGTCAATACTGATGTTTATGAGCCAAAGCAAGTCAATATCGCATCGGCCACAGTCTCGGAATTGTCGGTCACGACCGGGGCGATCAAATTGGTTTCCGCGCCGATCGAAATGAACGGGAACGTCCATTATCTCAGCAAAGATAAATTGAGCTATGTCTATTTCGACGAAGTCAACCGCTGGATGAGGTACTATTTAGAAGGGCTCGAAGCTTACCGCATCGAGAAATAAACGAAAGGAGAATAATACAATGAAAAAACTACTCACCATCGCCGCGCTGGTTCTATTGTCCGCCAGCATTGCGAAAGCCGCACAAGTCCATTACTTGCAGAACGTGCAGATGGACAAAGACGTCAAATTCGGGGTCAACGCCTCGAGCGCCAACCCGTACGATGCGACCCTCATTTTGAAAAATGCGGCGAGCGATAACGTCACAACGATCAAGTCGACCGAGTCGACGGGGTATAATCTCTATCTCCCGGCGTCCGGCGGGACGGATGGTCAGGCGCTCACAACTCAGTCAAACGGTCAGCTCGGATGGACTTCTGTTTCCACGGTGACGGTGACGGACGCCGTCTCGCAGAGCTTGCAGGCAATCGCCAACAGTTCACACACCGGGATTACGGCCGCCTATACCGCCCCGAATACATTAAACCTCTCGCTCTCGACGAGCGTGATTTTAGACGGGCAGAATGCAAACCTCGGAGTCGTCACAGTCTCATCGATGACGTCGGCCGGGAGCATTACCGCCGGGAGCATCGTCAATCAAGGGTCACTCAATACCGGGAGCGTCACTTCAACCGGGACCATCACGACCGAAGAGAATATCGCAATCAAGCGCGATAAAAAAATCATCCTTAACAAAGATCAGGACTCGAGCTCTTATATTTCCCAGCAGACCGGAGATAATTCGTTGGAATTTTTCAAAAACGGCTTGCTCTATATGCGCTTTGAAGACTGATTGAATGAAGCGAATCTGGGTTTTATTCTCTTTTTTGTTTTTCCCATTAAGCGTTTACGGGGCGGATTTAAAATTCGCCGTCCCCGTAAACGCAAACGGGAATCCCATATTAAACGTTTCTACATTTACGTTTAATTATTCGCAATCCTATACAACAATGAGCGTAAAATTAGACGAGATCGCAGTAGCAACAACAAGCGCCCGGGACTATTCCGGGGACAAGGGAGTCGCGGCTCCTTCGATAAAAATAAATGGAAATTGTTATGTTATGGGATTATTTGGGTTTCAAAAATAAAAGCGGGGTGATTATTATGAAAAAGTTTATGACGGCAATCATTATTTTGTTTGCCGCGTCCCGGGCTCACGCCTTGCAGGTCGGAGATATGACCATCACCGGGAATTTATACGCCGACCAACTCAATGTCAGCACGTTTAACACGGTGGCTCAAATTCGCTATCAGGACGGTTCCGTCCAGACGACCGCTTTGCAGTCGACCGGGAGCGTCGTTTTTATTCAGTCGACGCAAACGATTACGGGCGCAAAGACTTTCGACGCTCCGGCAATTTTTAGGTCGACCGTCAATTTTGTTTATGAGGGAACGGTGTCAACTCTGGCTTATAAGTTCGAGGAGGTCGACCTTGCGACGACCGCATTAAAATTGACGCCAAACAATACGAATTACGTCACGTTGTGGTCGACACAGTCAATCACGGGCGGGAAGACGTTCGGGTCAACGGTCACGATCAATAATGACTTGATGGTCAACGGGACGTCGTATCATACCGGGAACGTCAATATGCTCGGCCGATATATCATAAACTTATCGACTCCCGTCAATGATTTAGACGCGGTCAATAAAGTCTATGCGGACAATTTATTCAAAGTCGTCATCGCGACGAAGCCCGCCGGACTCGCATCGACCTCGAGCTCAATCTGGACGAATTTAATTTCAACGTTTTCGTTTACTTTGCCAACGGGAAATTGGAGTGTGCAGGGCAATTTCAATGCGACCTTTACTTCCTCAAACGGGAACGTCGTGGCTTATTTTCGGATGGTGATAAACAATAGCGAAATGACAGGGGCGTCAAATATTGCGAATCAGGGGGCAGGGACGCGGGCGTCGCATATTGCATTAAACACTTTTGAAAATTTAACGGGCGGGACATATAACGTTTATGTCGATTGGAGTTCACCGAACGGAATCGCAATCACACAAGACCCCGCGACGTGGAAAAGAGTCTTGATTATTAATGCGGAGAGGACACAATGACAACTTTAACCTATACAAAGACACCTATTGCCCCGGAAAAACTATGTGACGAAATTTTGGTCGCCGTCGGCAAAAAATTGCGACGAACAGATGACGCGGAAATCCTCGATGGAAATTATGAATATATCCAGCCGCAGCTCGAGTTAAATTTCAATGACAATTTAACTCCGGCGGAGATAACGAGTGTCGACGGTGTGGTCGCGTCCCACACGCCTTAATTTACAATTTGATATTTTTAGTCCATCCCGGGCGCGCCCACGCCATATAATCATCGATCACTTCAATCGCTTCCCGCGCCCCAAAAGCGATGACGGCCTCAAAGCCGTTTGCTTGTAACTTCTCTAAAAACTCCGCTTGCCACGGCGAAATTTTTCCGGCTTTTTGAATTTTGGGAATTGCGGGGACTTTCAACTCAATAAATAAAGAATGTTTACCTCCTCTGGGTTCAAATATCATAATGTCCGGGCATCCGCGAATATAACCCATCATTTTCATTTTCTTTGCTGTCCCCATTGACGTTCTCATTCCTCCACACGATGCCGTCCAACAAATATTTGGATAAGAAAATCTTATATGAGTTGCAACAGCAAGCTGATGACTAAATTCATCGTGTCGCATTTTTTTTGTCTCCCAAAATGTAGAATAATTTATTGATTTTACTCTTCGACATTTTGACGAAATATTTCGGCTCGTCGTTTCGCTCTTCGTCGACATAAATCCGGCCGAGCAAGCGATCGACTTTTTTCTTCGTGGCGCGGAAGTCCCGGATCAGGCGCAGGCGCTCGCGTTGATAATCGTCGTAACCGCGGCGCTGGCTTATCTTATGTTTCAAATAATGTTTTTGATTTGAAACGATGGCCGATAGGCGGTCAATGATCCGCGAGTTTTGCCGTTTCACAGTTTGATATTTCTTAATCAACCCGTCAAGGTAATTCCGCGCTTCGGTCTTCGTCATTGCCTCTCTGAATTCTGCGTATTTATCTTTCATATTAGTCTCCATAACTCCGGATTTTGATATATGTTTCCAACAACTATAATGGAATTAATCCAGTTAAAGTTCCGTTATAATAAATTGCATAACGCTTACAAATATCGGGGCTTGATTTCATTCGTTTATTTCCTCCATTTAAATATTATTGGAATGTTTGCAGTCAATCATGATTTCAACTCATAATAAATCGACCGCGACCCCGACCCCGACCCCGACCCCGACCCCGACCCCGACCACGACCACGACCAGGACCCCGACCCCGACCCCGACCGCGACCACAACCACGACCGCGACCGCGACCGCGACCGCGACCCCAACCCCGACCGCGACCCCGACCCCGACCACGACCCCAACCCCGACCGCGACCCCGACCCCGACCACGACCCCGACCCCGACATTAACCATCCAGTTCTAAGAAAAGATTGGTTCATATTATTTAACCTCTAAAATCAATCCTCGTTCTGTCATGTCGATTATTGATCCGCGTCCAATAATCACATTTAAATTTTCTGGATATGGTTCAGATTCGTTGAATGTTTTTTCTTTCATAAATTCATTAAATCTACCCGTATCAGCAATCCAACAAGCTTTAGTTATTGCAATTTCTTTCTCTCCTACCCAAATTAAAACACCAGTAAAATAATGAGTAACTGTGCGAATGAAATAACTATTCCCAATAATCATAAATGGATTATCAATAGTTCCATTCGTCACAGTTCTAACTTTTTCAACTTTTGACTTCTCTACATATTCAACACCTTCAATTGTTATTTTTTTCATTTTTTTGTTTCCTCCATTTAAATATTATTGGAATGTTTGCAGTCAATCATGATTTCAACTCATAATAAATCGACCGCGACCGCGACCCCGACCACGACCGCGACCCCGACCCCGACCGCGACCCCGAC